>OGQF01002318.1_pt1 | contig 11130 bp, 4 predicted proteins | sample 1553141 | NCBI WGS metagenome assembly OGQF01 (sample SAMEA2580005, study PRJEB22360) | human gut metagenome | biome: human gut; feature: human-associated habitat; material: faeces | place: Denmark | collected 2008/2010
ACCGCCGCCGCCACCGCCAACAAGACCTGCAATGGCTTTTACAAGGTTGCCTGCATGAGCGCCCTGTTTCATTGCCGCATCTGTCGCAGTTACCATCAGGCTGACTTTTCCATCATTTCCGGAAGCCAGAACAACAACACCTTCTCCGAGTTTTTCTTTGAGCTGATCTCCAAGATCACGAAGCCCGTTCATATCGACTCCATCCACCTCTGCTGCGAGAAGTTTCACACCTTTGATCTCCTGTACCTGATCCATGACATCTCCCATGGCATCCTGTGCCAGTTTGCTCTTCAAGCTTTCCACTTCACTGTGCAGCGCCTTGTTTTCTGCTGTCAGATGCGCAATCTTCTCAGCCAGATTATCTGGTGTCGCTTTCAGTACTTTTGCAGCTTCATTCAGTTTCTTTTCCAGATTGTCATAGTAACGGATCAATCCCTTGGATGTCAGTGCCTCGATTCTTCTCACACCGGCAGCAACTCCCGATTCAGAAAGAATCTTGAACGCCATGATCTCATTTGTATTCTTTACGTGAGTTCCTCCACAGAATTCAATAGAGTAGTCTCCCATATTGACAACTCGTACCACATCTCCGTATTTTTCACCAAACAGGGCCTGTGCTCCTGTCTTTCTTGCCTCTTCGATCGGCATGTTTTCTACTTTTACAGGAAGTCCTGCCACAATCTGCTCATTCACGATTTCTTCCACTTTCTGCAGTTCTTCCGCTGTCATGGCAGAGAAATGAGAAAAGTCGAAGCGAAGTCTGTCTTCGTTCACGCTGGATCCTGCCTGCTCTACGTGTGTTCCAAGAACGGTTCTCAACGCTTTCTGAAGCAGGTGTGTCGCACTGTGGTTTCTTGCAGACAATGCACGTTTTTCAGCATTTACACACAATTCTGCCTGATCCCCTGTTTTGATCATTCCTTTGATGACCACTCCTACATGACCGATCTTTCCACCTAAAAGTTTTACTGTATCTTCTACTTTGAATTCACCTTCTGCTGTACGGATGATTCCTGTGTCTGCCTCCTGTCCTCCGCTTGTCGCATAGAACGGAGTCTCTTCTGCAAATACAGTACCTCTCTGTCCGTCAGAAAGCGCTTCTACGATTTCTGTGTCAGAAGTCAGAACCGTAATCGGAGACTTCCATGCCAGATTCTCATAGCCTACAAATGTACTTGTGATACTTGGATCAATGGATTCGTAAACCGTCACGTCCGCTCCCATATAGTTCGTCTCTCCGCGGGCTGCACGGGCAGTCTTTCTCTGAACTTCCATGGATGCGTGGAATCCCTCTTCATCCACCTGCATTCCTTTTTCTTCCAGGATCTCTTTTGTCAGATCGATCGGGAATCCATATGTGTCATACAGCTTGAACGCATCTGCGCCAGACAGAGTTGTTGTCTGCTCTGCTTCCATTTTCGCTGTCATTTCCGCAAGAATACCAAGTCCCTGATCGATCGTCTTGTTAAACTGATCTTCCTCTTTTGCAATCATTTTTAAAATAAAGTCTTTCTTTTCTTCCAGTTCCGGATATCCGTCTTTTGATCCTTCGATGACGGTCTGTGCCAGTTCCGGAATAAAGCTTCCCTCGATTCCGAGCAGTCTTCCGTGGCGGCATGCACGTCTTAACAAACGGCGGAGCACATATCCTCTTCCTTCATTGGACGGCATAATTCCATCAGAAATCATAAAGGTCACAGAACGTGTATGGTCTGTGATGACACGGATGGAAATATCAGCCTGTGCATCTTTTCCATACTCTGTATCAGCAAGACGGCAAATGTGATCACGCAGTGCCTTGAGTGTATCCACATCAAAGATCGAATCTACATCCTGTACAACAGATGCCAGACGTTCCAGTCCCATTCCGGTATCAATATTTTTCTGCTCCAGTTCGGAATAATGTCCATGTCCGTCATTATCAAACTGTGTAAATACGTTGTTCCAGATTTCCATATAACGGTCGCATTCACAACCTACCGTACAATCCGGGCTGCCGCATCCGTATTTTTCCCCTCTGTCATAATAGATCTCGGAACAAGGACCGCATGGGCCGGAACCATGCTCCCAGAAATTGTCTGCTTTTCCAAAACGGAAAATACGCTCTGCCGGGATCCCCATTTTCTTATTCCAGATTTCGAATGCCTCTTCATCTTCTTCGTATATGGACGGATACAATCTGTCTGGATCCAGACCTACTACCTCTGTCAAAAATTCCCAGGACCATTCGATTGCTTCATTCTTAAAGTAATCTCCAAACGAGAAGTTTCCAAGCATCTCAAAGAATGTACCATGACGTGCTGTCTTTCCTACATTCTCGATATCTCCTGTACGGATACATTTCTGACAGGTTGTCACTCTGCGTCTCGGCGGGATCTCCTGTCCTGTAAAATATGGTTTTAATGGAGCCATCCCCGAGTTGATCAGAAGAAGACTCTTATCATTGTGTGGCACCAAAGAAAAACTCTTCATTGCCAGATGTCCCTTGCTTTCAAAGAACTCCAAAAACATTTTTCTTAATTGGTTTACTCCATATGGCTGCATACCTTATCCTCCGGTTTCATTCGCTAATCTCACAAAAAGGGGCTGCCGCAAGACATTCGTTTTGCAGCAGACCCACGTCTAATTTATCATACCACAGCTTATTTTTTTTGTAAATCCTATTCTAGCTCAATTTCTTCCAGCTCTTTCGGCGGAATCGGCGTAGTTGAATTCTTTACATAAGCTGCCAGATCCTTTTTCGCCTTCAATACCGGAATATTCGTTCCTGCTCCTGCAATACATCCTCCGGGACATCCCATCCCCTCAATCAGGCAGCCGTTAAGTCTTCCGGCTTTGGCAAGCGTCAGTGTCTTTTTGCACTCGGCAAGCCCTTCTGCATGCTCAATGCTGACTTCCACATCCGGATAGTATTCATTGATACACTTTTCAATCGCTTCTGCTACTCCGCCTGCACAGGCATATCCTCTTCCGGCACCTGTCGCATCGTGGAAAGAGGACTCTGCTTCATACTGGGAAAGATCAATCTCTTTGGCATCAAACATCGCCTGCAGTTCTTCAAAAGTAACTACAAAATCCACATCACTTCGAACACTTCTTCTGGAAGCCTCCAGCTTTTTCGCCGCACATGGTCCGATAAAGACTACTTTGGCATTCGGATGCTCTTTTTTGATACTTCTCGCTGTTGCCACCATTGGTGTCAGTTGCTGTGAAATCTGATCGATCAGATCCGGGAAGAATTTCTTCGCCAGCATTGCCCAGGAAGGACAGCAGGAAGTCAGAAGGAACGGCAGCTCTCCGGTCACGACTTTTTCTACATAATGATGCGCCTCGGCAACTGCACCGATATCTGCTCCCAGCGCCACCTCATGCACGCCTTTGAATCCCAATTCAATCAATGCCGCCTTGATATTTCTTGGATTAATATTCTCTCCAAACTGCCCGACAAATGCCGGTGCAATCTCCGCAATGATCTCGCTTCCCTCTTCCTGTAGTGCTCTTGTGAGCTGGAAAATCTGGGACTTATCCGAAATCGCTCCAAACGGACAACTCACCATACACATTCCGCAGGACACACATTTTTCTGTGTCAATATAGGCACGGCCGTATTTGTCAGAAACAATCGCTCCCACACCACAGGCATTTTTACATGGGCGCTCTTTTTTCGCGATCGCATCATACGGACAGACTGCCTTACATTTTCCGCATTTGATGCATTTTTCCTGATCAATATAGGATTTTCCGTTGACCATGGAAATGGCACCCTTCGGACAGACCTCACTGCACGGATGTGCAAGACACCCCTTGCACATATTGCTGACTTCATATTTGTTCTCCTCACAGCTTTCACAGGCAGACGGAATCACCTGCATCAGCGGCGGCTCATAATATTTTTCGGAAATATTACTTTCCTGCACTCCCGCCGTCAGATGTACCGGCTTGTCTTCCGGGCGCAGGGAAAGTCCCATCGCAAGACGAAGTCGCTCCCGAACGATCGCACGGGAACGATACGTACTCTCTCTGTACTTTACCGTATCATCATTGACAATCTCATACGGAATGGCTTCCATATCTTCCAGCAGGGTCTCTGAATTTGCTTCAAATCCAAGCTTTGCCACTTCCTTGAACACACGTCTGCGAATTGCTCTCACCTGGGTATCCAGGCCTCTCATATTGGACATTTTGATTTCCTCCTTTGTCTGTGACTTTTTATTGCTGCAGCAGTCCTTGTGCGTAATACACGGACTGCATTGCATCTTTTCCATAAAAATCTGCACCGATCATATCTGCATATTCCTGATTTAGGACAGCGCCTCCTACCATTACTTTGCACCACGGTGCTTTTTCTCTGAGCTGGCGGATCGTCTCCTCCATACTGACAACAGTCGTGGTCATCAGCGCACTCAATCCCACAAGCCGAATCTGCTGTGCAACAACAGTATCTACAATGGTCTCCGGCGGCACATCTTTTCCAAGATCCACTACCTCAAAACTGTAATTCTCCAGAAGAACTTTTACAATATTCTTGCCAATATCGTGAATATCGCCTTTGACTGTCGCAAGCACGATTTTTTCTTTTTTCTCCTGCACGTCTCCACTGTTCTCCAGCCCTTCTTTTAAAACTGCAAATGCTGTTTTTGCAGCCTCTGCGCTCATCAGAAGCTGAGGCAAAAAGACCGTTCCTTTTTCAAATCCCTTTCCCACGGTATCCAGCGCGGGAATCAAGTGTTCATTGATGATATCCAACGGCTTTTTCTCCTGCATCAGCACATTTGTAATCTGATGTGCTTCCTCTTTTAAGCCTTTTTCAATCGCAGCCTGCAGTGTCATCATCCTCCCTGCTGTCTGCCCTGTGCCGGTTGTAATACTTCCGGGCGCAGAAGCGAACTCTACATTAGCACTTCCGTAGCGTCCAATGTAATTTTCACAGTTCGGATCCAGATTCATCAGTACATGATACGCATAATAGGAACGCATCATATCTTCCGATGCAGGATTGATGATGCCGGCGCTTAATCCCTGGAACATGGCCATCGTATAAAAATTCGCATTGATGATCGGTCTTCCCGGCAGTCCAAATGAAATATTGGAAACACCAAGAACCGTATTCACACCAAGATCATACCGGACTCTGTGCAGTGCTTCCAGAGTAATCTTTGCCCCTTCCGGTTCTGAGCTGACGGTCATGGCAAGTACATCGATCACAAGATCTTTCTTGTCAATGCCATACTTTGCCGCCTCACGGATGATCTTCTCTGCGATTGCCACACGGCCGTCTGCCGTTTCTGGAATCCCGTCTTCATCCAGCGTCAGACCGATCACTACACCGCCGTATTTTTGGATCAGCGGGAATACCGCATCCATGGATTCCTGTTTTCCACTGACTGAATTCACCATCGGTTTTCCATTGTAGATCCGCATTGCCTGTTCCATCGCCTGAATATCCACGGTATCGATCTGCAGCGGAAGACTGGTCACACTCTGAAGCTCTGTAATGACTTCTTTCATCATCGATACTTCATCAATATCCGGCAATCCTACATTCACATCCAGAATATGCGCTCCATTATCCTGCTGCATGATCCCTTCTTTGAGGATATAATCCAGATCATGATCTTTGAGCGCCTGTTTGAACTTCTTCTTTCCCGTCGGATTGATCCGTTCTCCGATGATCCTGGATCCCGTACCAAGCATCACTGCCTGTCCGTAAGAAGATACGATCGTATGAACTTTTTTCTCCGGTGTTTTGATCAAAAGATCCTTACACTGTGCGATCATTGCCCGGATGTGATCCGGTGTCGTACCACAGCATCCGCCGATCACACAGGCTCCTGTTTCTACGATCATTTCCATCGTCTTTGCAAACTGCTCCGGCTCTACATCATAATAAGTCTCACCATCTCGCTGTTTCGGAAGTCCTGCATTTGGCTTGACAATCACCGGAAGAGACGTATATTCCAAAATCTCATGCAGGATCGGCATCATCTGCTCAGGTCCCATCCCGCAGTTGATCCCCAGTGCATCCACGCGCAGTCCTTCCAGAAGTGCAACTACAGAAGGTACATCCGCTCCGGTGAGCAGCTTTCCTCTCTCATCAAAAATAGTCGTCACAAACACCGGAAGAGTTGTATTCTCTTTCGCTGCAAGTACCGCTGCCTTCAATTCATAGGTGTCACTCATCGTCTCGATATGGATCAGATCTGCTCCGGCCTGTTCTCCATAGATCATCACTTCCTTGAAAGCTTCATAAGCGGTTTCAAATTCCAGATCCCCCATCGGCTTTAACAGCTTTCCGGTAGGGCCGATATCCAACGCGGTATACACTTCCCGGTTGTCTCTCACCCCCTGTTTCGCCGCTTCCTTCACATGAGAAACCGCAGAGAAAATAATCTCTTTTAAGGAACAGCTCTCATCGTGAAACTTCAACGCATTTGCTCCGAATGTATTGGTCAGGACAATATCACTTCCGGCTTCAAAATAACTGCGGTGAATCTGACGCACTGCCTCTGCATGCGTCAGATTCCAAGTCTCCGGCAATTCTCCGGGAAGAAGCCCCTTTGCCTGAAGCAAGGTTCCCATCCCACCGTCAAAAAATAAAAGTTCTTTTCCCAAGCGTTCTAAAATCATATCGTATCCCTTCTATATTCACAGTCCTTTTTTTCACAAATCTCGCAGCCCTGTATCGGACACCGCTCTTTGATACGGCTCATTCCGATCACTGCTGTCACCGATTTTGTCGGAGTCATCATAAAACTGTCCGTCATGGTCAGTCCGATCGTTTTTGCGCAGTCTAACATCTGCATCAATGGCTTCTGATACTGAATATCAAAATCTCCATATCCCGGACTGAACCTCGGACGCAGATACCAGCCTTCTTTTTCCTGCTGCTTCGCAATTTCTCTCTGACACGCATCACAGTATTCCTCCAGCATGGCCGCTGCGCAGGCCTGAAGCACCACTGCTTTTGCCATGTCTGTCAGAGATGCCCGCGTAATCAGCCGGTCTGCTCCTGTTCCCAGTGTCGCTCCAAAGAGAATCAGCTTCTCACATTGTTTTAAATTTCTGCCCAGACTTCTGCTCTTCATCCGGATATTTCCAATCTGAAAGCACTCCTCGCTCTGATGCTGTAAATCAAAAATACGGCAGATGGATTTTGGACTTACTGCAGATCTCAGACTCTCAAAAGAGTCTTTGATCAAAGCAAGTGTCTGTTCATCTACCGCATTCCTTCCATAGCCCAGATAACGGATAGCTTCTTTTGTCATTCTATCCATTACTCCGTCTCCTAACACTGAATGATTTCTGAAATATTATGCATGATAGCTGCTGCCACTTCCGGTCTGTTCATCGAATAAATGTGGATATTCTTCACTCCGTTTGCCAGCAGGTCAATGATCTGGTCGGTAGCGTATGCAATTCCTGCCTGTTCCATCGCCTTCGGCGAATCCCCGAACCGATCCAGGATTGCCTGAAATCTCCTTGGAAATACGGTTCCGGACAACTCACAGCTTCGTTTCATCTGTCTTGCGCTTGTGATCGGCATGATCCCCGGCAATACCGGAACAGTGATTCCTGCTTCACGAATACGGTACAGGAAATTATAGTGGATATCATTGTCAAAAAACATCTGTGTTGTCAGAAAATCCACACCACTGTCTACCTTTTGTTTCAGATACTTGATATCATCTTCTTTATGCTCATTCTCCACATGCCCTTCCGGATAACACGCAGCTCCGATACAGAAATCTCCATGTCTGCGGATCTCTTCTACGAGTTGATAGGCATAATGAAAACGATCCTCGCTCGGAAATACCATATCTTCTGAAATATCACCCCGCAATGCCAGAATGTTCTCAATCCCCTGTTCTTTCAGGCTGGCAATAACGCTGCGCACCTCATCTTTTGTGGAAGAAGCACACGTCAGATGTGCCAGGCTTTCTACGTGCAAATCATGTTTGATATAGGATGCGATCTTTGCTGTGTTTTTGCTGGTACCGCCGCCTGCCCCGTAAGTCACACTGATAAATTCCGGCTTTAAGCCTGCCATTTCTTCTGCTGCCCGAATTACTTTGTCATATCCCGCATCTGTCTTTGGCGGAAAAATCTCAAAGGAAATATGTATCCCGTCTTCTCTGAGTCTGTCAATAATCTTCATGCATTTTTCTCCTGTGTATATTTTGTCTATTCTCCAATAAGCTCTTTGTACAATGTCTCGTACTGTTTTGCAGAATTCTTCCATGAGAAATCCTGTTCCATCGCACGCTCTACAATCTTATTCCAGTCCCGCTTTTTGTCATAATAAATATGCTCTGCATACCGGATCGTGCCAAGCATCTCATGCGCGTTGTAATTGGAAAAGCTGAATCCCGTACCTGTCTTCTCGAACTCATTGTAAGGCTCTACCGTATCCTTGAGCCCGCCTGTCTCCCGCACGATCGGAAGCGTGCCGTAACGCAGACTCATCAGCTGGCTCAATCCACATGGTTCAAACAGAGACGGCATCAGAAATGCATCTGCAGATGCATAGATCTTATGCGACATATCCTCTGAATAGAAAATATTGGCCGATACTTTATTCGAATATTTCCATGCAAAATGGCGGAACATATTCTCATATTTTGCTTCCCCGGTTCCCAGTACTACAATCTGTACTGCATCCTGGCAGAGCTCATCCATCACATAATCAATCAGATCAAATCCCTTCTGATCGGTCAGTCTGGACACAATACCGAGCATCATCACCTTCGGATCCTTGTCCAGTCCAAGCTCCTCCTGCAGAGACAGCTTGTTGGAAACCTTGTTCTTGCGGAATGTATCGACCGTAAAACGTTTTGCGATCCGTGTATCCTTAAATGGACAGTACTCATCATAATCCAGTCCATTTACAATTCCACAAAGGTCATTGGATCTTGCACTCATCAGACCATCGAGACCTTCTCCAAAAAACGGTGTCTTGATCTCCTGCGCGTATGTCTGACTTACCGTTGTCACTTTATCCGCATAGACGATACCGCCTTTTAACAGATTGGCATCCCGGTATGCCTCCAGCTTATCCGGAGCAAAGTAATACTCCGGAAGCCCTGTGATCTGACGTACAGTGCTGGTGTCCCACACGCCCTGGAATTTCAGATTGTGGATCGTCATGACACTCTTGATTCCTCTGTAATATTCACCCAGAAATCTAAAATTGTCCAGATAAACCGGAATCAAGCCTGTCTGCCAGTCGTGACAATGGATCAGCTCCGGACGGAAGTCGATCACCGGCAGGATACTCAGCACAGCCTTTGAGAAAAAGGCGAATTTCTCGATATTCCATCTCGGATCTCCGTCATACGGTGCAAATCCATTAAAATAATACTCGTTGTCTATAAAATAATAAACAACATCTTTATATTTATATTGGAAAACTCCGCAATATTGATTTCTCCAACCAACAGGAACTGTAAACCATTTTATAAATTGTAAATTTTGCTTTAGTTCATCCTTTATATTTTTATACTTTGGTATTACTACCCTTGCATCTACACCTAGGTTTGCTAAAGATTGAGGTAATGCCCCCATCACATCTCCTAAACCACCAGTCTTAATAAATGGATGCGCTTCTGATGCTGCAAACAATACTTTCATCTATTCACACTCCCTATTTAGAATTATTATTCATTTTTTTTAAAATAATAGCCGCCATTGGTGGAACCTTTATTGTTATAGAGTATGGTTGATTATTAAATGTCACTTCTTCTGCAATTAAAACTTCATCAATAGTTTGTCCTGAACCTCCATAAATTTCACTATCTGTATTAAAATCTTGTACATATTTCCCTAACTCTGGAACACCTAATCTAAAATCATATCTAACAACAGGTGTGTAATTACATACAAATATTAAAGATTCTTTCTTTTTCTTATCCATTCTAATAAAAGAATATATACTTTCTTCAGAATTATCTGGATCAATCCACTTATATCCTTCAAGATTATAATCATTGTCCCATAATGCCTTATGTTCCTTGTAATAATGATTCATGTCCTTAAAGAATAACTGTGTTTTTTTATGCATTTCAAATTCTTCAATTAAGTTCCACTGTAATTGCTTATCCTCATTCCATTCTTCAAATTGTCCAAATTCTGACCCCATAAAAATTAACTTTTTCCCTGGATGTCCAATCATATGAACTAAATAAAGTCTCAATCCAGCAAACTTATTCCAATAATCTCCCCACATTTTATTAACAAGAGCTCCTTTTCCATGCACAACTTCATCATGTGAAATAGATAATATAAAGTTCTCTGAATAGTGATAAGCCATAGAAAATGTCATCTTATTATGATGATATTTTCTATATATAGGATCTTCCTCAATATATTTTAATGTATCATTCATCCATCCCATATTCCATTTAAAGTTAAATCCTAAACCATCTTCTTCAACTGGTTTTGAAATTTTAGCCCATGCTGTAGATTCTTCTGCAATAGTCATTACAGTAGGAAATTCTTCATGAATTGCTGAATTATAATCTTTTATAAATTGTATTGCTTCTAAATTTCCATTTTCACCATAAACATTAGGATACCATTCATCATTTTCTCTTCCATAGCTTAAATATAGCATATTGGAAACAGCATCATTTCTAATACCATCTATATGAAATTCTCTTATCCAAAAAAATAAATTTGAAATTAGAAAACTTTTAACTTCTGGTTTTCCTAAATCAAAATTACATGTACCCCATCCCTTATTTTCTCTTTTCCATTCTTCATCATATTCATAAGTTGGAGTTCCATCAAACATATATAAACCATGAGAATCCTTGCAAAAATGGCTTGGTACCCAATCTAATATTACTCCTATTCCTGCATTATGAAGTTCATCAATAAGGTATTTAAAATCATTTGCATTTCCATATCTACTAGTAACAGAATAATACCCTACACCTTGGTACCCCCAAGATGCATCTAATGGATGCTCTATTATTGGTAATATTTCTACATGAGTATATCCCATATCAACTAAGTAGTTTGGTAGTTGTTCTGCAATCTCTCTATATGTTAAAAACTTTTCATCTTTTGTTTTCCATGAGCCCAAATGCATTTCATAAATATTAATTGGACTTTCATACATATTAAATCTTT
>OGQF01002319.1_pt1 | contig 11123 bp, 7 predicted proteins | sample 1553141 | NCBI WGS metagenome assembly OGQF01 (sample SAMEA2580005, study PRJEB22360) | human gut metagenome | biome: human gut; feature: human-associated habitat; material: faeces | place: Denmark | collected 2008/2010
TCATTGCCATAATTATTGGATTGACCTCCTTGAAAAATGACGATAAAAGCTTTCAAATCAGCAAAAACCTCAATATTTTTGCTTCACTTTTCAGAGATGTCAATCTTTTTTATGTTGATGATGTGAATCCGGAAAAAATGATTACTACCGGAATCAATGCCATGCTGCGATCATTGGATCCTTATACAGTCTATTACCCTGAATCAGAAACTGAAGATGTCAAATTAATGACTACAGGAGAATATGCCGGTATTGGTTCAGTCATAAGTAAAAAAGGTGATCAGGTCATTATTCGTGAACCTTATAAAAATTCTCCGGCAGATAAAGCCGGCTTATTACCGGGTGATATTATTCTTGAAATAGATGGTCATTCTACAAAAGGAAAAGATGTCGCCGGTGTCAGCGAGATGCTTAAAGGAATGCCTGGAAAAGAAATTACAATCAAAGTCAAACGTGAATATCATGAAAAACCGCTGATAAAAAAAGCTATACGTGAAAAAATACAATTACCGTGTGTCCCCTATTACGGCATGATAAACAATAAAACAGGATATGTCTGTCTCACTAGTTTCACCGATAAATCAGCAGCAGATGTTAGAACTGCTATCATTGAATTAAAAAATAATGGAGCAGAATCCTTAGTATTCGACTTGCGCGGCAATAGTGGAGGTCTCATGGACCAAGCTGTAGAAATAGTAAACTTTTTTGTACCACGAAATTCCAAAGTTGTCAGCACAAAAGGAAAATTAAAACAGTGGGACAAAGAATATGTAGCGAGTAAAAATCCCATAGTGCCGGATATGCCTCTTGTCGTTTTAATAGATCGTGGTTCAGCCTCAGCTGCAGAAATTGTTTCCGGGGCTCTCCAAGACCTCGATAGAGCTGTTTTAATTGGCGAAAGATCCTTTGGAAAGGGGTTGGTTCAAAATGTAAGAGATCTTGCCTACAATACAAAATTAAAGGTAACAACAGCCAAATATTATATTCCAAGTGGAAGATGTATACAAGCTCTTGATTATACTCACCGAAATCCTGATGGAAGTGTCGGCAAAGTCCCGGATTCTCTTATCACAGAATACAGCACCCTCAATGGTCGCAAAGTATATGATGGCGGTGGTATTAATCCGGATATAAAAATAGAACCGGAAGAATATGCAAGAATTACGCAAGAATTAGTATTACAAGATTTGACTTTTGATTTCATCAACAATTATGCTCTACGCCATGAAAAAATAGATAACATCGAGCAATTCAAAATTACAGATGAAATTTACAATGAATTTAAAAACTACCTGAAAGAAATAAAGTTCAGCTACGAAACAGAATCTCAAAAGGTATTGGACAAACTGATTAATATAGCAAAAAATGAAAGATACTACGATACATCCAAAGAAACTATCGAAAAACTAAAACAGGAATTCCAACATTCTGTAGATCGTGACATGAATCTTTTCCGGGAAGAAATCATTTCATTTCTGACTGAACAATTCCTGCAACGTTATTACTACCTTGAAGGATTTCTTCAATACAGATCAAAACATGACAAAGAAATTCTGAAAGCAGCAGAACTATTAGCCAATCAGGATGAATATAATAAAATCTTACAGCCTTGATATTATAACCCGGAATCATCCGGGTTATTTTTTTTATGGAAGTAATTATATACAATCATTGCCCTCTTTTGACCGATTACAGCAGCCAACTCTTCTAGTTTTCTGGCAGAAATATTTTCAACAGATTTAAATGTCTGCAATAATACTATTTCAGTATTTTCACCTATCCCATATATTTCACTTAATACACTCTTGGTTTGTGATTTCTCTCTTAACTGGCGATGAAAAGTTATTCCAAAACGATGGGCTTCATCCCGAATCTGCATCAGTGTCTTCAATGCCACCGAATTCTTTCCCAAGAGATAAGGATCCTTATCACCGGGAAAATAAATCTCTTCCATACGCTCAGCTAGACCTAAAATTGGAATCTTGCCATATAATTCCAATTTTTGCAGACTCTTGATAGCAGCATGCAACTGCCCTTTTCCTCCGTCAACTACAATAAGATCCGGTAAATCCTTCCCTTCATCCAATACTCTGGAATATCTTCTATAGATAATTTCCTCCATAGAAGCAAAATCATCCGGCCCTACCACACTCTTAACATGAAACTTCCTATACTCCCTTTTAGCCGGTTTACCATCTAAAAATACAGTACAGGCAGCTACAGGATTGGTACCCTGAATATTAGAATTATCAAAACATTCTATACGATGTGGCAAATGTGGTAATTTTAATTCCAATTGTATGGTTCTCAATGAATTAAATGAATTATCTTCTTTTTTTAGACTACGCTGACGTTCTTTGTCTAAACGAAAATACTCGGCATTACGTTCAGATAAATCCAATAACTGCTTTTTATCCCCTTTTTGAGGTATTACATACTGAATACCCTCCAATTCTATGTCAGGATAAAAAGGTACAATTATTTCTTTAGACTCACTACCCATCAATTGGCGTATTTCGTAAATGGCAAATGCAAGAATAGATTCTTTTTCTTCTTCTATTCTCTTCTCTATTTCAACAGAATGGACTTGGATAACGGCACCATGTACTATTTTTAAATAATTGACATAACCATATTTTTCTGTTTCAATATAAGAAAATACATCCGTATCGTGCACGGTAGTCCGTACAATTGTAGATTTAGCCTGATAATTCTTTACTAAGTCTAAAGCTTTTTTCACCTCATTCGCCTCTTCAAATTTCAATTCTTCAGCATAAAGAGTCATTCGTCTTGTCATTGCATCTACAACCATACTTAAATTACCGCGCAATATATTTCGAATTTGGGAAATATACTCTCCATACTCCTCTTCACGAATTTTACCAATACAAGGTCCAAGACAATTACCAATGTGATATTCCAAACACACTTTGAATTTATTGTTATAGATATTCTTATACTCCAACGCTAGATTGCAAGTCCGTAATTTATACAAAGACTTAATCAATGATATCAATGTATGTGCCAATTTTCCGGAGGTATAAGGACCAAAATATTCAGAACCATTATGGATATATTTACGTGTAACAAAAACACGTGGAAAATTTTCTTTTTTAATACATATCCAAGGATACGATTTATCATCTTTCAAAAGAATATTATAACGAGGCTTATATTTCTTTATCAGATTATTTTCCAGTAAAAGCGCATCCTGCTCACTATTGACCACAATATACCGCAAATCATTTATTTTATTTACAAGTAAAAGTGTCTTACTGGATTGATTGCTTTTGTTTAAATAAGACTGTACTCTATTCTTTAGATTTTTGGCTTTACCAATATAAATTATCGTGCCGGAAGCATCGAAATATTGATAAACACCGGGCTTATCCGGCAACTAATCTTTGCACGCAGGCGATCTTCATACAAAGCCATCCTATCTATATTTACGATATAAAACCAAAACTAGAATATTCAAACAATCCCCCCTCCCCTATTTTTAATTCAGGAATAACAATCAAAGCCATAAATGAAAGTGTCATAAAAGGAGAATTCAGCAAGCATCCCATATCATTTAAACAACGACAAAATTCATTCCACCTATCAGCAACTTTCTCTCCCCTTTGATCGCTCATTATTCCAGCTATCGGCAAAGCCATCACCTCTATATTATCACCATCGACAACTGCCAGTCCGCCTTTTTTATCAATAACGGCATTCACCGCCGCTACAATTTCCGCATCACTACAACCGACTGCAATCAGATTATGTGAATCATGAGAAATACTGGTTGCAAAAGCTCCCCGTTTCAAACCCACTCCATGGATATAAGCCACCTGAGGTTTATCATTTTTATAACGGTTAATATATACTATTTTTAAAATATCTCTTTCCAAATCCGATTCCAGATTAAAAGGATGAATTGCTATTTGAAAATCTATTTTTCCTGTTACAATCTCTCCGTCCTTCACATCTATACAAAGAATATGATTGGAAACTTTTTTCTCAATCTCATTTTTCTCAATCGCTTTTCTTACGAATTTATTAAAACCAACTTCTTTAAATGATTCAACAGAAGAATCAGATTCCCCCATATTTTTATCATACCGCTTGATTCCATCAATATAAACAGACGAAACAGTAAAATCTTTCAAATTTTCAAAAACGGTAAAATCAGCTTTTTCCCCTATTTTCAACGTTCCGATATTCAAATGATAATGCCGGATAGCATTCAAAGAAGCAGCTTTTAAAACATCAAACAAATCAAAACCGTCCGCCACTGCCCGCTTCACAATTTTATCAATATGGCCAAATTCTATCAAATCGTCCGGGTGAGAATCATCGGTACAGAACATTACTTCATTCGGATATTTTTTTATCAATCCCTTCAAAGCTTCATAATTTTTCGCAGCACTCCCCTCTCGAATTAAAATCTTCATTCCACCGGCAATTTTTTCCAAAGCCTCCTCCTCTGTCGTACATTCATGATCCGTAGAAATACCGGCTGCAATATATTTTATCAAATCCTCATTTTTCAAACCGGGAGCATGACCATCTATCACTAAATTTCGTTTACGAGCACTCTCTATTTTACGACAAACATCCACATCACCCATTAATACTCCCGGAACATTCATCATCTCAGATAACCCTACAAACAATCCCGTATCAAATAAATCTTCAACATCATTCGATGATATTTTCCCACCAGAACAATCCAAAGGTGTCGCCGGCACACAAGAAGGTATTGTAAAAAACATCTTAACAGATGCGTTCTTTGCATTTTCCAACATGAAATAAATACCATCCTTTCCCAATACATTCGCAATTTCATGAGGATCGGTAACCACCCCCACAGTACCTTTTCGAACGACCAACCTGGAAAATTCTGTTGGAACCAACATCGAACTTTCAATATGCACATGTGCATCTATAAATCCTGGAGCAATAAAATGATTATAAAAATTATCATTTTCCACAATAGATTCAATCATTCCATTCTTGACAGAAATCACTCCGGGAAAAATTTTCCGTCCTTCTACATCGACTATATTACCTTCAATTTTCATAGCTTTTCCAAAAATAAGTACGAATGTTCCACGTGAAACACCTACAACAACTCTTCGCTAACGACCCAGCAAAATCAACAACACATTGATATCTGCAGGCGAAACTCCACTGATGCGCGAAGCCTGTCCGATAGTACGCGGCTGGATTTTTGCCAACTTTTGTCTCGCCTCTATAGAGAGATTTGTCAGCTCTTCATAATTAAATTTTCCGGAAATAACCAGATTTTCCAAACGAGTCAGTTTATCAGCCAGCATCCGTTCGCGTTCTATATAACCGGAATATTTTATAAATATCTCTGCTGCCTCTACAATCTCAGCACGTATTTCATTTGATTGGACAAATTCTGCCAGCGGAGGCAATACATTTATCAAATTAGCTAATGTTATCTGAGGCCTAGTTAATACATCCACCAATTTTAATCCTTGCCGCAACGGTGCTGTATTTAAAGATTCCAAATAAGAATTGATAGCATCCGGCTTCACACTATAGTTTCGAATGTAATCTATCAATAAATCTCTTTTGTTGATTTTATTTAAATAAATATTATATCTATTTAAATCAACTAAACCTAAATGATACCCTTTCTCTGTCAAACGCACATCTGCATCATCTTGCCGCAAAAGTATTCGATACTCCGCGCGTGAAGTAAACATACGATATGGCTCATCTACCCCTTTCGTTACTAAATCATCAATCAATACACCGATATAGGCTTCATCGCGCTTCAATATAAATTCCTCTCCCCCACGAAGTGAAAGATGAGCATTGATACCGGCCATCAAACCTTGTGCAGCTGCCTCTTCATAGCCCGTTGTACCATTTATTTGACCGGCAAAATAAAGGTTTTTCACTAACTTGGTTTCCAATGTATGATATAATTGAGTTGGTGGAAAATAATCGTATTCAATGGCATATCCGGGCCTGTAAATACGTACATTTTCAAATCCCTCAATCAGACGCAAGCCTTTCAATTGCACCTCCCAGGGTAAAGATGAAGAAAAACCGTTTAAATAATATTCTGTTGTAGTTTCTCCTTCCGGCTCTAAAAAAAGATGATGACTGTTTTTATCTGCAAAAGTATTAAGCTTGGTTTCAATACTTGGGCAATAACGCGGTCCTACACTTTGAATCGTACCGTTAAACATCGGACTATCCTCAAATCCCTCCCGCAATGCTTCATGAACTTTTTCATTGGTATAGGCCATATAACAGGGACGCTGCACCAAATGATTGGTATAATCAAAATTTATATACGAAAAACGATGAAAATCATCATCTCCCTCCTGCTTAGTCAATTTTGAAAAATCGATACTTCTCCCATCAATTCTGACCGGAGTACCGGTCTTCATACGTCCTGTATCAAAACCAATGGATGCAAGTTGCTCCGTCAATCCATGAGAAGCAGGCTCACTGATTCTACCTCCTTCAAAACTGACTCTTCCAATATGCATCAGTCCATTAAGAAATGTTCCATTTGTAAGTATCACCTTAGAGGCATAAAACGTTGCTCCCAAAGCCGTACGGACTCCTTTTGCCTCGCCATTTTCCACAATCACCTCCACCACTTCATCCTGCCACATATCCAACCCATCCGTATGCTCCAGAATTTCCCGCCAATTTGCAGAAAATTTCATTCTGTCACATTGAGCTCTCGGACTCCACATGGCAGGTCCTTTCGAAAGATTCAACATCCTGAATTGTATGGAACTGCGATCCGTAACAATGGCTGTCATCCCTCCCAAAGCATCTATTTCACGCACAATCTGCCCTTTTGCAATACCGCCTATAGCCGGATTACATGACATTTGTGCAATTTTATTCATATCAAGTGTCACCAACAAAGTGCGCGAACCCAACCGTGCTGCAGCACTGGCTGCTTCACAACCGGCATGACCGGCACCGGCAACAATTACATCATAATCCGGTAATAAATGACCCATATTATAACGATTTTAGAAGATCCAAGCAAATATTTTCATTCCGTCGCATTTCTATGCTGTCCGGCTCTGTTTTATCTTTGAAACCTATCAAATGAAGCACAGAGTGGCATACCACCCGATGAAACTCATTATCATACGAGGTATTAAATTCTAATGCATTCGTTTTGACAGTATCCAGACTGATAAAAACATCACCCGAAAGTACATCACCTGCGCAATAGTCAAAAGTAATAACATCCGTATAATAATCATGATTCAAATACTGCCTGTTTACCGACAATATATAATCATCGTCACAAAAAATAAAATTCAATGCACCTAATTGCCGGTGATAATGTTCGGCAATAACTTTCAGCCATTTACAAACTCGTATATCAGAAAAAAAAGAAGGATAGTCGGTTTTTCCTTCTTTATAGAATAAAATTTCTTCCATCTTATTTTATAAATTAAAAAACATTGTCACTGTAGAACCGCCATTTGAAAAAACAATATCATCTGAAAGGCTCTTCATCAAATATAATCCGCGTCCTGCTGACTTTCCCAAATTATCCGGAAGTGTAGGATCGGGTATATTTTTAAAATCAAAACCATCACCTTCATCACTTATTGTCACTTTCAAGCGATTATTTTCTATAGAGGCAATTAAAGTCACATTCTTATTCAAATCACGCTTATTTCCGGATAAAATAGCATTATTGACAGCTTCTATCACCGATAAATTAACACGGGCTGATAAATAATCAGGAACATGAAATCGTTCTGAAAATCCATCAATGAATCTTTCGACCATCATAATATTATTGATATCCGATGATATAATAATCTCTAACTTATTCATAGCCTATCATTTTGCTAACCAAAGTTCAGGATTTAACTTTATTGGCTGTATTTTTCCGACATTCTGCCAAATTTGAAAGTTCAATACACTACCTTTTTCACTATCATAACCAATACGTCCCAAAACTTGTTTGGTTGCCACATTATCACCGCGTTTTACTTTTACATCCAATAAATTGGGATACACGGTAAAAAAATTACCATGCTGCACCAATACTGTATAATTCAATCCCGGTACATAACAAACATCTAAAACTACCCCTTTAAAAACTACATATACATCAGAATTTTTTGAAGTTGTTATATCGATAGCGTCATTGGATATTTTCAAATACTTATGTAAAGAGTGTACACTTACTCCAAATTTTTCAGAAATAAATCCTTCTGCTACAGGCCATGGCAATTTGCCTTTGTTTTTAGCAAAATCATCTGAAAGAAGCTTTTGTTCTTGTGACAACTTGCCTTTAGTAGTAGATGCCTTTTTTGTTTGAGCGGTTATCAGTCGGTTAAGTTCTTTAGCCAAACGCTGCCGATTCTTTATTTCTTTATCTAATTTTTTCCGTAAATCCTTTTCTTTGCGTTTTAACTCAGACATGTATTGATTTTCTTTCATCCGCTCTGATTCCATTTCCTGATTTTTTACATGAATTGTTCGGACTACTTCATTTTTCTGGCCAACCAAACGCTCTAAATCTTTATTTTTTATCTTTAAAGAATCATTTATCTGCTGTATAAGCGTTAATTGCTTGTCAGAATAATCCTGAATTTGCTGAAAATATTTAAAACGGTTATAAGCTTGATTGAAATCAGAAGCCGAAAGTATAAACATCAATTTATCAGCTTTATTTCTTTTTTTCCAACTTCCATATACCAATTTTGCATACATATCCAATAAAGCCTTCCGCTCTTCCTCCAATTCAGATATCCGATTTTCATTTTTAGTTATACTTCCCTGTAAATAATTTACTTCTGCATTCAAAGAAGAAATCACTTTCTTACTTTGTGTGATTTTAGCTTGTAAAATTTTTACTTTCTCAGTTGAAGCCGACTTGTTACGAGATGCCTCCTTCAACAATTTATTCAGATAAATAATTTCTTTTTCTGCTTTCTCCTTCTGTCGACGTACATCATTGATGGATTGCGAAAACAATCCATGAAAAGAGAAAATCCCTAAAATCAATAATATCAAAATCTTATTTTTCATCCGATAACATCAAAGGTTTGTATTTTGAAGATACTCTGAAATTGGATTTTACGGGTACATCAAATTCTATTTTTTGAAATTCAAGTTTCAAATTCATTTTACTTTCTGCGGAAAAAAGATCAAAGACAAACTTTTCTGGAAATAGTTTACCTGAAAAATCCTTGAAATTCTTATACTCCACTCCTACTCCGGCTTCCTCTTCTATATCCTCTAAAAAGAAACTCAAAGGCTTGAAAGTAGTAGGATCTATCGTTACTTTTTGCTGAATCAACATAAAATCTTTATTCTTTCTTTTTTTCTTATAAAGCTTCTTTATCTTTCTTCCCAGTGCTTTTTCTTGAATCATTGAAAGTTCGTATCCTTCATCAACACGTGACAATTTGTATTTTTTTGTTTTTTCCGGATTACTTTCAAAATTAATATTCACAAAACTATTGGTAAAAATTTTCTGAATATAGTCATAATTCAATTCTGTCTCAAAACGGTCATAAAAGTAGCTGTAATCCGACAAGAAATATTTCTTGTTATGCATATCTACAAATTTCACACTGTCCCGAGTCAGTAAAATACGTGCAACTTCTATGCCCAACGGAGCATTTACAGAAATTTGAATAAAACTGTCTCTTTGGATTTTCATCGAAAGCCTGAAATCATTGCTCTTGTTTGCTGATTTTAATGAAGCATCTATACGTTTGGCAAACAACGTATTATATTTTAATTCATTTTCTTCGATATTCTTCAATAATTTATTTTCAGTTATCAAAGGCACCTCTTTTTTCACTACAGTCTGTTTCACTGTCCGACAAGACAATACTGACAAACAAATCATCAACAGCAATAATAATCTGACTTTCATATCATCCAAACTTCAATTATTCAGGCAAGACACCTGTTTCTATCTTCTGCTTTAAAACTTTTAATTCTTCTTTATCCTCTATACCGGTTTCCAAAGCTTTTTTCCACATATTCAAAGCTTCCTCTTTTTCACCATTCATATAAAGTATATCGCCGTAATGGTTATATAAAACTCCCGATACCTCTTTTGACTTCTCCATAGCCAATTTCATATAAAATTTAGCTTGAGAGTAATTTCCCCTCACATAAAGCACCCAGGCATATGTATCCAATGAGGTGGCATTATCCGGCTCCATTTTCACTGCTTGCGCAATCATCTGCTCTGCCATGCTGAGATTTTCTTTTCGCAAAGCTAAATAATAAGCATAGTTATTCAATACCAAAGCATCATTCGGATTAATTTTCAATGTTTCATCAAACATTTTAAAAGCTTTCTCCACACTATCCAATTGGTAATAGCATTCACCTAAATTAGCATAAAACTGAGCCTTCATTGCCGGATTTTCATCAGACAGGGTCACTCCTTTTTCAAAAAACGGTAAAGCACTCTTCACCTGATTATCCATCACTAACTTTACACCGGCCATCAAATAAGGCAAAGGACGTTCAGGAAAATAACGTATTGCATCCAGACTCCTACTATACATACTGCTAAAATCTTGCATATCATTATATAGCAACAAGAGTTCTTCCCAAATCAAATAGTTGTTACGGTCATGTTCCAATATATATTCCAATTCTTTTTTTGCATCCTCCAATTTTCCATCCCTTTTTAAAAGATCGGAATGTAAAGCCCGTACACCTAAATCCTCCTTATACTTTTCAAGTAAAAGCACTACATACGAATCAATTTGAGCATCCGTTATTGCTATGGAATCCGGAGCTAAAATCAATTTCAAGATATACTGTATTTTAAATCCATTATCTATTTTATCACTCAACAAAGCGCTTTTCGTATGTTTTTCAGCTTCATCTATTAATTTTTTCCCTCTGTAATAATCTGCCAGATAAAAATGCACAAAACCGTTATCCGGCTCGGCCTTTAACAGACGATCCAAAATCTGTAATCCTTTTTTATCCTGGTTATAATTAAAATAAAGTTCTGCCAACAAACTTAGATATTCACTTCTGTCGGGAAACTTGCGTATCAATTTGACTAATTCAGCCGATGCTTTTTTAACGTTATCCAGTTTTGTATATAATTTTATTTTTTCAAT
>OGQF01002322.1_pt1 | contig 11120 bp, 14 predicted proteins | sample 1553141 | NCBI WGS metagenome assembly OGQF01 (sample SAMEA2580005, study PRJEB22360) | human gut metagenome | biome: human gut; feature: human-associated habitat; material: faeces | place: Denmark | collected 2008/2010
TTTACATAATCTTTAGTTAATAATTCATCTATAATATTTTTAATCTGTCGCTTTTCCATAAAATTTTTCTCCATCATTAATGTTTTAAACTATCTAATTTTCTATTTATTTCTTGCTGTTTTTTGATAGCAGCTTGTTGCTTGGCTATAATTTCTTGGTACATACGTTCTTTTTCTTCCCTTTCTTTCTTTTTCCTTTGTATCTATTCCAAAATCTTTGAGAGATTTGGATGGGTTGATGATAATAGCATTAGATGCTTGAAGGATAGAATCTATAGACATATTGCTCATATTATGCAGCTTTAAAATTATTAGATTGCATAGTTAATATCTCAATAATCTCAGCTAAGTTAGCAATTTGTTGTTCCAAATCTTTTATTCTTTTGGCATTTTGGTTGTTAGTTGCTTCTTTATCGCAGAGTAGCGTTTCTAATTCTGTTATTTTATTTTTCTGTTTGTTGATTGCTGCTTGCTGTTTTTTAATAATTTCTCTATACATCCTTTCTTTTTCCAGTTCTTCCTTTTTAGCTTTTCTGTATTTGTTTATACCATAAGTTGCAATAAGAGCGGCGGCGGCCCAACCAATAATTGGTACGGCACCTGCACCTGCGGCAGCCAGCAGCTCCAACACCAGCTAATGCAGCAAGCCCAATACCTGTTAGTGCAGAAGATGCTATCACAACACTTGTGCCTACACAAGCAGATGAGGCAATAGTTGCAGCAAGTCCCGCATAAGTCCCAAAGGCTGCTGCTGTAACAGCCCCAGACCATATCAGTTTATTAGATTTTTTTTCTTGTTCTATACCAAAATCTCTAACAGAAAGAGAGGGCGTTTCTATTATTGCTGTTGAAACAGCAATAAGTTGTTGTATAGAAGTTAATTCGTTTGCCATAAGATAGATATTTAAGTTATTTAAACATAGAATCAAGTTCTGCTAAGGCATCTTTTGTTACTTTATCCATTTCCTCTTGAATAAATTGCTCTTTGATTTTTGTTATGAAACGTACATCAGAAAACAATCTGTGCAAAGTAACAAGTAGTCCCCCTATATCTAATTTTTTCCATGCCTCATTTCCATTGCCAAAATAAGCATTTGCCCCTATATAGGCAAGATTTAAACTTGTAGAAATAGCATTGGAATAGAGTAAGATTTTTCTTGTTCTTACTTCATAATGTTCTCTTTTCCCATCTTTTTCTTCATTGTAAAATAGCCCATGAATTAGACTGATTAGCATATTAATAAATATGCTCCATGCAGCTTGGTTACCGACAATTGCTATGTCTTGTAATAAACATAGCGAATCGTATTGGCTTTTATATAATTTACCAGCTAATGATTCAGAAAAAGTTGATAATAAAGGTATCGGAAGTCCTAACTTTGTAAAGACATCAGATTCCAGATGGACAAATTCAGCAAATACACCCGCTGGAAGTCTCATCCAATCTTCTTTAATACTATCAAAAACTTCATAAAAGATGGTACCTAAATTAGTCTGTTCTGAAAAATGAGGAGTTCCTATTCGTGATATTCTATACGAATTAAAATTTGACAATGTACAAGTGTCGGTTATGAAATTTGCAGTACCAAAAATCCAACCAAGAATTGGATCATGTCCTAATGTTTTGTATCTATGATATTTGCCTTCTAAATTCTCATTGAACAAGGGAGACCCGACAGTTGTATCATAAGGTGCACTACTAAAAATTATTTGTTCCCACGATTTGTAACCTTTACCACTTTCCTTATGTCCATGTTTGGCAAATTTATCTTGAAAAGATTTATTAGCCTCATTCACTTCATTTTTAATAGATTTATCATTATGATTAAGTCTTGTATTACCATCTATTGTTTTTCCTAAATCGCCCATCAACTGCTGAATAATAATCCATCTTGCTGTTTGGAGAGCCGTAGCTGTCATGAGGAATATAATATCAACTTTGTTTAATTTAGTCTTTCTTGCAAATTCGTCATTTATACGCTGAACATCCTCAATGCAATATTGAAATTCCTCAGCGGATAAAAGTTCTTCAAGAATAATTTCATCCGGAACCATCTTGTTGGTCTTTGCCATAATTTCTTTCCAAGATGGAATGTCTGACTTTGATATTTTTTCATCTGAAGACAAGGAATTTATATTTGTAAAGAAATTTAAAGATGAAGTGTTTGTATCTTTTTTTAAATGTTCAGGTACAACAATCTTTCTTGCTTTAGCAATAGCTAAGGCTGATTCCTTAAGACGTTGGATTTTCAAATTCAAATCTATAAGATCTTCTTCCGTTTTTGATATATCGGATTGCAGTTCATTGACGGATTGAGAAAGGTTAGTTGTTTTATCTTCTAAATCTGACAATTCAATCTCCTGCATTTTAAAGGCTCGGTTTATTTCCTTTTCACCTTTAGAATAATCATATTTGCTGTTTGATGTTTTTTTTATCATTTTATTTGGGCATTATGGTTGCAACAAAATGAATTAACCTTTTTGCAAAAATACAAAAAAAGTGCAACCCACTATAATTAATATCTAATACTTTTCCTGTATTATAACTTAAGTCCTCTATTTTTTCTTGACTCTTCTGCTGATTGTCGCAAACCATGCCTTAATTTCTCCCATTGCTCCTTGAACCATTCTCCTATCGGCTGTCTGTTTATGGTCAGCACCAATTTATTATCATCAACCGAACTTTTCTCAATCTTGAAAATATCGTTCTTGATGTCAAACTTTCGTCTATGCTCTTCGGAATAGATTTTCCCTTTGCACCTGATAGCTTCCTTTTTTGCCAAAAGGCTGTTCACCATATCTTTGGTAAAACCGATGGCATAGCATAGTTTTTCCATTCTCAACATTTCTTTGAGTAAAGGAAACCAGTTGAACGCTTTTTCAAGAATGGCGTTCAATCGTGATATTTCCTCATTTTTGGCTGCAAGCTCTTGATTGTGTATTCCTTGTAGGTTACGAATCTGCTTGCCGTGCTGTTCCTGCATTTGTTGCATCTTGGCTTTTAATTCATCAATACCCTTGTCACGCTTGGCAATTTCATGACGTAATTTCTCATTGGTTTGTTCTAAATCTTTCAATTTTCCGCTTCCGAAAAGAGAACCGACACCACTTGCTATGGCTGTGGCTGCATCAGTGGCTACACTTTTGAGCTTGTCGGTACGTATCTCCGATTTTACTTGTTTGAGTTCCTGCTCGGCAAGAGATACCTGCTGCTCCTTGTGCCTTTGGGTTTCCTCTATACGTTGCAGTTCGGCTTTCTGTTTCTTTATGATGAAATCGTTACGTTCTAGATGTTCCTTGCCTGTTTCGGTTTTAGATTGTCCTCGTTCCATCAGGAGAATGTCAGAAGCCAAACTCTGCATTTCGGTCATATCCTCGTCATTGAGTTTACAGCTCTTTCCTGTATCGTGGTTCATCCAATCGAAAACGATATGAGCGTGATAATTCGGCTTGAACCACTTTCCACCAATTTGGAAACTCTCCCAATCTTCGGCTTCGGGTTGTCCGCCCAGCCAATATCCTTCATCCTTGTGTAGAAAGATTTGTAGCGGAGTGATGCCCCAGCGTTTTTGGCACTCCTCGCCAAACTTACGCACGTCTGCCAATGTGGTGTCCGGTCTGATGAGCAGCACACCTTCACGGATGGGCGAGCATCCTGCCACTTTGATGATTTTCCCGTTCCTGCCTTTGTGCTCACGCTCTTTCTCCTGCATGGCTCGACCTGTCTTTTCCTTGACCATCCGTTTGATGTCGTCGTAATGTGTCCGCAAATCGGGAGTGCCGAAGTCGGGGTTTACCCACTGCTCATTATTGGCAGAGAGTTCAGGAACGATATAGATTTTAGACTTACCGATGTTACGCATGTACTCGGTGGTTCTCCGGTTATGAGCCTCGCTTGATGCGATGTTGCAAGGCTTAATGTGTATGCTTGATTTTGTTGCCATTTTCTTTAATTTTGATTTGGGTTGTTAGACTGATTTTTTGTTGCTGTCCGTTTATAACCGCAGGGGTTCTTAGGGGTGTAACCCATAAGCGGAGATTGCAAAGAGAGGGTCACTCTTTGCTCGGGGTTCTCAGGGGTGAAACGCCCTGAGTGGGTCATTAGGGCAAAGCCCTAATCCCCTCGGGAGAGCCCACAACTACGAAAGCGAAGCGTGTAGTTATAGTGGGCTATAACCGAAAGCCGTTTTTCTTTTTCGGTGGTGTGTTGCGCACGGGTCTTATGGATTGGGCTTGCCTTTTACTTTCAACCTGTTTCTGTAAGTATTCGTTCAGGTCTTTGCATCCACTGTAGGTTTGTGAAGCATCGCGGATATACAGGTCACTTCCGTATTCCATGCGGATTTGCCGGAGTGCTTCCATTCCGGCACAATCATTGTCAAAGAAACAATGAATGCGCCCGTAACTCCCTAAAGGATAGAGTGCCTTGTTTACATTCGTAACCGAATTCAATACCATATAATCCTGTCTGTCCAAGTCGGGGAATTTGGGGCAGTTCTCCAGCCTTAAGGTCAGAAATGATAGGTAGCCCATAAATCCTTCGAACACGTAACATGCTTCTCGCTGTTCTCCCGATTGTCTGATGTGGGATATGTCTTTCGGGGCTACACACCCCTTGAAGTATCGGTTGCGTATCTTATACCCACCCGATATATTAGGAAAGGCGATGGCAAAATACCTCTTGCCGTTGTGCGTGAAATGCGCTTCCTTGCATTCTTTTTTCGCCAGTTCCGTATTTATTCCCCTTTCGTGCAAATAGGAGAGTAACGTAGGAGAGGACAAAGGCTCGATTTCCAACTGCTGAAAACTCGGCTCGGAAGAGGATTGCTTGCGAAAAGAGAAAGAGACAGGACGCACATGCGGTATCTGTTCCTCTATCCGTTTTAATATGTATGGCACATAATCCGTAGCATACAGATGTGCAGCTAAAGAAATGATATTGCCACCTTCTCCAATGCCAAAGTCAAACCATTGGTTGCGTTCGATATTTACCTTGAATGAGGCTTCTGTTTCCTCTCTGAAAGGTGATTTGTACCACAGATTGTTGCCTTGCCGCTTTACAGGCGAATGCCCCAAACTATATAGGAAGTCCGCTATCTTGATTTGTTTTGCTGTTTGAACAGCGTTTTGCGATTTTATGATATTGTGTGAGTGTATAGGTGATAGAGCCTCGCTCTCCGCTGAAAAACGGAAGTCCTTGCAAGTTGCTTGCAGGGATTTTTTGCGTTTAAGACATTGTGTTCCCGGATTGTTTCGGGCAATCCGGGAATACAGGAGGGGAAGTGTTTATCCCCTCCGTCTTATATCTTTACTGCCTTTTCAAACCGTTTCTCAAGACATACGCTGAGGTCGGTGGTGACAAACTGCCCGTTGTGGAAAAGCGTGAATATGGTGGCCGGGGTGGGGGCAGCCTGTGCCTGCTCCAGTGTCTCCAGTTTGATTATTTTCAGCGGGATACCTTTGCTTTGGGCTACATCAGCCAGTGAACCGAGGATGTGGTATTCTGTGTACGGGCAGCGGTTGGTGAAGTAAACGACCAGTCCGTTTTTCTCCTCGCATTCCCCACTTTTCGTGCAGGCCTTGAAAGAGGGCTCGGGCGCATCGGACATCAGTTTCAGAACCAGCAGGCTGAAACCGTTGGGGAGTTTTTCCACCGTCTGGAAACCCTGGCGCAGAAGCCATTTGGTGTCGCTCATGAAGTGGAATTTGGATGTACCCGCTACGGTGACCAGTCCTGCTTTTCCCTGCGACCGGGCATCGTCAATGGCGGATTGCAACAGCGCCTTGCCGTGTCCGCATCCCTTGTATTGTCCGGATACCCAGAAACAGTTGATCATCAGATAGCCAGGAGCATCGACGGGAACCCAGGCCTTTTCGGCGGGGACGTATTCGATGAATACCTTGGCACGTTCGTCGAGGCGGCGGAATACGTATCCGTTGTCGAATTCTTTCCTGAGCCATTCTTTTTTCAGCTCATAGCCTTCCTTGCATTTTTTGTCGGAGAAGGCGCAACAAATATGTTCCGTTCCGATGTTTTCTTTTGTTAGGGTGATGTATTTTGTTTCCATCATTATTATTTTATAGGTATATAAATTTTTGTTGTTGTAGTGTTGTTGCTCTCTTTGGTGTAATGGATGTACTCTTCGAAAGCCATCCCGTAACGAAGGGTGTGTACGAAGTTGACACTGATGTTATTATAGAATTCCTGTAAGCTGGAATACTTGCCTTTCAGTGTGTAAACGGCATATTTTCCTTTCCGCAGCCGAATGGTTCCGAATTTACCCGCCGGTTCGACTTTCCGGTTTACCGAAGCGCAGGCGTAGAAGCGGCACTGGGTCGGGTTAGTCACGTTCGGATCGTCGAAACTTAGGCCGATGAAGCGGGTTGATACGGTGAGTAACTGTTTTTCGTTCAGGTACTTCATCAGGTTACTCCAAGCCGTTTCGTAAGGGTTTTCGTCTCCGTACCGTCCTATGATCCGAATGTAAACCAGATCAATATCTTCCTCTTCGCATACTTCGAAAGGGAGACCTTCACATCCGTCGCCACTATTTTTCACGTACTTTTGTAAACGGTTCCGTAATTCATTTATATAAGTTTTCGGAGAGATACTGAATTGTTTCTTAAACGCTTTCGAGAACGATTGCGGATTGTCGTAACCTACCCGCGCGGCCAGCTCGGCCAGTGTCATTTCCTCCGTCTGCATATACATGATAGCCCGTTCCATCCGCTGTCTGGCCATGTAGGCATAGAGGGATTCGTCGAGGGCGGAGCGCATGATGCGGAGCAACTGCCGCCGGGATACGCAGATCCTTTCGGCTATTACGTCCAGCTGTAACGGCTGGTGCAGGTTAGCGCTGATGTAATCGATTACCTGGTTCACCTTTTCCTGATAGATATTTTCGGTACTGCTTCGCATCTTTTTGATTCTTTAAGGGACAAAAGTAGGCAATCTATACTGATCGGGAGTTGTCCAATCCGGCCAAATTCGTTTTCGTTTCGATTGCTTCTTATATCTTCGTCTTAGTTATTTGTTGCGGAACTGGTGGATGATGTCTTTTAGTTCTCGAATAGCGAGGGGATAATATCAAAATGGATATCCATATAAAAATGATAGATTACAATCTTTGTTGCTTGATCAATGATGACCAGTAGAAATATCCACCATATAATCTCTTTGGTTTTCATAATTTATTCCGTGTTTGTGGGATAGGTAATCTGTTCTTTACTCCGGCTCGTCCGTATCCAGGCAGAAAGGATGGCCGGCGGGGTCGATCAATGTGCGGGAAGTTCTGAAATATTGCTCACCGGCAAGGCGTGCTCCCAGGCTGAGGGCGTGGCGGACGGCTTCTTCGAGGTTGTCCACATAGAAATCGAGGTGTAGCATTTGCCCCTGTTTCCCTGCCTGCCAGGGCCAGACGGGCGGTTCGTATTCTTCAATCTCCTGGAAGGCGATGACCATACCGGCGGGCGAAGTGATGGCTGACCAACCGTTTGCCTGCGGGTGTGTCCACTCCCAATTTAGAAGCTGGCTGTAAAAACGTGCCATGATACCTGCATCCTTGCAATCGACGACGACATTGATTTTGCTGATTGTAGCTTTCTTTGTTTCCATGTTCCCAAAGGTAGGATAAGTTTTTGATTTGTAAGAATGGAGAGGGATAATTCCGCTTTGTGGGAAGAAAGGGTTATCTTTGTGTGATAAAAATAAGTAGAAATTCCGATGTTTAAGAAACTTGTGGCGATAGAGCCTGTAAGCCTGATTCCATCAGCAGAAAAGAAATTGCAAGATTTTGCGAAAGAAGTTATTATGTACGACGATATACCATCCGGCGATGAGGAGGTGGCAAGCCGTATCGGGGATGCGGACGCTGTTTTGTTGAGTTACACCTCGCGGATTGGGAGGGCGGCACTGGAAAAGTGTCCGAACGTCCGGTATATCGGGATGTGTTGCTCGCTTTACTCGCCGGAAAGCGCGAATGTCGATATTCGCTATGCGAACGAACGGGGTATCGTTGTCACCGGTATCCGCGATTATGGCGATGAAGGGGTGGTGGAGTATGTCATCAGCGAACTGGTGCGTTGCCTGCATGGTTTTGAGCAGGAGGCGTGGGACGACATCCCCCGTGAGATTACCGGGATGAAAGTCGGTATCGTAGGACTGGGTAAGTCCGGTGGCATGATAGCGGATGCCTTGAAGTTCTTCGGGGCTGATGTTGCCTATTTCTCCCGGAGCGAGAAAGAGGCGGCACGCGAGAAGGGCTACCGTTTCCTGCCGCTTGGCGAACTGTTGTCGCAGAGCGAAGCCGTTTTCTGTTGCCTGAATAAGAACACCGTCCTGTTGCATGAAGCCGAATTCGGGCAGTTGGGCAATAAAAAGATACTGTTTAACACCGGTTTGTCTCCGGCCTGGGACGAGGCTCCCTTCATGAAATGGCTCGAAGGCGACAATCTCTGCTTCTGCGATACCGCCGGAGCATTGGGAGACAGCCACCTGCTGAACCATCCGCATGTACGTTGTATGCAAGTCTCGACAGGACGTACGCGCCAGGCTTTTGACCGTCTGAGCGAGAAAGTGTTGGCAAACCTTTCAGCCAATTGCAAATAAACAGAGTTGGAATAGGTAGCACGCGGATAATCACTGAAAAGTATTAATTATCAGTGTTTTATTCGCGTGCTCTATGTTTTTATATCGTTTTGACAACCTGGCAGGGATTTCCGACCGCCAGGCTGTTGGAAGGTATTGACCGGGTGACAACGCTTCCGGCACCGATTACGCAGTTATCGCCGATGGTAACGCCGGGCAGTACGATTACTCCGCCACCAATCCAGACATCGTTTCCTATCGTAATAGGCAGCGCTCTTGTACGAAAGAACAGTTCTCCCGAGTTTTCATCCCAGTCTTCCACAAATCTCTCGGACGCACTTACCGGGTGGGTTGCAGTGTAGAGTTGCACGTTGGGAGCTATCAGGACGTTATTTCCTATCGTTATATAATTGTTATCGAGGAAGGTACAGTTCATGTTGATAATCACTTTATCCCCGATAAAGATATGTTTGCCGCATTCGCAGTGGAAGTTTATATCGACTTTCGAGTGTTTTCCGACGCGACCGAATAGCTCATGCAGCAAAGTTGTCCTTGCTTCGCTGTCCGAAATGTCGGTCGAATTGAATTCCGCAAGCAACCGTTTGTTACGGACGATCATATCAAACACTTCTTTATCCAGGCGGTTGCAATATTCTCCCGACAGGAATTTTTGATAGTTGGTTTCCATAATGACTGTTTTTTCGGTAAGGATTGTTTATGAACCTTTTAAAAGACGATGGGTGAGGTGATGTTCAGCAGCGTATTCACTACCGACCAACCGGCTATCTCGGCTGTCGCGCTGTAGACGTCGATTACGGCGTGTACCTGGTCGTTCCTGATCTCTACCCGTTGTGTATCGCCCGTAAATCCGGGGGTGGACTGCATTGTGACCTGCATGTTCCCGGGGCCTACCGAAGCCCGTGAGGCGGCAACGGTGACATTGACCTTGGTTGGGAAGAGCTTGATGGCTTCTGTTGCGCTTCCGGAGAAGACGGTACGTTGTTCCGTTTGCAGTGACTCGTCGTAGACGGGCGTGCCTTTCAGGGCGTTGGGGCCTTTCTCGTTGAAAAACTTCGCGGTGGCATTTCCCATCAGGGAAGCCGTCCGCAACACATCGAAACCGCCGGTTGCTCCGGAGGCCAGGTAGACGCGCGTGCTGTGTGCCTTGGCTGTTTCCGAGACTTCGAGGTAGAAGTCGTCGTCGGCAAGCGCTCCGATAGAAAGGGTTACGATTGAAGTACCGTTTTTCAGGGTGGGGATAGCCAATTCCCTCATGGCGGCAGGGGAGGCAGCTTCCACCAGGTAATCGGGTTTCAGCGCCAGCAAATCCGCTATGGTTGTACACGCTAGGCAAGGTTTTCCCTGTTCCTGCATCCGGGTGGCCATGCTTTCGGCCTTCGATACCGTACGGGAATAGACACCAACTAAATCATATTCAGGCAAAATGCCTTTGATAACGGCTTCGGCGACGATACCGCCCAGCCGTCCGCATCCGACAATTACTAATTTCTTCATGATGGACAAAGGTACATTTTTTATAGTATCATCCGATATCTGACACCGGTTATAGTTTCTTGATAGAGAAAAACCTTAACTCGGTTACATTTACTCCATTTATAACGATTTTGTTTTTATCCGACAGATTAGATGTTGCTATTTCTTGTGTGAATTTTTCGTTTTCTTGTGCAGATAACTTCTTGCGAGCGATTAAGTCAATGACTCTTATGTGGAGAAATGAGTCACCTATGAGAAAGTTGCTGTCGTATAAAGTTTCTCCTATAACTCGTGCTACATTTCGGAATTCGTTAGTACAATTGGAGAGAATAGATTCGTCAAAATAATCTTCTTCCACTTCTTGGATTGCATTCTCTTTATTGATAATTCTTATTGGAGCATCCGATTGCGACCATTTTTCCCAAAGTAAAGCGTACTCTTTTTTTTGATCATCTGATATGTGCTTAATCTTATCATATAAAACAGCTATATTATCGATAGAACAACATGCTAGCGGCAATATAAACGGATTTTGTTCAAGATGAGGAAATAAAACCTTTATTTCAGTGGTGTCGGCTTCATATAACTGACCTTTGATTAGTGAGCAAGCCATATAAAAAAAGAGTCGTCCATCAACATCATTTCCATGCCAAACAACGATATTATCGTATTTATCGAAATCATATTTTATGAAGTCCTGTAAAGTTATCAGATGACTATCAGGAAAATGATGTTTCCCAATCAGTTTTTCAAGAGATTGTGATCGTTTTTTCAGTCCTTCATTATTTAAATCTTTAATGGGGGAAAGGGAAGCATGTTTAAGTGTATTTTCAAAAACTAAGACTTTGTCGTTGATGCCTGATCTTTTAAAAAATAACTTTATTGTACCTATTCCTGATGGTTCTGAAGCTATATGTAATGTTTTGTCCATGAAATCAGATAAGTTATATATTAATATTTACATATTGTAGTTGTCCGGTAGGCATGCTTTGCTGGTCATTCTCTTGTTTGTCAAGCAGTAAAACTAATATCGAGGAACA
>OGQF01002329.1_pt1 | contig 11076 bp, 8 predicted proteins | sample 1553141 | NCBI WGS metagenome assembly OGQF01 (sample SAMEA2580005, study PRJEB22360) | human gut metagenome | biome: human gut; feature: human-associated habitat; material: faeces | place: Denmark | collected 2008/2010
CTTTCTGCATTTTTATTTTCAGCTTGCGAGCAAGAAATGGATACCTATCATGCAGAAGGTAATGATAGGTTGAATTTTTATTATGGGAAACCGTTGAATCCGGATAGTTTGGCAGTTTATACTTTTATTTATTTACCTTCAGAACAGATGTTAGATACGATTTGGATTGATGTAGAAACGTCAGGTTTTGTAACAGATTATCCACGTCCTATACTTTTTGAGCAAATATCGGAGGGTACTGACGCTGCAATTATGTCAACACATTATGTTGCTTTTGATGATCCATTGTTAAAAGATGCCTATGTGATGCCGGCTAATACGAATAGGACGAAAGTGCCTGTGGTGTTGAAAAAAACGGCGGATTTGGCAGAAAATGAAGTTGTGTTAAGATTTAAGGTGAAAGAAAACGAATATTTCAAACCTGGTTTTCCTGGTCATGATATTCGAACTATCCGCTTTTCTAATATTTTGACTAGACCAATACACTGGGATCGTAAGACAGAGTGGTATTTTGCAGGAGAGTATGGACCAGTCAAGCATCGTTTTATGATTGATGTCGCAGCAGAAATTGGAGTTGTGGTAGATGAGAATTTCTTTGCAAATTTAGTTGGGGAACCGGATGATTATTTGCAGTCAATAGATATGGGCTTGACAGGTTATTGGAAAAGCTTTTTCAAGACAGCTTTAAGTGAAGAAAATGCAGTGCGGAAAGCTGCAGGAAAAGATATTTTACGTGAAGAACCAGAAGCTGGAGAAACAATAGGACGTGAAGTTACTTTCTAACATTAATTTGTAATGAATATGAGAACGAAATTATTTATATTATTGATATTGGCTTTAGGTAATTTTGCCTGCTTTGATGATAAGGGTAATTATGATTACTCTGAGTTTGCAGATTTGACTATTCAGAATGTGGAAACTCAATATGAAAAAATTTTATTTAAAGATACTCTTGAAATCGAACCGAAAGTTACTCCTGCTGAAAAGGACTATGATTATTTATGGACTATAAATCAACGGTATGGAGGAGAATCTTCGACTGTTACAAATGTTAAAATAGATACAATTAGTACAAGTCCAATATTGAGTTTTCCAATTACGAGACCGGCAGGGATTTATGAAATTAATTTGAAAGTGACAGATAACGAATCGGGATATTCAATATTTTCAAATACCCAATTAGTTATTCGGAGTGAGTTTTCTTTAGGGTATTATATTCTCAAAGAGACTGTTGATGGTAAAACAGAAGTGGATTTACATACACCAAGTTTGGTCTTTAATAATTTGTTAGCTTCATCTCCAGGCGGGACTATATCTGGAAAACCGGTGAGTATGGGACTGATTTTTCAGTATTGCCATATTGATAATAAAACAGCAGAATATGTAATTCCGCCAGCATTAGCTCTTTGTACAGAAGATAATGTACGTATTATTAATTTAAATGATTTTACTACTATTTTTACTTATGATGACATGTTTTATGGTGATAAACCACAGAGAGAAAGACCATTATATATATATCCTAACTTCTTTAATATAACTTACTTATCAACGGCAGGATGTAATTATAATTACCAAAATGGCTTGGGATTACCGAGTGCAGGTAAATTTGGTTTACCAGTGCCGCTAGAAGAACCTTATGAACCATCTATTCACTCTATTGTGGCTAGAGGAAGTTATGCTAGTTTTTTGTATGACGTAATGAATTGTCGTTTTTTTGCTTTCGATGCTAATGGTTATGTTAATCTTTTTGATGAAGAGGGTGAAATCCCCAATAAATTACCGAGTACCCATAAATTGTTATTCTTGGGATATAATGATGTTGCAGGCGAGCAAGGCTTTGCTTTTTTTCGCGATGGAGATGATCGTTATTTATATTCATTGTATTTTGATGGGTATAAGAATCCAATTAAGGATAAAGTGAAAATCGACGCATCTTTGGCCTTGAGCAGAGCAACAATTATGGGAAATAATGAGAAACAAGCAAGTTTATTATATTATGCAGTAGATGGAAAAATGTATATGTATGAAATTGAACAAAAACGAGAAACAGAACTTAATTTAAGTGGTTTTGAGGGTGGTGAAGTGACATATATAAGTAATCGTTATTGGTTGTCTAATCAAGATGAAGATAATAATTTTGACTATCTTGCTATTGGAACTTATGTTAATGGAAGATATAAAATTTATTTGTACCATACTATTGGTGGAATCCCGAATGGTCAACCAGAGAGAATACTTGAAGGGGAGGGCAAAGTGTTAAAAATGCATTTCCTTTCACCTTTTATGGGTAGTAATGATTCGGCAGTTAAGTCATATCCGTGTCATTTTTAATACATTATCGATAGGGCGTGAATTTCGCCCTATCATTTTATTTAAATAGTATGAAGTATTTTTTGTGTATTATTTTTTTGTTATTATTTGCCTGCAGTTTAGGGACAAGGTCTGTAGTAGTTAGTGGACAGTTGCAGTAGCCTTCTAAAGTTAAAGAACTGTGTGTTGTTTTGCTAATGAAAATGATTCAATTGGAAATTGGAAGGTCGGAGATGATGGGAGTTTTGTTTATAGTGGAAATTTGCCTATGGGAAAACTCTTAAGAGTAAGGTGGGGCATTATAATATTTCTTTATATGTTGAAAACGGTGATTATAAGTTGAATTATCAGGATGGAGAATATTTTTTCAAAATGCTTGCAAATTCTTCACTCCATAATAGTTTTATTGTGTATAAGCAAAAAGAGAAGATATTGATGAATGCCTACAATGCTAAGTGTTGTGGTTATGATACGATATCAGACATACATCGTAAAGCGGATTATAATGCGTTTTTGGCAAAAGAGTTTGATAAAATTGAAGATTTTAGGCTGAAAGCTATACATAGATTTGCCGGAACAGAATTAGCAGAGTCAATAGTTTATGAATCGTTGTTTTTCTATGAGTCTAACTATAGATATTTTGAAAAAGCGATAGAAGCATTAGGAGATACTATTCCAAATGGAAAGATGAAACAAGCAATTTTTAAAGCATATGAGAATTTGAAAAAGAAACAATTGACAGGAATAGCTCCAAATTTTATTTTGCCAGACAAAAATGGTAAGAATGTATCGTTAACAGATTTTCGAGGCAAGTATGTTTTAGTGGATTTTTGGGCCTCATGGTGTGCTCCTTGTAGAGAGAAAAACCGTGCATTATATGAGCAATATGGTCAATTGAAGAAGTTGGGACTAGAAGTTATTTCAATTTCTATGGATGATAATAAGAATGCCTGGTTGAAGGCTATCCGAGAAGATGGTATACAGTGGACTCAATTGGTGGATTTAAGGGGTTTCAAAGAAAGTTCAGCAGGTCCCTGCGGTTTATCTAATTGGACCTAATGGGGATGTAATAGCAAAAGATCCAACAAACAAAGAATTGGTAGAATATGTAAAATAGTGTAAGATGAAATTTTTTATATTGATATTGATAAGTTTATTTGTAATAACGAATTTACAAGGACAAAATGTAGTCTTTTATAATGTGAATATAGTGAATGTTGATAAAGGTAATATTGTTTATGGAAGGACTGTTGTTGTTGAAAATGGTATTATCACGAAAATAAGTAAAGCTAAAAAACACATAAAAAATGGGCAGATAGATAGAAGCGGATATTATATGATGCCCGGATTAATAGAGTCTCATACTCATTGGGGTAATTTTAGTTTTAATGAAAAGGTAATGCAAAAGATGGCTGATTCTTTTTTGGAATGTGGAGTGACAACAGTTCGAGATGCCGGTGGTAATGCAGATGTTGCCAAACAATATTCTATGCGTTTGGAGAAAGGGGAGATTATGGGGCCTACGGTGTATTTATCATCATTTTGGGTTGGCCCTGATTATCAATTACAAGATTCTGTGGAACATGTTTGGGAGAGAACTATTCCATATGGTGCAACGGTAGAACAGTTGGAGCAATTTATATTGGAAGCAAAAGAGTTTGGTTGTTGGGGATTGAAGTTGTATAGTGACCTTTCTTATGAAATGTTACAAAAGATAGTCCCTCTATGTCATAAGCACGGTCTAAGACCCTGGGGACATTTTGCAACATCACCGGCATCAGCGTTAGAGTGTGTTAAGGCAGGGATCGAAACGGTTTCTCATGCTTATTTGATAGAAGAAATGGAGGGATTTACAGAAGAGGGGAGAGCTAGAAGATTTACACCGGAAAAGATTGCTTATAGAGATTCTGTTTATCGTGAGATGGTAAAGCGGGGGACTATTTTAGATGCTACAACCAGATTGTGTTGTCAAGAGGATGCTGCTCTTTATGTAAATACTTTGTTTACCAAGGATGCCTATTTAGCAGGAGTAAAAATTGCAGCAGGTACTGATTGTGTAGATTTTGATCATGATAATAGATGTGTGTTGTTGGAAGAGATGAAAATATTGCATGATTCTTGTGGAATGAGTATTCCTGATGTATTGCGAACTGCTACAACAATCGGAGCAGAAGTCCTTGGTTTAAAGGGAAAGTTAGGTGTTATAAAGAAAGGAGCTGAGGCAGATGTTTTATTATTAAGAAGTAATCCTTTAATTTCACTCGTTGCTTTACTAAAAGAGAAAGAGGTGTATGTGGATGGGAAAAAAGGATATGGCAAATTTTAATAATATTGATTAATTCGGAGTGTTTTGTCTTAGAAAACCTTGTATGATTCGTAAATAAAGAGTATCTTTGCATCGTTTTTAACGATATTATTTAATTTAAAGTATTTAAAATCATGTATTTATCAGCAGAAAAGAAAGAAGAGCTTTTTTCTCAGTACGGAAAGTCTAATAAAGATACAGGTTCTGCGGAATCTCAGATTGCTTTATTTTCCTACCGTATTGCTCATTTGACCGAACACTTGAAGAAAAATCATAAAGACTTCGGTACACAGAAAGCATTGATTAGATTAGTTGGAAAACGTCGGGCATTGCTTGACTATCTGAAAGACCGCGACATTGAAAGATACCGTGCTATTGTAAAAGCATTGAATCTGCGTAAATAAAAGATACGTTTTCCCAAGCCCGGTAAAATCCGGGCTTGTTTATATCCTCCCTCCTCCCTCCACTAAAAAAGAATTCCGTTAAAAGTTTTATTTTAACCGTTATTGAATGATGAATGTTATTGAAAAAACGATTACTCTGGCTGACGGAAGAGTAATTACACTGGAAACAGGCAAATTAGCTAAGCAGGCTGATGGTGCTGTCATGGTGAAAATGGGCAATACGATGTTGCTCGCAACTGTAGTATCTGCTCAGGAAGCAGGCCCGGACGTGGATTTTATGCCGCTGTCTGTTGGTTATAAAGAAAAGTTTGCTTCAGTGGGACGTTTCCCTGGAGGATTTACAAGAAGAGAAGGAAAATCTTCTGATTATGAAATTTTGGTTTCTCGTTTGGTGGATCGCGCTTTGCGTCCTTTATTCCCAGATGATTACCATGCTGAAACTTTCGTACAAGTTACATTATATTCTGCTGATGAGGAGTCTATGCCGGATGCTTTGGCTGGCTTGACAGCTTCTGCAGCTATTGCTGTGAGTGATATTCCTTTTCATGGACCGATTTCTGAAGTGCGTGTGGCCCGTATTGATGGCGAATTGGTTATTAATCCGACAGCTTCTGCATTGAAACGTGCAGACTTGGATATTATGGTAGGTGCTACTTACGAAAATATCATGATGGTTGAAGGTGAGATGAACGAAGTGTCAGAGAAGGAGATGTTGGATGCCATCAAATTTGCTCATGCTGCTATTAAGGAACAGTGCTTGGTTCAGAAAGAATTGGCAGAAGCTGTTGGAAAAGAGAAACGCGTTTATTGTCATGAAGTAAATGACGAAGAATTGCGTAAAGATATATGGGATAAGTGTTATCAAAAAGCGTATGATGTTGCTCGTCAGTGTAATGCTAACAAACATTTGCGCGGAGAGTTATTGGATAATGTACGTGCAGAATATCTGGCTACTTTAAGCGAGGAAGATCAGGAAGCTAAGAAGAATTTGGTGGCACGTTATTATCATGATGTTGAAAAAGAGGCTATGCGCCGTATGATTCTAGATGAAGGAGTGCGTTTGGATGGACGTACAACGGAACAGATTCGTCCGATTTGGTGTGAAGTAGGTTATCTGCCAGGACCTCATGGATCTTCTATTTTTACTCGTGGAGAGACACAGTCTTTGTCTACTGTTACTTTAGGTACAAAATTGGATGAGAAGATTGTTGATGAAGCTACGATACAAGGTAAAGAGCGTTTCTTGTTACATTATAATTTCCCACCGTTTTCAACAGGAGAGGCTAAAGCATCTCGTGGAGTAGGCCGTCGTGAAATTGGTCACGGAAATTTGGCTTTACGTGCATTGAAGCCTATGATTCCTACAGATTTTCCTTATACTGTTCGTGTGGTTTCTGATATTTTGGAATCTAATGGTTCGTCTTCTATGGCAACTGTTTGTGCAGGAACCTTGGCTTTAATGGATGCCGGTGTGCCTATGAAAAAACCTGTCACAGGTATTGCAATGGGATTGATTACCGATAAAGGTTGTGAGAAATATGCAATCCTGTCCGATATTTTAGGTGATGAAGACCATCTGGGAGATATGGACTTTAAAGTGACTGGAACTCGTGATGGAATTACTGCAACACAGATGGATATCAAGGTGGATGGTTTGTCTTATGACATCATGGAACAGGCTTTGGAACAGGCTAAGCGTGGACGTATGCATATTATGGATATCATTACTCAGACGATGCCGGCTCCTCGTGAGGATTTGAAACCTCATGCTCCCCGTATTGTATCTTTGACCATTGATAAAGATCAAATTGGTGCATTGATTGGTCCTGGAGGTAAGATTATTCAGGATATTCAAGAGAAATCTGGAGCTGTTATCAATATTGAAGAGGTTGATAATAAGGGTATTGTAGATGTAGCTGCTTCTAATAAGGAGTCTATAGATAAGGCATTGGCTCGTATTCGTGCTATTGTTGCAAAACCTGAAGTGGGAGAAGTATATGATGGTGTTGTGAAATCAATCATGCCGTTTGGAGCATTTGTTGAAATTCTTCCTGGTAAAGATGGTTTGTTGCATGTATCAGAAATTGATTATAAACGCATTGAAAATGTAGAAGATGTGTTGAAAGAGGGTGACCGTATTCAGGTGAAATTGTTGGAAATTGATCCTAAAACATCAAAATTACGTCTTTCTCACAAAGCATTGTTGCCTAAACCGGAAGGTTATCAAGAACGCAGTGAACGTCCTCGTGGCGAACGTCCTGAACGTAGAGAACGTGGTGGTGAGCGTCATGAACGTCGTGAGCGTCCTGAAAAATCAACTAATCGTCCTGAAAAATCAGAACAATAAATAAAGTGACCCGCCTCAATAGGCGGGTTTCTTTTTAGGTAGAAATTTCTAATAATTTTCTATCTTTGCACGGAGAATCTGTCGCGTCGGCAGATACTGTTCATAAAGTTTATATAGATATGGAAAATAAATTAGTAGTGGGTATTTCCCATGGAGATGTAAATGGTATAGGCTATGAATTGATCATAAAAATGATGGCAGAGAACAGAATTTGTGAAGTGTGTACTCCTGTCTTGTTCGGTTCTTCTAAAGCGGCAGCCTATCATCGTAAAACGTTGAATATAGAAAATTTTAGTCTGAACAGTATACAGCGTCCGTCTGAAGCTAATGCTAAGCGTTGTAATGTGATTAATTGTGTGGATGATGCTGTAAAAGTTGATTTGGGACGTGAAACTCAAGAGTCAGATGAGGCTGCTATGGTTGCTTTGCGGCAAGGAATAGATTATTTGGATCGGAAAGAAATAGATGTTCTTGTTGGTGCTCCTCAAGGATGTGCTTCTTTTGCTCCGGAAGCAGGTTGTCCGTCATTGTTCGCCAAGCATTATGATGTGCGTAATGTAATGCCTTTGTTAGTGGGTGAAAAGATGAAAATAGGTTTTGTAACCAATCATTTGGCTGTGAAAAACATTGCAGAGAGCATCTCTTTTGGTAATGTTTACAATAAACTTCGCTTATTGGATAGTTGTTTGCAAAAAGATTTTACGATACGTAAGCCTCGTATTGCTGTATTGGGTTTAAATCCGCATGCCGGTGAAAATGGCAAGTATGGCAATGAAGAGAAGAACGTTATAATTCCGGCAATGGAAAAAGCACGTAATAATGGTATCATGGCTTTGGGACCTTATTCTCCGGAGGCTTTATTCAGTAGTATGGAATATAGTAAGTTTGATGTGATATTGGCAATGTATCATGATCAGGGAATGTTACCATTTAAGGCAATTGAAGGTAATAGTGGAGCTGTTTTACTTGCAGGTTTGCCCGTTGTTTATACTTCAACCGTTCATGGTATGGCATATGATATCGTTGGACAAGGTATTGCCGATGAATCGGGTTTGCGTAATGCTATTTATCTGGCAATAGATGTTTATAATCAGCGCAAGTTGAATATGGAACTTGCAGAAAATCCTTTGCGGCATTATGATATAGCTGCTAATAGTAATGAAAGTGATTTGAATGTAGAGCAAATAGCTGGAGTGCATGAAGAAGAATAAATAAAAAAGCTAAGAGATTATCCTCTTAGCTTTTTTAATATTTTAGGAATATACGTTGTAATATGACGTTTCTTTTTAGCTTCATATACATCTGCTATTTTAATGAGAATCGCAGTTTCTTCTACACCACCGAAGCCCGGATTAATGGCTGTACCGAATGTTTTCATTGAAGGTGACAAACTCATGTAGGCATTGACTAAAGGCGGTATATTTTCTCCTAATTCACGTACATGGCGCGAAAGTATTTTATAGTCTTCGTTATAATTTCCATTAGTAAAAATCTGCTCCAAGGCTTGCTCGTTAATATTAATCGGCAATGGATTGATAGGAGAGACAAGATTTTCTTTATCTCGGAAATATTTCTTCATAAAATAGAGAATCATGTTACGCGCCTGGATATTAAAACTAGTGTACATGGTAACTTTGCCGAAGAAATATTCGATTTCAGGATGGTCAACTGTTAATGCTCCCAGACCATCCCATAGGTTGTCAAGGGCAAACATAGATTTACTTCCCATGCGGGTTGATTGATAGAGAGGATGCACAAATGAGCGTCCTAATTCAATCATTTTAGGTAAATATACTCTCTTGAATTGTTCTGAGAAACGGAACAATTCTGTTGTTGCTAGATAGGGTTCACCTTCTGCATTATTTTCTAGATGATCACATATGATAAATCGATAGCCTCCCAATATTGCTTGTTCCTGTGGGTCCCAAACAATAAGTTGTTGGTAAGGAGTATCGGGAGCGATGTCAAATTCATCAATATCAATTTCCTTCCCTGTACCTCCACCTGCACTACGGAATGTCAGCTCTCGTATACGACCTACTTCGCGCATCAATTGAGGCGCAGTGTGGGCATCAAAAATATAAATCTCATTTCCTCCTTTATTGGTTTTCCGTACAAACCGGTCTTCTGTAAGTTCGGCTATAAGTTTTTCTTTTTCAACAGGGTATATGACAGGTTGCATATCTGGGATGTTTTGAATTGTAACTATTTTCCAATTGTATTTTACAATTTTCTTCGAAGTGTAAATATATATCTTTCTGCTGGATTTTGGATGCGAACTATTAAAAATATGTGATATAGTCTTTCTGTTTCTAAGTTTTTTGTATCTTCACGAACTTGAAATGGAATAAGTATGTTTATGAGAGTTTTTTTGAATGTTATAAAGATTATATGTTTGGGATTTTGTAGTATATTATCCTTTATATCGTGTGCTGATTCTGATACCATAAAGAAAGATATTGAACGTACGGTGTTGGTTTATATGGCTGCTGATAATAACTTGAGTAGTTTTGGAAATACGAATATTCAGTTGATGTTGCAGGGCATGAAAAATGTAGAGGGTAGGCTTGTTATTTATTTGGACCCGTCAAATGATGTTCCTCGTCTGATGGTGATAGAAGGGAATTCTGCTCCTAAATTAGATACGTTAGTTACTTATTCTGAAGAAAATTCGGCATCACCAGAAGTGTTGAGAAGAACGATACAAGATGTAAGAAATTTGTATCCTTCAAATTCGTATGGTTTGATTCTTTGGTCACATGGGATGGGGTGGTTGCCTGAAAAATATAATTTTCATCGTTCTTATTCTGCAGGTTTGGTAAGATATACAAATTTACCGACTAAATACTTTGGACAAGATACTCATCCAGGAGATGGAGCAATGGAAAGTTTTATGGAAACTGATGAATTGATGGCGGGTATTTCCGGACATTTTAATTTTATTATGTTTGATGCTTGTTTTATGGGAGCTGTCGAGGTATTATATGGATTACGTGATTACGCAGATTATTTTATTGCTTCTCCGGCAGAAATACTTGCTAATGGTTTTCCCTATGATAAAATAGTTCCTTGGTTATGGGGAGATGAGGAGGATTTAAAAAGAGTATGTGCTGAATATTTTAATTATTATAATACTTATCCCGATCCCAATAATGCAGGTTGGAATTCTGCAACTGTTGCTTTGGTGAAATCTTCAGAATTGCAGCATTTGGTAGAGTTGACTTCAAATATTGTCGGAGAGAATAAATGTGTTGCATCAACTGATGTTTGGAGATATCCTTTGAGTAAATCATCGCTTCCTAATGTGTTCTATGACCTGGGAGATTATATTAATACTTATGGAGATGAATCTCAACAATCCGCTTATAAGCAGCAGTTGGAAAAAACGGTAGTATTTAAAGCTGCAACACCGACTTTTTTTGGTCAAACAATTCCTACCGATAAATTTAGTGGATTATCTGTATATATTCCTCAGACTCGTTGGGACGATATGAACCAAATATACTATCAGTTGGAGTGGGCGCGTACAGTTTATGGTAAATAATGCAATGAATCGTAGAATTTTACAATTAGCCGTACCATCAATTATATCCAATATTACCGTACCTTTGTTAGGGTTGGTGGATGTTACAATTGTCGGTCATCTTGGTGCACCTGCTTATATTGGTGCCATTGCAATTGGTGGGTTGTTATTTAATATTCTTTAT
>OGQF01002331.1_pt1 | contig 11074 bp, 10 predicted proteins | sample 1553141 | NCBI WGS metagenome assembly OGQF01 (sample SAMEA2580005, study PRJEB22360) | human gut metagenome | biome: human gut; feature: human-associated habitat; material: faeces | place: Denmark | collected 2008/2010
AGCCTCTCCGCTTCCAACAGCAGGGAACGGCAGTCATTATACAGAGAAAGGTAGTAGCAGCATAACGCCTTGTTGTAAAGTGTCGGCAGGTCAGACTTTCCTGCCTGCGTGAAACAGGAGAAGGCAAAGGCATATTCGCCACTTACCATATAGGTAATACCTGCGGAAAAAAGTTCTTTTTTCTGGGATTCAGGCATGGTTTGTTTATTTCCATATATTCCAATCATAGATACTTAAACACTAAAAGAGATTTCAGACTGTTATGGGTGGAAACAAAAAACCGACGATATTCGGGCGCAGAGAACGCTCCCCAGTACCGTCGGACCATAAAAATATCCTGCTTTTTTTGAGACAATATGGCAGAGGATGAGTATTTATAGGAACTTTTGTCGTAAGACAAGGATAACCCCGGATAATTGATTCCGGTAATCCATTGTAAATTAAATGTTTTATTATATATTGACGCGCGATAATTGTGTGTGTGTGTGTGTGTGTGTGTGTGTTTACACGAATTTTCCACACTGCCAAATTATCAATACACTTTTTAAGGGAATATGTAAGGTAACTAATGCACACAAGAAAAATGTCCGCTTTATGCGAAGCTTCGCTCAAACAAATATCATTTGTTAAAATCGAGCGACATTTTACAATGTATCCATTGTCATACATATCAGTTTATTAGAGTGAATACTTTTTCAAATACAAAATTAGAAAAAATCTCTGGAAAAGACGAATAAAAAGGGACAAATGTCTTCGTAATGCCTGTCAATAAGGCGTTTGCGAAGACAAATGAGGACAGGCGAAAAATCGAGGTAACGTAAAGGAAAGCGGATTTATGAAGAAGAACGGTCTCCAAATCATTACCCGCCGAATGGTGATTTTTAACACACCGTGTTGTATTTGGCAGCTTGTGGCACAGGTTGGCATATCAAGGTCTAACTCGTTGAGTAATAACTTTGCAAACAAAAAACGAGTATGGCAAGAAGCACATTCAAGGTTCTGTTCTACGTGAACGGCAGCAAGGAGAAAAACGGTATTGTCCCCATCATGGGACGAGTGACAATCAACGGGACTGTGGCGCAGTTCAGTTGTAAGCAGAACATCCCGAAAACGCTTTGGGACGTGAAAGGAAACAAGGCGAAAGGCAAGAGCCGCGAGGCACGAGACATCAACCTTGCCCTTGACAACATCAAGGCGCAAATCATCAAACATTACCAGCGCATTTCAGACCGCGAGGCATTTGTTACGGCTGAGATGGTGCGCAACGCCTATCAGGGAATCGGCAGCGAGTATGAGACGCTGCTAAAAGCATTCGACCGTGAGAACGAAGTGTTCAAGAAACGGGTAGGCAAAGACAGGGTAATGGCTACCTATCGGGCACGTGTACGGGCAAGAAACCATGTAGCCGCCTTTATCAAGTCGTTTTACAGACGCAGCGATATGTCCATGTTGGAACTTACTCCCGATTTCATCAAGGAGTTCGCCGCATACCTCTCGACTGAAGCCGGATTGCGGAACGGTTCGATATGGGCAAACTGTATGTGGCTGAAAGGCGTGGTCATGAAAGCGCATTATAACGGGTTGATACCGCGCAATCCTTTCATCCAGTTTCATATCAGCCCCAATGTGAAAGAACGGGAATATCTGACGGAGGATGAACTGAAAGCGGTCATGACACATGAGTTTGCAGACAGCAAGCTCGCATACATCCGTGACATTTTCATCTTTGCCAGTTTCACCGCCTTGTCATTCGTGGACATTCAGGAACTGACGAATGACAACATCGTGGAGGTGAACGGCGAGAAGTGGATATTGTCCAAACGCCACAAGACAAAAGTCGCCTTCCAAGTGAAGCTGCTGGATATACCCTTGCAGATAGTCGAACGCTACCGACCGATGCAGAAAGACAATCGTATATTCCCCGGCTTGAACTATTGGTCTATCTGCAAACCGTTGAAACGGATGATAAGGGAATGTGGCATAACCAAGTCAATATCATTTCATTGCAGTCGTCATGGCTTCGCAACATTAGCTTTGAGCAAGGGGATGCCCATTGAAAGCGTAAGCCGTGTGTTGGGACATACGAATATAGTCACGACCCAACTCTACGCAAAGATAACCACGCAGAAGCTCGACAACGACCTGACCATGTTCGGCGACAAACTGAGTAAGACGTTTAACGGAATAACGATGTCATGAGTATGAGAAGAAACAGCATAACAGTGAATGAATCCGGCAATATCATCATGCCGGAGAATGTCTCAAACATTTGGATGAGCGAGCCGGAATTGGTGGAACTGTTCGGAGTAATTGCTCCGACACTTCGTTCTGCCATCAGAAACATCTATAACAGTGGAGCATTAAAAGAATACGAGGTACAGAAGTATGTTCGGCAGGAGAACGGGTATCATGCCGATGTGTTCAGCTTTCCGATGATAGTCGCACTTGCTTTCCGCATTGACAGCTTCGGTGCGGAACAGGTGCGCAATGCCATATTTAAAAGGCTGTACTTGCGAAAAGAGAAAACAAATATCTTCTTTTCGCTGGGTATAAATGGTTGGGATATGTCTAATTATCAGGCATAAGTTCTAATGATATGACGACATGAAGTAGTGAGACCTATGCGTATTCCCATTGCCAACAATGTATTTATACGAGTATGTGAATAGGTGTATTGCCATTCATACGTACGATTACGACAAACCCGAAGAAAAATCCATTAGAATGGCATTTCTTCGGGCTTTTGTTGTATGTCATAAAGCCAAATCCAAGAAAATCTTACGTGAGGTATGCGTGAGTTGTTAATCCGTTCTGCGCTAATTGCCGAGTTTTGCACTGATTAAACAAAAAAATGAAGTGCTAATGAAACAAGGCAACTTTGAAAATGAGGAGTTTATCCGTGTGGGTACTACCCTCTACAAGTTAGTGAACCAGCCCCGTCTGAACGGAGGCTATGTGAAGAAGCGCATCGTGTGGAACAACGAAACACTGCGGCAGGACTACGGCAAGGACTATCTCGCCACCGTGCCGAAGTACGACGGCTTCTGCACCGTCCCCGACCATGTGGACTACCGTCCCGTGGTGGACAAGTTCCTGAACCTCTACGAGCCGATAGGACACCGTCCGCAACAAGGCGAGTTTCCCTGTATCCGGTCATTGGTGCGCCATATCTTCGGTGAACAGTATGAGTTGGGAATGGATTACCTTCAACTGTTATACTTGAAACCGACACAGAAACTGCCGATACTCCTGTTGGTGTCGGAAGAACGGAACACAGGCAAGAGTACGTTCCTGAACTTTCTGAAAGCTTTATTTCAGGAGAATGTCACGTTCAATACCAACGAGGATTTTCGTAGCCAGTTTAATGCAGATTGGGCGGGCAAACTGATGATTGTCGTGGACGAGGTACTGCTCAACCGTCGTGAAGATAGTGAACGGTTAAAGAACCTGAGTACGGCACATTCTTATAAGATGGAGGCCAAGGGTAAAGACCGCTATGAAGTGCAGTTCTTCGCCAAGTTCGTGCTGTGTTCCAACAATGAGAACTTTCCTGTTTACATTGAGCCGGAGGAAACACGCTATTGGGTGAGAAAGGTCAGCAGACTGGAAAGGGATGACACATCATTCTTGCAGAAACTGAAAGACGAGATACCGGCTTTCCTGTACCACCTGCAACATAGGAATTTGACCACCCAAGAAGAAAGCCGCATGTGGTTTGCTCCTTCACTCATCCGCACGGAAGCATTGGAGAAAATCATCCGCTGCAATCGTAGTCGTATTGAACTTGACATGGCGGAACTGTTGCTTGACGTCATGGATACCATGCAAGTAGATGTGGTGGACTTCTGCATCAACGACTTGTTGGCACTCTTCAACTATTCTATGGTGAAGGTGGAGCGCCATCAAGTGAGGAATGTCCTACAACAATGTTGGAAACTGGAGCCTGCGCCTAATGCGCTGTCTTATTCCACCTACCAAATATCCGTACTGCCGGGTCAAAAGTATTCTGCATCGCTTAAGAAAGTGGGACGCTTTTATACTGTTACCCGTGAAAATTTGAAAGACTACCGTTGAACTTGTTGAATTTGATGAAACCTAAAAAAGAAACAGATTTTATGGCTTATATTACTCAACAAACGCTCAACAGGTTTCAACGAACGGTTTTGTCCACCAAAAGAGGAAAGCAGTAATGGACAGCCGTGCCCCATGCGAAGCAACCTCTCTTTTCTTCCCTATTTTCGTATTCCACTCAACAGATTCAACAAAATCAACGGTGGAGCAGATTTGGGGAATCTCGCAAATCATGCCAGTTGGAATGGCAAAATAACAATTACGTGTGGAGGGGTGGCAAGCGGTACCAAGATACGTATCATACGCATCTGTGGTGTAAACTCCGTTGCCACCCCTCCCAACCAAAAACATGAAAGCAAAATGATTACCAAAGTAAGATACAGCAAGAATCCGGACAAGACCATCGACTACATCCTTAACCCCAAGAAGGGTGCGTATGTGGTCAGTGCCCGTGGAGTGAGCAGCTTTACCGATAGGAGCATACTCACCGGAGACTTCAACCGCCAGTGCTCGTTGCGCCCGTCACTCAAAGTGAAGGCCGTACACATTCCGATGTCATTCCATGTCAATGATACGGCCACTCTCGAAATCCATGCAGAAGAGATAATAGGGGATTGGATAAGGCATATGGAAAGGCACGGCTATTGCTTTGACCAGTTTATCATCGGTCGTCATCACGACAAGGATGATAAGAATCCGCACTTCCATTTTCTAGCAAACGTAGTGTTGGATGATGGCACACGTGCCAATCTTGCCAACATTGGAAAGGCGGCAAAGGAAGCATCCATTTCTGTAACTGAACAATGGGGACTGACACCAGCCAACCATAGAAAAAGGATGCAGGAAAAAGATAAAACGCTTTTGGCTAAAAATAGGAATCTGACAGCAGAAAATCATAATAACGGGCAACTGAACTATACAGAATGGAATAACAATCTTACATTTAATGAAGATACCAATGCTGATACCTCTGCAAATAATAATGACACGGTGGGGACAACAGCTATCGGAGGTAATTTAATGGAAGGTATGGCCGAGCTAATCATCCAACCGAAAGTTGCCCGAATAGGCACAGGCAGCGGCAGCAGCGATAACACGCTTGACCGTGATAAAGACAAAAACAAACAGCGGAAAGGAGGTCGCAGAAGATGAAAACCAAGCATGAAAATAAGCGCACCAAGCGAAAGGAAATACAATTCAGCGAGGCTGAATATATAGCAATCGAGAATAAAGCCAATGCAGCCCGACTATCTGTAGCTGCATTCATCCGCGAGGCAGCTTTAGGCAAAGAATTGTCGGCTGCACTTACGATTGAAGAGAGTGAACGCATGAAACGCACAGCCAACATCAGCTATAAGATGCAAGTCAATCTCAACCAGATTGCACGACTGGCCAACATCCACGGCTTGCCTTTTATAATGGATGCCATTCGAGAATACATCAGCCGCACCAACGAATATTTCAAGACTGGCACATGGCGTGAAATGGATTTGTCTGCCTACGAATCCGAACAGAAACAGCGGGAGCAGCTTGCCGCAAAAGTACGTGAACTTCAAGAGAAAAATACTGAATTGCAAAAAGCGGCGACCAACTATTACCTTTATACCGCCGAAGGTGAACGTCTTTTCTGCGAGCGGCATAACTGCCGGATTTATCCCGACAACCGAGGTATCTATTGGCATTTTAAAGTTGCCGATTATCCGGCTTATACGCTTCCCACTGAAATCAGTCGGGCATATCTCAATCATGAGATTTCGATACGGGATGTGTATGTGCATTGGCGTAAGAATTACTAATAATATCGGCGAAAAATATAGGCCAATAAAAATGAAATACTTAAGAAATCGTCCCATACAAAATAATTATATAATTTTGCACTTGCTTATGGGATTCACCATGCGTCAGACTATGTTAACATAAGTTGAGACACTTCATAGTTAAATGATAAAATCAGAAAATTATGGCAAAAATATATCGGGATGATTATGGTATACCACATATAATGGCTACAACAAGTTTTGATGCAGCCAAAGCCATAGCATACGTTCATAGTGAGGATGATTTTTATACTTTGCAATTGTGGTTTTTAGCCATAAAGTTTAAATCTGGGCACTTCGATGATTGGGATGGTCCTTATCTTGATTTTCTTTCATTCTTTTTCGACATCCAAAGTAAAACACTCGACTTGCTTCCAACTATCTCTGATGAATACAAGTCTCTTGCAGATTCATATTGTAGTGGAATAAACCTGTATGCCAAAGAACACGAAGAAAATGTCTTGGACCCTTCCATATTTCCTGTTAATTCTGTTGATCTGCTTCAGGTTCAGCATCTAATGGAGGTGATAGGCATTCAAATAGACAAACCGTATTCTTATTTAAATAAAAAACAAAGCCGTAGATTACCTCATAAGGAGGGATCAAATGCGATAGCAATCGGGGTGAACAAAAGCGCAAGCAAAAGTTCTTTAATTGCAGTCAGCCCACATCAAATGCTTGAGGGCATATTTTCTTATTATGAAGTTCATTTGAGTATAGAAGATTGTGAAAACAGTGAGTATCATGGATTTATATTGCCATGTTCATTCTCAATATTTATGGGAACGAACTTTCAGATCGCATGGGGTTCAACAGCTAGCTATCCTGAAATGTATACCATCTATAAAATAGATGTTCAAAAGAGGTTCGGACGGATAAAATCTTTTCTTTATGATGGGAAAGAAGTCCTATTGAAGAGATGCACATATAAAAATCATATCAAATTATACGGTAAAATACCAATACCTATCATAAAGAACTTCTATAAATCCGAATTTGGTAATATAATTGAAATCAAAGGTACATTTTATCTCATTTTGATAGATATGCTAGGCAAACAGTTTGGTGCTGAGATGGTGCATAAGCTTAATGTGTGCAAATCGAATAGCGAAGCATTAAATCTTTTGAGACAATCTCGATATACCTATTTGGACCTTGTATGTATAGATAAGGACAATAATTTACTCTATGTTCATAACTCTCATGAGAAAGTTAGAGAGGATGAATCATTGCATTATAAAGATGTATTAGATGTCTGTCATTTGCGAGAAGAATTGTCTGCACAATACTATAAAAATAATCTTGTCATAGAATCCTGCTTGTGGATACATAGTCTCGGCTAATCAATCTCCCTTAAATGTAACAGACGCTCATCGTCCTATAGGAAAGATTAAAGGATTAGTTTATCAACATGAGAATTCCCGATCCAATCGGATAAAGGATATTTTGAATGCAACAGAATTGCTTTCCATAGATGATTTGAAATCGATTCTTTTCGATTACAAAATCTCTCTTCCTATAATCAGAAATGTTGATTTGTCTGCATTGTATCAATCTGAGTTAAACAGTTATAAGTCTATTGCTCCTCTCCTTGGTTTATTAAGGGATTGGGATGGCAATGCTTGCCCACAATCAGAAGCAGCAGCAATTTTTGCCTTGTTTTTTTATAAGTATAAAGAAAAATATTATGTACATTCCAAAAATCCAGACATTATAAAAATTGCTACAGTCCAAGAAATAGTGGATTGTTTGAGTTGGGTAAAGAAAAGATACTATAAAGGACAAAAATTAGAGAATATTCAATTTTTGAGAAGAGGCGAAGTCTCATTGCCTATAGGAGGAGTCCCAGACTCAATAAATACGGTTCGACCTTATTTTGAGAAAGGGAAATTATATGCAGAAGAAGCTAGTGCCTTTAGAATGATTGTCGATTTAAGAAATCGCATTTCTTTAACATGTCACCCATATGGGGCATCTAGTAACATGGAAAGCCCTAATTACACTAGTCAGATGAGAATGTTCATTGAAGGAGGATATAAAAGACTGAAAACAATTGATTACTACCAAAACAACTATAACTTCTACGAACTATGATTAAAGATATTAACATGCCATTGTTCCTTATGAACATACCAACTTGTTATTCAACAAATGTTAGAAATAATATTTGGATGGAAGAGTACACAGCGAAAGACATTGTTGTTAACAAAGAAAAAGCTATTAGAGAGATATGGGAAGTATACTCATTCCTTTCAAGTCAGGGTTTTGTTTATCTTCTGCCCACACCTGACGATTGCAGACTACAAGATTTGGTTTTTGTTGCAAATAACGGAATAGTGCTTGAACATCTTGAGGAGGAAACCTACATTGCTTCGAATTTCAGAGTGTCCAATAGGCGTGGAGAAGAGATAGTTGCAAGCAAGTTCTTTGAACAAATGGGATTTAAGGTTATCCCTTGCCCTTATTTGTTTGAAGGTGAAGCGGAGTTGAAATATCTCAGGGACAATATCTACATTGGAGGATATGGAATAAGGTCTGAAAAGGAAAGCTATGACTGGATGGCTTCTGAATTCGACATGAATATTATTCCGCTTGAATTGACAGATCCATACAACTATCATCTTGACTGTACCATTTTCCCTCTCACCAGGGAGAGTATAATTGTAACTACGGAAGCCTTTACAAAGCAAGAAATCAAGCAACTAGAAAATGTAGCCGAGTTGATACCTATTTCAATAGAACAAGCCCATACCGGGCTGTGCAATAGCGTTAGAGTCAATAATTACATTTTGAATGCTTCCGACATAGATTTTTTATCAAAACGGTCTGAAGATTACCGTCTGGAGAAATCCAAGAATATTAGACTTGAAGATATCGCAGGTCAAAACGGTATGGAAGTATGTTACTTCAATATGGAAGAATATTTAAAAGGAGGAGGGCTTCTTTCGTGCACTGTGCTTCATATGAATCACCACTCATTTACCAAAGATTTATTATAAATAATGTCACAATCTGTAAGAAGTTGGTTACGCGAACAAAATCGCTTAACTAAGAATATGTCAATAAAGGAGTTGTCTTCAACGTATTGTTTCCGAGATCCTCTTCGCCCAATTAAGAACAATCATGATATTATCTTTTCTCCATCTGATGGTGTAATTGTTGACTTTGCGACTGTTACTTCATCACAGGATTGTATTTTTGGGAAATATGGTAATATTTCTTTAAAGGAAATATCCTATGGAATGATACCGGAAGGGGCATATGAAGTGGTATCAATATTTTTGACATTTTACGATGTCCATATTATAAGAATGCCTATAAATGGTGTTGTCAAGAGATTGAAACTTCCACCTTATTTCGTAGAAAACCGTCCTATGTTAAGTCTAGAAAAAGATATAATGAACAGTAAATTTTCGTTAGTAAGGAAAGAACTCATCTCATGCTTTGCGTATAATGAGAGAGTGTTATATTCAATAAACGATCCTTCAAAGGAGGGGAATATGTTTATGGTATTAACAGCGGACTATGACATTGATACGATATTACCATTTACTTCTCAGATTCAAGCGTTAAAGCAAAATCAAAGACTTGCATCAATCAGGTATGGTAGTATGGTAACATGCATTGTCCCTAAACAGTGGAATTGCAAGTTCGTTTGCAAAGAAAATATACACATTGAAGCAGGCATAGACGCTTTATTTATGTATGAACAATAAGTACACCTCAAAATCTATATGCCTTTATACCTTTCCGATAATTCTCAGCGAATTGTTGGAGGAGATTATAATTTTGTCCGACTCAATACTACTCTCTTTCAAAGACCCGTTGTATTTGTCGACTGTAGGAGTAATTGATTCCATATTTTTATTATTTTTGGTTGTCGGAGACTCAATGAATGATTCCTTTCAGAATTTTTATTCTCGTCATTCCGGTAGCATTTCTCGCTGCAAGTATATATTTTCATATTCTTTGCCCTTGTTTACTGGAGTTGGTTTGATATCAGCAGCGTTATGTTCACTGATTCCTTTATCCAATGGTATTTGGGAAAGTGCGCATTTTGCTACTATAGTTTCTGTAGTCCCTTATTTGTCTATTCTTGTAGTTTTGTCATTTATATCCCTGTCATTAAATAGTTTATTGTTAGGATGGGGATTCACAAAATTTCTTGGTTGCATATCGTTAATTTCAATTTTGGTAAATATAATAGTAGGCTATTTCTTGCTTTATGTCTATGACGTAGGGTTAAATCCTTGTGTACTTGTAATCATTACATCTTCTCTATCTGAATTATTAAGGATTATCTTTATGTCACTGAAGATATGGCGTATTTACAATCAAAATAATGATAATGACTTTGATTGTCGGCATCAATCATCTATTTTGAAGATATTAGTATATTCGTCTGTTTATCCTTGCTTGAGTGCTATTTGTTTCCATCTTGGATCTTTGGCATTATATACATATTGTTTGTGTTATTTTCTGGATAAGGAAACAGCGTTGTTTACATTATTTATGTCTTACTGGGGTATATTGCAAGTTCCTAGCCAAGGATTCTCCGAGACCTCAATCAATTTTTTCTCAAACATCTATTCAGAGAAATTGTTTAATATCTATAATCGTATAAAAAAGAGATTCTTATCTCTTTCATTACTGACCTGCATACTTTTAACTTTCATTATTCTTATGTTAGATATTTGTCTTTATGGGCTAGATGCTCATAGACTGTTTGTGTTTGCGATATTAATAAGTATAGTAGGATTGCATACTTTTGCCGAGATAACAGAAACGTCATTATTAGTCAGACTAAAAATAAATTCTTTCATTCTCTCAAAAATACTATATGCCACAATTCTTATATTGGGCATTTTGCTTATGACAATAACAAATAATATTGGAATAATAGGTATATTTATATGCTTCCTATTCGCACAACTATTCAATTGTGTATATTTGCATATTATAGATCTTCGAATTTGGGGTAACAGATATAAAAACAAGCAATTTGATTGCATTTAAGACATGGTATATTAAGTGTAAGTGGGAACAAAACGGGAACAATAGATACAAAATAAAATCAGCCAAGTATTGATTTTCAATCACTTAGCCGATTTTATTGTACCCAGACCCGCATTTGAAATAATTAAAGTGGGGAAAATGTAGATAAAAAGAAAAATGCAGAAATACAC
>OGQF01002332.1_pt1 | contig 11071 bp, 11 predicted proteins | sample 1553141 | NCBI WGS metagenome assembly OGQF01 (sample SAMEA2580005, study PRJEB22360) | human gut metagenome | biome: human gut; feature: human-associated habitat; material: faeces | place: Denmark | collected 2008/2010
AGTATTTTTAGATATACAGCTCCGGAGCCTGCCAATATTAAAAATGTTTCGGCTGTTATCGCCGAAACATCTGGGTTTCTTCTCAAATATACTTTTTTAAAATTTCATTCATTTCATCAAACTGTTCTTCCATCTCTTTCACCAGCCTGAACTGTGTTCTCGCGCGAACAAGATTATGTTCCGGATATGCAGTCTTAAAGTAAACATCTCCCTGAAGGAAATCTGCAAGGAATCTCATGCCGCATTCCAGAGTCATTAATCTCGCACCCCAGGGAAGACTTTTAATCTCTTCCGGCGTCTTTGTACGGAGTTCTGTTAAAAGCTCTTCGATTTCTTCCCTGTTTACCAGAATCTTACCTCTGGAAATTGCCGGGGTCTTGCATCCATCTATATAATCTTCGATTTCTTCGATTATCTGTTCCATTCTGCTGCTCATAAAATACTGTCTCCTTATCTGGTATTTTTTGTTATATTGTATTTGGCATAAATTCTATCAATAAACTGTTCCGGAACGAATTTCGAAATATCGCCGCCATAAGAAGCAAATTCCTTTACTATTGTGGAACTCAGATACGAATAGTTAAGATTTGTAGTCAGGAAGATTGTTTCTATGCCACTATTTTGAACACTATTTGCCTGTGCAATCTGAAGTTCATATTCAAAGTCCGTCACAGCACGCAAACCTCTTATAATGATCGTTGCATTGATTTCCTTCATGTAGTCAACTAATAAGCCTTCGAAAGACCCCACCTCAACATTCGGTAAAGATGTGGTCATTTCTTTAATCATACTAACACGTTCTTCTAACGAAAACAACGATTTTTTTGCACTGTTATTTAATACTCCTATGACAAGTTTGTCCACTATTTTTGATGAACGCTCTATTATATCCAGATGTCCAAATGTGAGTGGATCAAAGCTGCCCGGATAAATTGCAGTTTTCATCTGTCTCTCCTATGCACGCTTTATAAATACGTGCTTGTTTGTCTTATATTTTTTTTCTTTTACGATGACATATCCCATATCAGACAGATAGTCAAATCCTGTTCTGTCAGAAGCCTCAACAACAATTATCGTATCCGGCTTTAAAATGCTGCTGTCCTTTAGTACTTCAAGCACATCACGTTCGAGCATTTTATCATATGGTGGATCCATAAATATAATGTCAAATGTATATTTTCCCTCAAGCGTTCTTATGGCAGTGATCGCATCTGAATTTATAAGTCTGCATCTGTCACCAAATTTTGTAAACCTGATATTATCCTCTATACATGCCGCCGCCTTTTTGGCATTCTCGGCAAAAACAGCATAATTTGCGCCACGGCTTACTGCTTCAAGTCCGATCTGTCCGCTTCCTGCAAACAGATCAAGGAAATAACTCCCTGGCACATCACACTGCAGTACATTAAACAATGTCTCTTTTGTCTTATCTGTCGTAGGTCTTGTATCTCTTCCTTCTATCGTCTTAAGAGGAAGGCTTCTGGCACTGCCCGCAATTATCCTCATTAAAATTCTCCTATTTCTGGTCTTTTAATACATCTTTGTTTTTTAACATATAATCAATAAGTGATATTACCGTGAGTGCAAGTGCAACATATACAAGAATATTTGAAATCACATCCAGCACATCATTTTCGAGGTAAATATTAAATATTGTAAAAATTATCATAAGCATCTGGAATGTTGTCTTAAACTTGCCCCAGTAGCTTGCTGCAATAACTACTCCATTATCTGAAGCCACAAGTCTGAAACCACTTATAATAAATTCCCTTGCTATTATTATTATTACGATCCATGATGGAATAAGTTTAAGATCAACAAGGCATATCATTGCAGAGCAGACGAGAAGCTTGTCTGCCAGCGGATCCATAAATTTTCCGAAGTTAGTTACAAGGTTATATTTTCTGGCAATCTTTCCGTCTGCCAAATCTGTAAGGCTTGCAATGATAAATATTACAAGTGCTATATAATTTCCATAGCCATCAAAAAAAGGGGCTAACAGAAAAAATACAAAAAACGGGATCATTATTACTCTAAGAATAGTTAGTTTATTTGGTAAATTCATATCAATTCTCCTATCAAATCATATTCATATGCTCCGGTAACCCTTACCTTTACTATATCTCCTGTGACAAGTTCCTCATCTGATGTTATAAAAATATACCCATCCACATTCGGTGCATCCCTGTAGGTACGGCCTATATATGCATTTTCATCTGCCACTTTTCCTTCGATAAAAACATATAATTCTCTACCCTTCATCGTTTCATTTTTATCGAAAATAACTTCTTCCTGAAGCTCCATGACCTGTGCCTGCCAGTCAGACTTTACTTCTTCATCTATCTGGTTGTCCATCACAGCCGCCTTTGTACCCTCTTCAGGTGAATAGGTAAAAGCACCAAGTCTGTCAAATTCCATATCATTTATAAATTGCATAAGTTCCTCATGAGCTTCCTGCGTTTCGCCTGGAAAACCACATATAAGAGTTGTCCTGAGTGTAATATCAGGGATTCTTTCCCTTAACATATTTATCTGCCCGATGAGTTCTTTTTTATTTGTCTTTCTGCCCATTCTCTTTAATATGTCATCATTACAATGCTGTATAGGCATATCAATGTAATGGCATACTTTTTCATCATTTGCAATAGATTCTATGAGTTCATCATATATCTCTTCCGGATAACAGTACATAATTCTGATCCAGAACAGTCCATCTATCTCATTAAGCTTATCAAGCAGCAGATGAAGTGACTTTTTCCCATACAGATCCATTCCGTAAAGAGTCGTCTCCTGTGCCACAAGAATAAGTTCCTTGACACCTGAGCGTACAAGTGACTCTGCCTGTTCAATAAGATCCTCCATAGGTACACTTCTGTAGCGTCCGCGTACTGATGGGATGACACAATAGGTACAGTTTTTGTTGCACCCTTCTGCGATCTTTAAGTATGCATAGTGTCCACCCGTTGTGATAAGTCTTTTTGTTTTTATCGTAGGAAGCCCTTCTAATGTATGAAGATTTTTATATGTCTTTTTTTCTAATGTCTGCTTTACAGCTTCAACGATCGAGTCATACGAATTAGTTCCCAGTATAGCATCTACTTCCGGGATCTCCTTGAAAATTTCATCGCTATATCTTTGTGCAAGGCACCCTGTTACTATAAGAGATCTGCATTTACCAGTATTTTTATACTGCGCCATCTCAAGAATAGTATTAATGCTCTCTTCTTTGGCATCACCGATAAAACAGCAGCTATTTACAATTATGATATCAGCCTCATTTTCATCATCTGTAAGCTCAATGCCTTCATTTGCGAGCATTCCTATCATAAATTCAGAATCTACAAGATTCTTGTCGCATCCTAGTGAAATAAATAATAATTTCATAAATCCTCTCTATGTTAAAAGGGAAGACCAAAGCCTCCCCTCGTTTAATTATTTTTCTTCTTCCGCCTCGTCATCTGATATGATCTTTACCTCACCGCGGTATAATTCCTCGACTGCGATCGATAAAGGTTTATTACATTTAGGTTTTGCAATAAGAGGTTCAGCTCCGTCAATTATCTGTCTTGCACGCTTGGCAGCAGCTATTACGATAGAATAACGGCTGTTTACAACAGGTTCCTCACCTATCTCAACATTATTATTTACAACTTTCATTAATTCTACATACGATGGATGTATCATAGTTATTCTCCTTTCGAAAAGCTTAAAAGCTCATTTTTCATTTCTTTTATAAAATCTATATTTGATGATATACGATGATTATCATTTTTGTTGCTTAATCCATCATTTTTTATGATGTCATCCACAAGTTCTACACATTTATCTATCTCATCGTTAACCACTAAATAATCATAATTTTCTATTCCGAGCGATTCCTCATATGCCCTGCTAAGACGCTGCCTGCATACATCCTCACTCTCTGTGCCTCTTCCTACTAGACGGTTTTTCAGTTCATCTGCACTTGGCGCACATACAAACATCAAAAGTGTATCCGGAAACCTTTGTTTTATTTTCAATGCTCCCTGTATTTCAATCTCAAGTATAACATTTTTTCCGGCATTTAACTGTTCTTCTACATATGATCTTGGCGTTCCATAATAATTGCTTACATATTTTGCATATTCAAGCAGCGCACCCTTTTGTATCATATCTTCAAATTCGTCTGTTGTGACAAAGAAATATTCCCTGCCATGCTCTTCACCCGGTCTTGGATTTCTTGTAGTTGCAGAAATGGATAATGCATAATCTGATCCGAACTTTTTCATAAGCTCTTTCATTATCGTTCCTTTTCCTGCGCCTGAAAATCCAGAAAATACAACTAATTTACCCTTATCAGCCATTTCTATTCCTCTTATCTTTTATGTAAATATATTTAATGATCATTCGATATTCTGGATCTGCTCCCTGACTTTCTCAATATCTGTCTTCAAGCTTATTCCTATATCTGAAATCTTTAGATCATTTGACTTAGAAAGAATCGTATTTGCCTCCCGGTTCATTTCCTGGGCTATAAAATCAAGCTTTCGCCCAACACTTCCACCATCTTTAAGTGTATCTGATGCCGAAACAATGTGGCTTCTAAGTCTTACGGTTTCTTCATCAACACATATCTTGTCAGCAAATATCGTAACCTCCTGGGCAATTCTTGAATCATCTATCCCAGTGTCTCCAAGAAGCTCTTTTATTTTCTCTTCAAGCTTTAATCTGTATGCCTGTATTATCTGTGGAGAACGTTCTTCTATATAATCCACATATGAAAGCATATTGTCAAGCTTATCACACAAATCTTTTTTAAGATTTTCTCCTTCGATCATACGGCTGTCAACGAACTGTTCAAATGCAGCCCTGAGAGCCTTTTCAAGTCCGCTCCATAAAGCATCCTCATCGACCGGCTGTTCTTCCATGACAAGCACATCCGGATATCTCGATAAAGTACTTGCTTTTATATCATTTTCTATTTCAAACTGCTCAGACATAAGCTTTAAATATTTAAAATATTCCTCTGCAAGAGCTTTATTATAATTTATAGCGTAATTTGTCTCTGTAAAATCTTCATATGTGATGTATATATCTATTTTACCACGCTGTGTATATTCTTTCAAAAGAGTTCTTATAGAACTTTCAAAAAAATTCAGCTTTTTAGGCATCTTGATATTGACATCAAGATATCTATGATTTACGGATTTGATCTCAACTGTGAATTTACGGTTTTCATCCGCATACTCACCTCTTCCAAATCCAGTCATGCTTTTAATCATTCTGTTTCCTTTCCCTATGTGTGTTATTTGTTACTGGTTAATAATAAAAGACACACGCAAAGATGATGTTATTATATAACTCCTTGAGATTTTCGTCAAATATATTTATAATTAATATAATGTTATTTTTTGGAGGTAGTATTATGGCATTAGATGGAATTGTCATAGCAAATATTGTATCAGATTTAAACAAAAATATATTAAACGCACGTATAAGCAAAATAGCGCAGCCTGAGACTGATGAGCTTTTGCTATCCTTAAAAGGAAACAACGGATCATTTAAGCTGTCAATGTCAGCAAGTGCTTCCCTTCCTTTTATATACCTTACAGGCACAAACAAGCCAAGTCCTCTTTCTGCACCAACTTTTTGTATGGTACTACGAAAGCATATTGCTAATGGACGTATTGTTAAAATATATCAACCACATATGGAACGTATAATCAACTTTGAAATTGAGCATTTAAACGAGATGGGCGATCTTTGCAGCAAAACCCTCGTGCTTGAACTTATGGGCAAACATTCAAATATCATATTTGTGAATGACGATGGTATAATAATAGACAGTATCAAACGTATACCTGCATCACTTAGCTCTCTCCGTGAAGTTCTTCCCGGCAAAGAGTACGTCATTCCTGCCACACAGTCGGATCGTTTCAATCCGCTTAACGTGACAACTGACGATTTCGTTTCTATAATGAGATCAAAACCATGTTCACTTATAAAAGCGGTATATTCATCATTCTGTGGAATAAGTCCTCTTGTTGCAAGCGAGATCACATACCGCGCCGGAATCGACGGTGATCTGCCATCCTCTGCTTATTCAGACACAGAGCTTATGCACCTTGCATCAAATTTTGTATGGATCATGGATGACATCAAAAATAATGTGTTTTATCCAAACATTGTCCGCAACGGCCGTGAACCAAAAGAATTTTCATCAGTAAAACTGACACAATATAAGGATCTTACATCTACGCAATATGATAACATTTCCGAGGTTTTGGAGATTTATTATGCCGAGAAAAACACTTATACCCGTATACGTCAGAAATCTGTGGATCTCCGTAAACTAGTAAATACCATACTCGAAAGAGATCAGAAAAAATATGTGCTGCAGCAAAAACAGCTTAAAGATTCAATGAAACGTGAAAAATATAAAGTTTACGGTGAGCTTATAAATGCATTCGGTTACAGTCTGCCTGAGGATGCCAGATATCTTGAGGCTCCAAACTATTATGATGATAATAAGATCATGAAAATCCCGTTGGATCCTACACTTAGCGTTTCAGAGAATTCACAGAAATATTTTGATAAATATGGAAAAATGAAAAGAACCTCCGAAGCCCTTGATGAACTTCTTGTAGAAACAAAATCTCAGATCGACCATCTTGAATCTATCCAGAATTCTCTGGATATTGCGCAAAATCAGGACGATCTTGAGCAGATACGTCTGGAACTTGTTGAATCAGGGTTCTTAAAAAAGAACCGCAATTCAAAAAAGCTTAAGATCAAAAGTAAACCTTTTCATTACATTTCATCTGATGGCTTTCATATGTATGTCGGCAAAAATAATTACCAGAATGACGAGCTTACATTCAAGTTTGCAACAGGGAATGATTGGTGGTTCCATGCGAAAGGCATGCCAGGTTCACATGTGATAGTAAAATCTGAAAACAAGGAGCTTCCTGACAGCACCTTTGAGGAGGCCGGACGCCTTGCAGGCTATTATTCCAAAGGAAAAGGCAGCGATAAATTAGAGATCGACTACCTGCAGAAAAAAAATGTCAAAAAACCAAACGGAAGTGCCCCGGGATTTGTTGTCTACTACACCAACTACTCTCTTACCATCGCACCCGACATTGATGGTATAAAGGAAGCTGATGACTGATAATATAAAACAGGCGCCCCTGTTCTTCCATACCGGTCGCAGATCTAAGCTCTGACGATCCGCGGCCGGTATTTTTTAGTCTGATATATCCTTATAAATTCATTCGCTTTAGCTGTACGTTTTCAAATTCCTTCATTTTGCGTTTCAAAATAATATGATCTTCCTCTTCAAGGTCAGGATCTTTATCCAATATATCGTCCACAGCCTCCGATGCAAGCTTTAACACATCTGCATCCTGATATATGTCTGCAAGTGAAAACACCAGATCTCCGCTCTGCCTTATCCCAAAGAAATCTCCCGGACCTCTTAATTTTAGATCCTCGCTTGCTATTTTAAATCCATCATTTGAATCATTTAATATTTCAAGACGCTTTTTCGATTTTTTCGAATCTGAGCTGTTTATAAATATGCAGTAAGATTGCGCATCGCCTCTTCCAACACGGCCCCTTAGCTGGTGCAGCTGTGCAAGCCCGAATCTATCCGCATTTTCTATAAGCATAACCGTTGCATTCGGCACATTAACCCCGACTTCGACCACAGTTGTAGACACAAGTACCTGTATTTTATTCTGGGAAAACTTAGTCATTATCTCATCTTTCTTGCCGCTTTTCATCTTTCCGTGAAGCATCTCTATATGTATATCTTTTGAAAGAATGGACTTAAGCTTTTGGGCATATTCTGTCACATTTTCACCGTCCATATTTTCAGATTCCTCCACAAGCGGGCATATAACATACGCCTGATATCCGTTATTTACCTGTTCTTCTATAAAGTCGTACGCTTTTGGACGATATGCAGTATTAACAACACAGTTTTTTATCGGCTTTCTTTTTGCCGGCACCTCATCTATCACAGAAATATCCATATCACCATATAGTATTATTGCAAGCGTTCTCGGAATAGGGGTTGCACTCATAACCAGAATATGCGGTTTTATCCCCTTGTGCGAAAATGTATCCCTCTGCTTTACGCCAAATCTGTGCTGTTCATCAGTTATAACAAGAGAAAGATTACTAAAATCCGCCTTTTCCTGTATAAGTGCATGGGTACCTATTATGAGTGCGTTTTTTTCATTCTGCATCCGCTCATAGGCTGCCCGCTTCTGTTTCTGGGTCATTGATCCCGTAAGCAGTATTACCGGACTTTCAAGACCAAACATTTTAACAAGACCACAGAACGATTCATAGTGCTGATTTGCAAGCACCTCAGTCGGCGCCATTATCGCTGACTGGTATCCGCACTGCGAAACCCATGCCATAAGAAGAAATGCTACAATAGTCTTTCCGGATCCGACATCTCCCTGTATAAGTCTTTGCATAACAAAAGGGCTTTCCATATCTGCTACTATTTCGTCTATAGCCCTCTTCTGGGCGCCTGTGAGCTCATATGGAAGTTTATCTATCAATCCTGTCACAAACTTTGGATTCTCAAAAACAAAATCATTTTTTTCTTTTATCTGTTTTTCCTTCTGATAACGCATTCCCATTATAAAAAGGAAAAATTCATCAAAAACAAGCCTCTTTCTTGCCTCAATAAGTGCCTCCATGCTGTCCGGAAAATGGATTTCCTTTAACGCATAATTATATTCACAGAATCCGTTTTCACTCCGCACACAGACTGGAAGATAATCCGCTGCAAGTTCTTCATTGTTCAACGCCTCTTTTACAGTTTTTGATACAAGATTATTTGACACACCCGATACAAGTGGATAAACAGGCTGCAGATTTTTCTGCAGCTGTATATATTTTTGAACATCATATATTACAGGCTGTTCCATTGTATATTTTCCGTTTTTGGGTTTTACCTTACCATAAAAAACCAGATGTCTCCCCATGGTAAATTCATTTTTAAGATACGGCATCCTATACCATGTAAGCTTTATCATATGCCCTGCACTTCCGATATCCAGCAAAGTAATGATCATGTTCCTTGTCTTTTTTGTAACTGCACTTCTTTTTATAACGGCATGGACTGCATAATGTTTATCCTCATCAAAAGAACTTATCTCATCAATATCCTGTATTTGGGGAAACTGTATATAATTGCGGGGAAAATGAAGGAGTATATCACCTACAGTGTATACTCCCATCTTTTCAAACAGATCTTTTGTCTTTTCCCCGACACCTTTTATCTCAGTAACCGGTGAATCTGCATTCATATCTGCTCCTTATATTTGATTATATGGACTATTCTACCGAAATAACATAATAATAGATCGGCTGTCCTCCGTCATTTACCTCAACTTCGACATCAGGGTATTTTTCTTCTATGGCAGATGCTATTTCTTCTGCTTTTTCCTCTGATGACTCACTTCCGAAATAAATACTTACAATTGCAGAATCTTCATCAACCATAGCATCGACCATCTCAAGAGTTGTCTGTTTTAAGTCTTTTCCAACAGCAAGTATAGACTTATCGCCAATTCCCATATAGTCGTCCTGTTTTATCGTTTTTCCGTCAATCTCTGTATCTCTTACGGCATATGTTACCTGTCCGGTCTTTACATTTTCGATCTCAGCCATCATCTGTTCTTTGTTTTCCTCAACCGAATGGTCAGGAATATAGTTGACAAGCGCTGTGATTCCCTGTGGAATAGTCTTTGTAGGGATAACTATTATCTGCTTATCCTCAACAAGTGAAACTGCCTGATTAGCTGCCATGATAATATTTTTGTTGTTAGGAAGTATAAATACGTTCTTTGCGTTTACTTTTTCGATCGCATTTAACATATCCTCAGTACTTGGATTCATTGTCTGACCACCCTCTATAATGTAGTCTACACCAAGTCCTTTGAATACCTCATTCATTCCTTCACCGATTGAAACAGAAACAAATCCCATCTCTTTTTCCGGCTCTTTGGCTTTCTGTTCTTCTGCTGCCTGCTCTTTTGCAAGTTTTTCAGATTCCTTTATGAGTTTTTCCTGATGCTCCTCACGCATATTATCGATCTTTATCCTGCTTAAGGAGCCGTGCTTTAAAGCTTCCTGAAGCGCAAGTCCCGGATCATTTGTATGTACGTGGGTTTTTACTATCTCATCATCTGCCACTACAACAATAGAATCACCTATAGACTCTAAAAATGCTTTATACTTTAACTCTTCCTTGTCAGAGAGTGGATTGTTCAATACAATGATAAACTCTGTACAATATCCGAATTTGATCTCAGCCTCTGTCTCAGCTGTTATCTTTTCAGGTGAAGCGCCTGATGATACTCCCTCTATAGAATAATCAATTTCTTTTCCGAGTAATGCATCATTTGCACCCTTTAACACCTGGACAAGACCCTGTCCGCCGGAATCAACAACACCGGCCTGTTTAAGTACAGGAAGCATTTCTGGTGTCTGGTTAAGAACATATTCTGCATGTTTTATAACTTCATCCGCAAAAAATACAAGATCATCAGTCTGTTCTGCAAGCTCTAAAGCTTTATCTGCTGCACCCTTTGCAACTGTAAGTATCGTACCCTCTTTCGGCTTCATAACTGCCTTATATGCAGTCTCTACCGCTTTTTGGAACGCTTCACATACTATAGTAACATCAAGTTCATCATATTCCTTTATAACTTTACAGAAACCCCTGAAAAGCTGTGATAAAATAACACCAGAATTTCCTCTTGCTCCACGGAGTGATCCTGAAGATATCGCCTTTGATAATGCAGTCATTGTAGGTTCAGTAAGTGAGCTTACTTCCTTTGCCGCTGACATTATTGTCATAGACATATTTGTACCTGTATCACCATCTGGAACAGGGAAAACATTAAGGTCATTAATCCATTCTTTCTTAGACTCAAGGTTTTTAGCTCCTGCAAGAAACATCTTCTGCACAAGTGCTGCATCTATTGTATTAGTTGCCACGATTATCCTCCATTCTGCAATTAAGCATTATAACAATATTTCAATTACTCAATTACTCTTACGCCTT
>OGQF01002337.1_pt1 | contig 11060 bp, 8 predicted proteins | sample 1553141 | NCBI WGS metagenome assembly OGQF01 (sample SAMEA2580005, study PRJEB22360) | human gut metagenome | biome: human gut; feature: human-associated habitat; material: faeces | place: Denmark | collected 2008/2010
ATTTTGTGGGGGAATGGTGCCGCAGAAATGCTCCTTGAGACGTCTCGTAAAAGCTTTACGGGGACGCATATCTCGGAACGATTGCCTGAGTGTGAAGAGTGGTTTCGACATTTGGCTGAAGGTTCACAGCTGACATCTGCGCGATTGGTTGCACGGTTATTACGCTTAAAGCGAGGAACTCAGCCTGAAGAAATCCATATTCAAGCAGTGCTCTCACCGGTGACCGAGCTATATGAAGCCTTTCCAAAGGCTTCAGCGCTCGTCGAGGTGGTAGAAGTTGAGGATACGCTATTACAGGATCGTGAACAAACTGCCTGCGAACTGATGGAAGTCAATCGCCAACTTCTTCGAAATTTGGCGCACGAAATTAAGAATCCTTTAGGGGGGATTCGAGGTGCTGCTCAACTCCTAGAGTCTGATTTAGTTCGAGCTGAAGATCGAGAATGTACAAGCATCATTATTGGTGAAGCAGACCGTTTACAAGCGCTTGTTGATCGGTTTTTAGCGCCATACCGTCAGGTATCCTCCAAGGAACCCGTAAATCTGCATGAAATCTTAGAGCACGTAAAAAGTTTGGTCTTGATGGAGTACCCACATCATCTAACCTTCGTGAGAGACTATGACATTTCTGCGCCTGCTGTCATGGGTGATAAAGCACGACTAACGCAGGTTTTTTTGAATTTAGTCAAAAATGCGGCTGAAGCGATGACTAAGGAGCGTGCTCTTGGTACCGCAAAGATCACCCTAAGAACACGCATTGTGCGAGATGTTTTAATTGGATCAGAGCGCGTACGGTTAGCACTAGCTGCTGAGGTGATTGATAATGGTCCAGGAATTCCTGTGGAGATGCAAGAAAAGGTTTTTTATCCTCTAGTGACAGGACGTGCAGAAGGATCAGGGTTAGGTTTAAGTTTGGCTCAAACGTTTGTGCGACAAAGTGGTGGTGCAATTCTTTTAGAAAGTGAGCCAGGCAGGACGTGTTTTAGAGTTTTGTTGCCGTTGACGCTAGTGTGAGTGAGGAAATCGTGTTAGAAAAAGAACAGTCTGCGCCGATTTGGGTGGTCGATGATGATCATGCCATTCGATGGGTGTTATCGCGCGCTTTATCGAAAGTAGGGCACACTTGCCGCTTATTTGATCGAGCACAAGATGTCCTCGATGCGCTCACGATTGAGCAACCCTTGGTTTTGGTGAGTGACATTCGTATGCCTGGCTTAAGTGGTGTTGAGCTTTTAAGTCGTATTAAGGCCGACTATCCTCACTTGCCCGTCATCATTATGACGGCATATTCTGATTTAGATAGTGCTGTGTCGGCTTTCCAAGGGGGCGCCTTTGAATACTTGACGAAGCCTTTTGATGTCACCAAGGCCGTTGAACTGATTGAACGCGCAATGAAGGAGTCAGAGCGTAGTCTTGCCTTGGTAGAGCCTCCTGCGGAGACACCATCTAGCCTTGAGAAGACCGAGGCGCAAGTCGTACCTGACTTGATTGGTCAAGCGCCAGCTATGCAAGAAGTTTTTCGAGCGATTGGACGACTCTCTCAAAGTAATGTCACGGTTTTATTGACAGGGGAATCTGGTGCAGGTAAAGAAGTCGTGGCGCGCGCCATTTGGCGACATAGTCAACGTGCTGATAAACCTTATATCGCGATCAATATGGCTGCGATTCCTCGTGAGCTATTAGAAAGTGAACTCTTTGGTCATGAAAAAGGCGCTTTTACAGGAGCGACGGCTCTACGGCTCGGTCGCTTTGAGCAAGCGCGCGGTGGAACGCTCTTTTTAGATGAAATTGGCGATATGCCAATGGAATTACAAACGCGATTGTTACGCGTTTTGAGTAACGGATTTTTCTATCGTGTAGGTGGCCATCAGTCGATTCGAGCCGATGTGCGTATTATTGCGGCAACGAATCAAAATTTAGAACAGTGTGTTAAAGAAGGCCGCTTTAGAGAAGACCTTTATCACCGTTTGAATGTGATTCGGTTAAGGCTTCCCCCTTTAAGAGAACGTCCAGAAGACATTGCACCCTTAGCACAGCATTTTCTTCAGTCGGGGGCTAAAGATATGGGCGTTGAACCTAAACGCTTAACCCCTGAGGCGTTGGCGGTGCTAGAAACGTTTTCTTTCCCAGGGAACGTGCGTCAATTAGAAAATCTTTGCCGATGGTTACTCGTGATGGCCCCGTCTGTCGAGGTACGTGTTGAAGATTTACCTGATGAAGTCAAGGCGCAAACACCTCTTGAAGCCTCTCATGGTTTAGAGAGCAGTCAAGAGAGGTCCACAGACTGGACGACAGAATTAGCTCATGTTGTGGTAGAAAAACTCACCAAAGGGCAACCTGAGGTTTGGAGTGCTTTGTTGCATGACTTTGAACGAACCGTGATTCAAGAAGCGTTGCAAGTAACCCACGGTCGACGTATGGAAGCAGCACAACGCCTAGGGTTAGGGCGTAACACCTTGACTCGTAAAGTGCAGGAACTAGCCCTTGATGACTGAGGTTCGTTCTAATCCACCTAAGCCCATTGATACCCCCGAGAATATGCATCGGGGGATCGCTTTAGTATTGTTGCCTGGTTACGGACCGAAGGATTTCAACGGTGATCAACCCTATGCAAAAGGGTTAATTGATTCCTCACACGTCGATCGCGGTACAGTGGTGCAAACTGTCTTGGCTTGGTTGAATAAAAGTGGGTTAGATGTGAAGCGTCAAGCTTCTGCATTTCGTCTCGTTGTCTGGCCTGAGAAGTGGGTTGAGTCCAATTTGCGTGGACCACAGATGGTCAGTGCTTTGGTGGAACAGTCGAGTGCGTTTGTCAAAGAAATGAATGGAACACAGCCCGCGTTGTTGGTGTTGGTTTCTTGTTATTTGCATGATGCACTGTTAAATCCTGAGGTTGTCAAGGCACTCAAGCCCGCGCTTGGAAAGCCGTTAATGCCACCAACGAGACTGTGTTCGACGCGGTTACGCGCACAGGTGCAACGGTGGGAAAAAGCACTCGTTGTGAGTTTACCTATTCCGAGTCAACGTACGACATCGGCTTTTAGTGAAGCCTTAGCTCTTGGCCTCAAACCTTGGTTGAATCAAAATGAACGAAAATAATACACAGACTTTGAGTTGGAAGGCGCAGTTACGGTGTCGCCTTTCTCGCACGAAAGCTAAACGAGCTTGGATGGTATGGGCGATTTGGGGGATGTTAGGTACCTCGCTTACCATGGAAGGAACGCAAGGCGTATTGGGGCTGAATGGATTGAGCGTTGCGGGGCTGTTAACGGCTCCCTTTTGGTTAGCTTTTATTTTGTGGCCGATATTTTATGTTTGGCGTCGTTTGCATGATCGACCGTTATGGGCTGAAGAGGTGGTTCTCCTTCTTCACGATCCTGAGAGCAAAGAACCGTTTGGCTTAGAGATTATCCAAGGACGAACTGGGATTAAAGTGGCGGTTGAAGAAGTGTGTCAACTTGATGGTGTTGCGCCTCTCATAAAGGACATCTCAAAGCAACGTCCTGATTCGCAAGCGGGTATGCCGTTTGAGACTTATGATGCGAAAGATTTAGTGCAGTGGGGACAGCGTTGGTTGGCGCAATCGCACTCAGAAGATGGCAATGTACTCAAGTTTGCGCGTTGGACGGATACGCTGAGACATTTGACTGAAAGTTTTTATAATAGATAAAATCATACTGTTTGTCACGAAAAACAAAAAAAGGTAAAAATGTATACTTTCGTAGATATTAAATTGGTTCATAAATACCTAACACGCATGTTGTCAGATTTTGATAATTTTATGTTGAAAAATGGTATTGAGTATAGTATTGCGTATGGTACTTTGTTGGGAGCTGTGAGACATCAGGGATTTATTCCTTGGGATGATGATGTTGATATTTTTATCACTAGAGAAAATTATGAGAAATTTTTATCTGTTGAGCATTTGTTGCCAAGTTTCTTTAGTTTTCAAAGGAAAGAAACATGCCCTGAGTATAAATTGAAATTTCCGAAATTAAGAGATAATAGGTTATTTGTTAGAGAGGGAAGCGCTATTGATAGTTGGGGATGTAATGGCGGATTTATAGATTTCTTTATTGTTGATGGATACGGCAAAGAGGTTTCAAGAAATCTTTTTAACATTCAAAAACTTAGAAGGTTCGAGTTATACCGAGATAGTTTATTGTCAAGTAATAAACTAATGTATTCGTTGCTATCAATGCCAAAAAATATAAGCAGATTTTTAATGAGGAAGGGAATTGAGAAGATTCATAACACATGTCTAGATAATATAGAAGATAGTACCTATATGGCGTGTTCGTTATATCTCGCGGATACGATATGGAGAACTGAAGATTTCTTTCCTGTGGAAAGAAAATATAAATTTGAAGATTTGATCTTGCCCGGACCTAAGAATTTCGACCCTGTTTTAAGGAGTTTCGGCTATGGTGATTATATGCAACTGCCTCCTGAAGATCAGAGACATGCGCATCTAGTGGAGTTTAAGGTGCTAGTGCCGTAGTTCAACTTGATTGGGTACGTTATATAAACGTACCCAATCAGTCTCAAGGTTTACAAAATTAGTTTAATCAGGGTTGGTGCGTGATCAGAGGGTTGTGCTAACCCTCGAAGCTCTGTTTGAATGTTCGCTTCAACAAGACTAGGTACTAACGTATCAGAGACGAGCAAGTGGTCTATGCGAAGGCCGTGATTTTTTTCAAACCCTTTCATGCGATAGTCCCACCACGAGTAGCCAGGTTCATTCGGATGACAGTGACGGTAACTGTCAGTGAAACCTAGAGCCAGGAGATCTTGAAAAGCTTGACGTTCTGGCGCACTCACTAAAATACCGTCTTTCCAACTTTCGGGATTCCACACGTCAAGGTCAGTGGGGGCAATATTAAAGTCACCCCCAAGCACTAATCGTGGATAGGCCTTAAGACTCATCTGTAGATAGGTACGTAGGGCACGTAACCAATCAAGTTTATAGAGGTACTTCCAACTGCCTGGTGTCATGCCATTAGGGAAGTAGCCACCAACAAAGCGTAATGTTTCGTTGGTTTCTAGATGCGTAAGGGTTGCAGCAACAAGACGCTTTTGTTCATCAGGAAAACCTGGAAGATTCAAGTCCACGTTTGTAGGTGTGGCCATGGTGGCGCGTCGCGTGAGAAGTGCGACCCCGTTATACGTTTTTTGCCCAGTAAAGACCACATCAAAGCCTGCTTCTTGAATGGCATCCACAGGAAACTGATCGTCTGTTAGTTTGGTTTCTTGTAGGACGATTGCATCTACAGCGGAGTTAGTGAGCCAGTCTAAAAGTTGAGGTAACCGGACTTTTAATGAATTAACGTTCCAACTGGCAAGGGTGATAGTGGCCACGGTATGACTCCTAACGAGTGTCTTGAAAATCGCAATATTGATGAAGACTTTAGCACGGTTCACGAAAAAGCCCTCCTCACAGCGTGGAGAAGGGCTTCAACGGTTACTTGTTGTCGGCCATGCCGCTATGACGCATCAAGGCATCAATCGTAGGTTTTCGACCTCTAAATGCCACGAAATTATCCATGGCGTCGCGACTCGAGCCGCGTGCCAAGATTTCATTCATAAAGCGTTGACCTGTTTGAGGGTTGAGAATGCCTGTTTCTTCAAATGCACTAAAAGCGTCAGCAGAGAGCACTTCAGCCCATTTATAGCTGTAGTAACCTGCGGCATAGCCACCCGCAAAAATATGCGCAAAGCTTTGCGGGAAGCGGTTGTAGGCAGGCGGAAAACTCACGGCCACTTCTTGACGAACGTCGTTCAAAAGGGCTTGAACGTCATCCTTATTAGGATCAAATGACGTATGAAGAAGCATGTCAAAAAGTGCAAACTCAACCTGACGTACGCAAGCCATACCCGACTGGAAATTCTTGGCGGCTAACATCTTGTCAAAAAGTTCACGAGGTAAGCTTGCACCCGTATCAATGTGATGCGTTAGGTTTTGAACCACATCCCATTCCCAGGCGAAGTTTTCCATGAATTGGCTCGGAAGTTCAACGGCATCCCATTCCACACCACTAATCCCTGAAACAGCCACTTCGGTTTGTTGAGTCAATAAGTGGTGCAGACAATGACCAAACTCATGAAAGAGCGTGGTGACATCGTCATGGGTCATTGTGGCAGGGCGACCGTCGATACCAGGAGCAAAGTTGCAAACAAGATAAGCAACAGGGGTTTGAAGTTCGCCATTGACATAGCAACGCGTACGATCACTATCCATCCAAGCGCCAGAACGCTTGCCTTCGCGAGCGTAGAGGTCAGCATAGAATGCGGCCACAGGCTGATCGTCACGGAAAACTTCAAAGAATTTCACATCAGGGTGCCACGTGCTCGCAGTACTCTGGCGAATCTTGATGCCATATAAGGTCTCAGCTAAATGGAAGAGCCCAGCAAACACCGTGGGTTCGGTGAAGTACTGTTTGACTTCCTGATCGGAATAGCTGTAGCGGACTTGACGCAACTTTTCAGACGCATAAGCCTGATCCCAGGGTTGCAAATCGTCAATGCCTAGTGTTTCTTTAGCGAATGCGCGTAACGCCGTCATGTCTTTTTGCGCATAAGGCTTGGCGCGCGATGCTAAGTCACGCAAGAAAGCAATCACTTCTTTAGGCGTGTCAGCCATCTTGGTGGCTAAAGAGGCTTCTGCATAATTGGCAAACCCTAGAAGGCTCGATTCTTCTTGGCGTAACTGCAGAATTTCTTTGATTAACGGAGTGTTATCGAATTTTGCGTCATCAAACTCTGCGGCACGCGTTGCAAAAGCGTGATAGACCGTTTCGCGAAGTGCACGATCATCGGCGTACTGCATAACTGGTAAATAAGACGGGAAGTGAAGCGTAATACGCCAACCCGTTTGACCTGCGGCCTTAGCGTTTGCGGCATACATGGCCTTGGTGTCAGCTGGTAGCCCAGCTAAACGCGATTCGTCTTCGATCAACAAATGCCAAGCATTCGTGGCGTCTAACAAATTTTCGCTGAACTTTTGATTCAACATCGAAAGACGTTCGCCAATCGCTTTGACGCGAGTGCGTTCTTTTTCAGGAAGTTCTGCGCCGGAGAGACGAAAGTCTCGAATTTCACGATCAATGATGCGGCGACGAACGTCAGAAAGCATTGAGAACGAATCAGACGCTTTCATGGCACGATATTTGGCAAAGAGCGCTTCATTTTGGGACAGGTCAATGAAGAGCTGCGTTACCATGGGTAACTTGGCGTTATAAGCGTCACGCAATTCGGGCGTGTCCACTACGCTTTGCAAGTGACCAACAACACCCCAGGCGCGCGTAAAGGCGAGCGTAGCGAGTTCAAGCGGCTGAACAACCGCTTCCCAGGTTGCAGGCGTCTCTGGCGCTGTGACCTGAGTAATGGTGTTTTGAAGGGCTTGGGCGAGCTGATCAATGGCAGGGGCAATATCCGTAGGCTTGATCGCGGCGTAATCGATAAGCCCCGTAGCATTTAATAAGGGATTTTGGACTTGAGTCACAATACATTTCCTTTTAGAGGCCGAGTCGGCGTTCAACCGCTTCAAGCGTATTTGTCATCAACATCGCGATGGTCATGGGACCAACGCCACCAGGCACAGGGGTAATGGCCGAAGCGACTTCACGCACAGCTTCATAATCAACGTCCCCGCAAAGTTTGCCATTTTCGTCACGGTTCATACCAACATCGATGACGACCGCTCCAGGCTTCACCATGTCGGCTTTGACCATCTTGGCTCGACCAACGGCCGCAACCAAAATATCAGCCTGACGAGTCATAGAAGCTAAGTCTTGCGTACGACTATGGACCACCGTAACCGTGGCATTTTTTTCAAGCAACATCAAGGCTTGAGGTTTACCCACGATATTGGATCGACCAATCACGACGGCGTGTTTGCCTGATGGATCGCATTCGGCTTCTTCAAGAAGCTTCATGACACCATAAGGTGTGCAAGGACGAAAACCCGTGCGCCCCGTCAGCAAGGAGCCTGCGGACACGACGTGGAAGCCGTCAACATCTTTTTCTGGAGAGATGGCTGCAATGACGATTTCGGACGATAGGTGCTTGGGTAACGGAAGTTGCACGAGAATACCGTCGATAGTGTCATCGTGATTTAAACGATCGATGACGGCGAGTAATTCTTGTTCGGTGGTGTCTGCAGAGAGACGAATTTCTTCAGAGTGAATGCCTGTACGTTCGCAAGCGCGGACTTTATTGCGAACATAGACCTGACTCGCAGGATCTTCACCTACGAGGACAACGGCAAGCCCAGGGCGGTGACCTTTTTGCGCGCAAACATCCACGCGAGTTTTGAGTTCTTCTTGAATGCGAACGGCAAGCTCTTTACCGTCAATGATCTTGGCTGTCATGAAAATTCCTCCTTAGATATGAAAAGGTCTCTCACGCCGTTGAAGCGGAGAGACCTGCCGGGCAAGACCGGAAATACCATCGATGTAGTGACCTATTAGACGGATAGCACCACACAAACAAACGGTTGTACGTGCTTAGCGGAGCATGTTAGTGCCCATGACAACACGCATCAGGTCGGCAACGGTGCCAGAGTTGGTCTTGTCCATGATCGAAGCGCGGTGAGCTTCGACCGTCTTAATAGAAATGCCGAGGTCATCAGCGATCTGCTTATTCAGGCGACCATTGATGATGCGTTCGAGCACCTGCTGTTCGCGCGGCGTGAGCTTGGCAAGCAGGGCTTCGTTAAGGCTACGACGTTCCTTTTCCATGTGGCGTTCACGCGCTTCATGAAGCATGCGTTCTACGAGCTGCTTAAGCGCAGCCTGTTCAAACGGCTTTTCGATGAAGTCAACGGCACCACGCTTTAAGGCATTCACAGCCATAGAAACGTCACCGTGACCCGTAATAAAGATAATCGGGAGTTCAGCGTTGCGGGCAAGCAAGTGTTCCTGAACTTCCAAACCACTCATGCCAGGCATACGAACGTCAAGCACGAGGACTGCGATAGCCTTCGGGTCATATTTCGCAATAAAGCTTTCACCGCTGTCATAAAGTTCAACGCGATAGTCACTTGCTTCAAGAAGCCACTTCAACGAATCACGAACTGCATCGTCGTCGTCAACAACGTAAACGGTGCCAAGGGTTTCAGGTGTCTCTGAACCGTAATCGTAGGGGAACATGTAAAAAATCTCTCCTTTGAAAAGTCTTCTGATTTTACATCAGTTCTTGCCCTTCACGTGCAAGAGGAACCGTGAATGTAAAGGTTGCGCCTCCGCCCGGGGTATCAGTAATGATGATGCGTCCATGGTGGACTTCAACAATCGAGCGGCAGATGTTAAGCCCCATTCCCATCCCTTCGTCTTTGGTTGAGTAAAACGCATCAAAAAGAAGAGCTTTGGTGGGGTCAGGAATACCAGGCCCATGGTCAGCCACAATAAATTCAATGAAGTTACCCGTTTCATGCAATTTGACGGTGAGATCAATCGTGTGATTGGGACAGGGTAATACCGCTTCCATCGCATTTTTTAAGAGGTTCAAAAGTAACTGTTCGAGCATCACCGAGTCACCTACCATCTCAGGGAGATTGGGTTCGATCACGGTATTGATGCTGGCTTTTAGTTTATCGGCTTGAATAAGAGCCAATTCCATTGTTTCGTTCACTACACTTTCTGGTGAGAGTCTTGTGAACTGAGGGTCCGTCTTTTTAGCCGCAGCAAACCCACGAATACGCTTAATAATGGCGGCGGCACGCTGTGCTTGACGCGCCATTTTAGACAGTGCCAAAAGCGTATCCTCTCGGCTGAGTTTGCCCGCTTCAATCATGACACTCGCCCCTGAAGCGTAATTGGAAATGGCGGCCAGAGGTTGGTTCAGTTCATGCGCTAAGGAGCTTGCCATTTCGCCCATGGTGACCAGGCGTTGCGTGGTTTCAGCGCGCTTCATCTGTGCTTCAAGCGCTAATTCGGTTTCACGCTGATTTGTGATGTCAGTGGCAATAATCATGCGCGCTGGCGTGTCGTCCGTCCAGGTGAGCCACTGGATACGGGCATCAAACCAACGGTTACTATCTTCATCAAAGACACCTTCACGAGACATAAGAGTGTGTTTTTGCGCAATGAGTCTCATGAGGCGAGTTGCGCCATCGGTATTACAACCAAAGAACCGTTCGTAGGGCGTGTTATGGAATAACAGACGAGGGTGATCTTGGTCACCACTTACCACACAAATGGCCGAGTTCATCGATTGCACCACGCGTGTAAAGCGTTCGTGAGCAGCCTTCATACGTTCTCGGGCACGTTTTTGTTCGGTAATGTCGTAAAGCTCGCCAATCCAGCCAATCACGCGACGGTTTTCATTGAGCATGGGTGAAACGTTAAGTTGACCGTCAAAAATCACCCCATCACTACGACGCACTCGGAATTCGAGGGATCGCACGTGACGTTCTTCGGGATGCCCTAAAATTTCGGTGAGTGTTGTCGTGATGTCGTCTTCCCAGTATGGGTATGGCGGCATGACGCCCAACAATTCATCCTTACGAAAACCCACTAACTTTTCAAAGGTTTCGTTTATAAAAAGGATGCGTCCTTCACGGTCAGTCACGCGAATCCCCGCGAGCGCCGAGTCACTCATCGCCACACGAAGGGAGTTTTCAGCAAAAAGACGCTGATGAGCACGGTGTTGAACGCGTTGAGTGCGTAATAGTAAAGCGAGTGCTACAGCCAAAAGACCAGCTAACGCAATAATGACCCAAAACTTAAGGTTGTCTGTCGTCAGTAGCGAGTGTTCGTAACTCACGCTCACAAGTCGCAAGTTCGGATCGTTCAATAAGGGAATACTCGTCGTATACGTCAGGGATCGGCTTGACGAACGGTGATGCTTGATGTCAACGAGCGGTTTGCCGTTTTGTTCAAAGTAAAAAATATAGGGTGTCGTGCCAATCACGCTATTAGCGGCGTCATTAATCAAACGAGATAAATTAATACGCGCAACAAGCACTTGGTCTTCTGAGGGCGTCGGCACAAAGAGGTCCACAAAGACTTGCGTATTGTCCGAAATCGTGTAGGGCGGCGTGACGACAGGCGCGTCACGCA
>OGQF01002349.1_pt1 | contig 11023 bp, 7 predicted proteins | sample 1553141 | NCBI WGS metagenome assembly OGQF01 (sample SAMEA2580005, study PRJEB22360) | human gut metagenome | biome: human gut; feature: human-associated habitat; material: faeces | place: Denmark | collected 2008/2010
TTCCCAGCCGTTCGTCCTTTACCACCTTGCGCTCAGAATGCTCCGAATTCAACATTGTAATAGCGTCTATCCCCATCTCCGTACATTTCTCCAACATCCACTCCGTCCTATCAATATTTTTTGTCGGCGCCACAGCTAAATGCAACCGGAAAGGACGCTTGCCATATTCTTCCTTTTTCTCCAAAATTCTCACGCCACATCCTTTAGCCTCTGCCCGATCGATTTCTCCCTCATACCAATTTCCCCGTCCGTCCACCAACACTACCGGCTCTCCGGCTTCCATCCGTAATACCCGTACGCAATGCTTTGATTCTTCGGGACTCAATACATAATAATCCCCTGAAATATCCGGTGTATAAAATAAGTTCATCTCATTAAAATTTACCCTACAAAACTAACTTTTTTCCGGCAAAATAAAAAAGGATGGGCTCACATGATATGGATCCCATCCTCCTATATTACAATTTATATAATCCTACTCGTCATCATCAGCCTCATGATAATCCTTCAGCAACTCTTCCTGAACATCTGAAGGCACTTTTTCATATCCGGCAAAACTCATGGTAAAGGTTGCACGTCCACCTGTAATAGAGCTTAAAGCAGTCGAATAACGCTGCATCTCCTTCAACGGCACTTTAGCCATCAATTTCTGGAAACCGCTATCAGCCTCCATGCCCATAATCATCGCACGACGAGTCTGTAAATCTCCCATTACATCTCCCATATCCTCATCCGGCACCAAAACCTCAACATCGTAAATCGGCTCCAAAATCTTCGGATTGGCTTTTTTAAATGCCTCACTGAAAGCATGGCGTCCTGCCAAACGGAAAGAAATTTCATTTGAATCTACCGGATGCATCTTACCGTCGTAAATACATACACGGATATCACGGGCATACGAACCTGTCAACGGTCCTTCCTCCATCTTCTCCATAATACCCTTCAAGATTGCAGGCATAAAACGAGCTTCAATCACACCGCCGACAATACAGTTATAAAACACCAGCTTACCGCCCCATGGCAAATCATACTCTTCCTTGCCCTTGATTGACATCTTGCTGTCCACTCCACCAATTTTATAAGATACAGGTTCCGGCATACCCTCTTCGTAAGGCTCGATTACCATGTGAACCTCTCCAAACTGACCGGCACCACCCGATTGTTTCTTGTGACGGTAATCCGCCTGTGCATATTTGGTAATGGTTTCACGATACGGAATTTTCGGAGCATAAAATTCAATATTAATCTTGTCATTATGCTCGATACGCCATTTCATCGTATTCAAATGGAATTCTCCCTGACCGGACAGAATCATCTGTTTCAATTCTTTAGAATACTCAACCAACAACGACGGATCCTCTTCATGCATACGATAAAGCACCTCTGCCATCTTCTCTTCGTCAGCCTTATTCACGGCACGGACTGCTGTACGGAAACGTGAGTTCGGATAAACAATCGCCGGGAATACATAATCACAATCCTTACTGTTCAATGTATCACCATTCTTCGTACCTTTCAATTTCACCGTTGCACCGATATCACCGGCACGCAATTCAGACACTTTGGTACGGTTCTTACCTGCCACAGCATACAGCTGGGCAATACGCTCCTTCGTACCTGTCGTCATATTAATCAGGTCGTCCCCTTCTTTCACAACACCGGACACCACTTTGAAATAATTGATATCACCCAAATGCTGTTCAATTGTTGTATTGAAAACAACAGCAGATGTCGGTCCGTTCACATCGTATGGCACCAGCTTGCCGTCCTTCGTCTCCATACCCGGCATCGCAGCAGCATTCGGAGCCACATTCACCAAGAACTCCATAAAACGGCGCACACACATATCTTTCTCTGCCGATACACAGAACACCGGAAACATATCCCTTGCAATCAATCCCTTACGGATACCGGCGCGCATTTCATCCTCCGTCAGACTTCCTTTCTCAAAATAAAGCTCCATCAGACCCTCGTCATTCTCTGCTGCAGCTTCAACCAAAGCATTATGCAACGCATTGGCTTTTTCCTTCTCCTCTTCCGGAATTGGCAATACATCCGGCTTTCCACCTTCCGGCTTCCACTGATACATCTCCATCTTCAAAACATCCACCACCCTATTAAAGCCGGTTCCCTGATTCACCGGATACTGCACCAACACAACCTTTTTGCCAAACGATGCCTGCGCATGTTCAACGGTCTGTTCGAAATTTGATTTTTCATGATCCAACTGATTGACAATAAAAATCATCGGCTTATGCATTCGCTGCAAATGCCGACTGATAATCTCGGTACCAACCTCTACACCCCGCACGGCATTAACCACCATGACAGCAGTGTCCGCAACATTCAGCGCAGAAATAACGCCTCCGACAAAATCGTCAGCTCCCGGAGTATCTATAAAATTCAACTTCTGTTCCTTCCATTCAGCATACAAAACAGCCGGGAATACAGAAGACCCATATTCTTGCTCCACGGGGCGATAATCGGAAGAAGTGTTCTTCGCACTCACGCTACCTCTGCGCGAAATGACCCCGCCCTCGTACATCATCGCTTCAGCCAGCGTGGTCTTACCGGACCCGGCGCTGCCCACAAGAGCGATATTCTTGATTTCATTCGGATTATAGGTTTTCATACTATATAGGTTTTAGGTTTATATTTGTAGTATCATTTCAAACGTTTGAAATGACGCTGTAATATAGAATTAAAATCTCAAAAAAGCAAGACACAAATCAAATTATGCCATTAAAAAGTTTGGCGCGCTTTTTGCAACACACTACAACATAACTCAAAATAATAACAAAAATGGGATACACAACTATGTCAGGAGGAAACATGTGGATTTGGATTATATTCATAGGATTTACCCTCATCAGCTGGCTTGTCAGCAACCAATTAAAAAGTCGTTTTAAAAAATACTCTCAAATTCCGACAGCCAACGGCATGACCGGCAGAGATGTTGCAGAAAAGATACTCCGCGACAACGGAATCACTGGAGTAAAAATCGGCTCGGTACAAGGTATGCTTACCGACCACTATAATCCGGTAAACAAAACCATCAATCTGAGTCATGATGTATATTATGGCAACAGCATTGCAGCTGCTGCCGTTGCCGCTCATGAAACAGGGCACGCCCTACAACATGCCACGGGCTATAGTATGTTGCAGCTACGTTCATCCTTGGTGCCCGCCGTTGAATTTGCCTCACATTGGGTGCAATGGATTTTATTGGCAGGAATTTTATTGCTCCATGCATTTCCTGGCTTGCTATTGATGGGTATCGGTCTATTTGCCATTATGACCTTATTCAGTTTTATCACCCTTCCTGTTGAAATCAATGCCAGCCACCGCGCTTTGGCATGGCTTCGCAATTCCGGCGTGACCAACTACCAGACCCAGGAATATGCCTTTGATGCGCTTAAATGGGCTGCCTATACTTATGTCGTCGCCGCTCTTTCATCACTGGCAACCTTATTATATTATGTGATGATATTCTTAAACCGTCGCGAATAATACAGAATATACTTTTTCAATAAAAGAGCAGTGCCCAATAGCACTGCTCTTTTATTTTATAAAAATTAGTGGATAAATCACTCTACATGAACCGTAAATATATCCGTATGCATTTGCGAATACCCAATATTATACACTTCTATAGAAAATATATATCTTCCGGCAGACAAATTATGATGGAATGGGACATATATAACTCCGGCTCCGTCTATAGAACTGATCTCCTTCATCAATTCAGCATCCTTTGTATCCGGACTTTTCACATCAATTATCCGATACTTTATCGGAGCTGTTCCTATAACACCTTGTATCTTTGTTGAAACCCATGGAGCTTCATATTTTATTCTTACAGCATCCAACATGGGGTCCGGATTAATACGCACAACCATAGAATCCGGAGCATACTGGGCATTCTCCGCCTCCAAATAACCGACAGTCACATCATGACAACTCCCCAATCCCAAAACCGCAAGCAACATTATAATGATTATCTGTTTCATTTTCAATTTCAATTATAAATTAATACTAAAGCCATCCGAAATTATAACTATAATGCAAGGAATGTACAACTCCTGTTGTTGTCTGAATATCAATAGAAGCCAAAGGTATATTTTTCTGATAATCCAAAGACTCCAGATACAAAGAGCGAGGTCCTGCACCTTCTACCCCATAATAAGGTTCCTGCACGGCATATAACCACATTTTATTGCCGCCCAAACCGGTCAGCTCGATTCCACCTTCTCGTCCACTTCCCACTGTCGCATTATTCGAACCAAGAGGAACCTCCATACGCAATAATGGCTTAGCCACTACATGCCTTAATATCATTTCACGGCACACATTTTCCGGAATATCTGCAACACACTTATATTCATTATCATACATCCATTTGCGAATCGTATGATTCGTCGGTCCGAAAAACATAATTTTATCATATTCTCCTTTCCCCTTAAACAAATCTGCCAACCCGGCTCTATCAATCATCAAACGAGTCGTATCCCAATTATACGAATCCGTTTTAAAGTAATCATACATTGTGCAATCATGCACACCATTACTCAAGCCTGAATCAATGTAATTATAATCCGTATTACAAGAAACAAGCGTTATCATAGACACAAACAAAGACAATATTAATGCTTTCATAATTCTATAATTTATTCAACCAATAAATATTTTGCAACATCAACGGATTTAGGTAAAAAGCTCCAGGAGGGACAGGCAAATAAAGAGCTCCATTATTAATATCCACATCTGTTAACGCCTCCCTATAGAACTCCGGCAACTCAGTTTTTTCATAACCATTCCTCATCACATCCCAAAAACGCTGGTCTTCAAACAACAATTCTTTTTCTCGTTCCCTGAATATTGCCATTTTCAAATCAGCCTCTGGAGCATCTTCAAACAATACTGCATTGGCTCTCTTACGGATTCTATCCAAATCCTCTATGGCTCCAGACTCATTTCCCAAATGATAACGAGCCTCTGCACGCAATAAAATCAAATCGGCTAACCTCCAATAAACTTTATTTACATCAAAATTAACAAACGAAGCATTCCCTACACCATCCGTCGTATAATAACATGATCTATATTTATAAACGAAAGCATAATTTCCATATTTAACAACGCTATCCGGATGAGAATAATCATCAATTTTATAAAAATACTCCTGCCGTCTCTCATCATTACCCGGATACATTGCTTTTATCCTATCATTTGATAACGACCAACCGTTCATCGCTATATCACCTGGCATGTCACGAGGCACAAGCGGGAAGCCCACAAACAGATATGCCGAATTATAAGCAAGATTTTCAAGCGATTTGTCATCAACATTCAATTCTAATTCAAAAATACTCTCCTTTCCCCCGCGCTTATTCATAGTCTCCAATACAAGATCTTTAATAGAATTCTCCAATTCATAATGACCGCATTCATCTGTATCTATAATTTTTGAAGTCCATTCATCCACCTTTCCCCAATACTCCATACTTTTATCAGCCGTAATCCCTTTATCCATTACAGCACGCCATGCGTAAATGTTAGCTATCAATGCTGCACAAGTTCCTTTACTTCCATATTGTTTTGAAGTAATTGTTCTTCCCACTCTATCTTTCAGATCTTCATGTTTGGGCAACAACTTGTAAGCTGCCATTGCATTAGCTAAAGCTGTATCCAAGACCTCCACTGCCGGACGCTTTGCCAGCTGAGGAGCATCTTCTGTACTTCCAGTTATCACAGCATCACCCCAACGGCGTCCCAATTCAAAATAAGCCATTGCCTTGATAAACTTCGCCTGACCAAAATAAAAATCCATTCTATCTTGAGAACATACCGGTTTTTTCACATTATCAAACAGCAGATTACATTGATATATTACAGCGTAAAAATCTTGCCATTCACAAATATTCTCCCAACGATGCGAACGAATTGAACCCGGTACATAATATGGTTCCGATTCTGAAATGACTCCTACATATTCCTGTGCATAAAACACCTTCAAAGCATCTGCCAACCAAGCATGCATACCGACCATCAGAGATTCCAGGTCCTGCTCTGTTTTAAAATAATTTGTAAACGTAACCGCATTCTTCGGAGAGACATCCAAAGCACTGTCACAAGCTTGCAATAACAGCACAATGCTAACAAAACAGCCTATTATAAATCTTTTCATAATCTTTAAAAATTAACAGTTAATCCTAACGACATTTTCCGTGCAATCGGATATGATGAGAAGTTATCTTTACCGTCATATATACTAACAACCTCAGGGTCTGTCCCCGAATAATTTGTCAAAGTAAACAGGTTTTCTCCTGTAAAGAATACTCTAACACCCGACAAACGTATTTTTTTCAACCATGCTTGAGGCACACTGTATCCGATTGTCAATTGTTTCAATTTGATATAATTTACATTCTCCAAATTAGAAGCAAATGCACCAGAGAACTGTTGACAAGCAGCATGATACATTGCAGGACGTTCATAATCTGCCATATCGCCCTCTTTTTCCCAAAAGGTAACATTAGACAAATCTTCATAAAGAGGAAGTCCCTGTTCTCCACCTAAAGAAGTATGGTTATAAGTTCTATATATTTTTCTTCCCAATGAATAAGCAAAAAGAATGTTCACGTCAAATCCTTTCCATTTCACTTCGTTTACCCATCCACCATATGCCAAAGGCAACGCACTTCCTTTATATACCAAATCTTGAGCATCTATTTTTCCGTCTTTATTGATATCTTCTATACGGCGCATACCAATATTATAAAGAGAAGTCATATTTCCACCTCCATTTAACAATTTCTGGAATCCATCCATATCATAATGGTAGGGCACCTCTTCTTTGTTATCATAAAAGCCCTCATCCTGAAACACCCAAATACCATTCAAAGAACGACCTATCACATAATTATCAACATCCTTACCGGTATGACTCTTGCGGAAGAGGTTCCAATTTCGAGATATATTGAATTTCATTCTCCAAGAAACTGCACTTTCTCTAAAAATGTCTACCTCAGCCTCCAATTCCAAACCTTCATTAGACACCTTCATAGCATTTTGCCATTGCATCGTATGGAAATTATAATCTCCCGGCAAATCTACATGGTAAAGCAAACCTTTGGTCAACTTATAATAATAATCCAATTTCAACTTTAACCGATAATTAAACATATCCAAATCCAAACCGATATCATACTGGTCACTCTCCTCCCACGTCAGGTTTCTATTAATCATACCGCCTTCGGGATTTGCCTGCATCGCTTGACTACCAAGGAATAAAGACCCAGGTACCATCAAACCATGCGCCAAATAAGGTTCACTGAACTCTTTTCCTGAACGTCCCCAAGAAACTCGTATTTTTCCCAAATCCAACCAAGAGGCCCAATCAAAAAAACTTTCTTCAGAGAAAGACCAACCAACAGCAACAGAAGGGAATGTACACCAACGCACATTCGTTCCAAAGGAAGAGCAACCATCTCTACGACAAGTAGCCTCCAACAGATAACGATATTTATAATTATAAGCAAGACGTCCGAAATAGCTCACCATAATTTTTTCTGTAAAATTCGTAGAAGCATTTTTCAAATAAATTGGTTCTCCGTTAATATATTTCACATGCAAATTCGGATCCACTATATACTCAATCTTATCACTAGCGCCACCTTTACCTACACTTTGGTTATAATTATATCTATCAGCTTGATAAGACAAACCAAACAAAACATCAAAATTATGCGCTTCTTTCAATGAAAGCTTATAAGATAACAAGTTTTCATTCAATACTCGCAAATTTCTATCCACCTCTCCTATTGACTCATTCAACCCATGAGTAGCATCTAATGTACTCGGCCGAAATGAGTTACGCATACCTTGATTAAAGTCTATAGACCCCATTGTAGACAACTTCAAATTTTTGATAATTTCATATTGAAGCATCAAACTGGCACGCAAACGGTAGCTTTCATTCTTTTCCACAGCAGAATTCAATTCTTCCAACAACTCGTCAGCATCCAATCCTCCGGCAGGCAACAAACTGGACATTGTTTTAGGATCGACAGTCAATTTTTCAATTTTTGAACCTGTCATTCCCCCTGACGTACCGGCACCGCGACTTCTATCTGTATAAGCCAGATACATTCGACTGTCCACTTTTAACTTAGGCGCAGGCATTGCGCTCAAATTAGCCAATAAGTTAACACGAGAGAAATCACTTCCATACATAATTCCCTCCTCCTTATAATACCCGGCACCTATCAAATAATTTATACTCGGAGCGCCACCGCTTGCCTGAATATTGGCATTAATGATTTTTCCGGCGCGGAAAGCATAACGGAACCAGTCTGTTGAATTATTATAAAAAGGATTCAAACTATCCTGCAACAAACGGTTTGCACTGCTATGATCTGCTTCTATTGCATATTTCCACCATCTGTCATATGTCGTTTTATATTTCACATAAGCATCTTCATAACTATCTGAAAAAACAGTACCGGTTCTCCAATCATAAGCAGCCTCACGCTCATTTGCATATTTCAAAAAGTTGAATGTTCTTTCTAAACGTCCACCTGTCTGCTCCGGAGTTTCCGGCAAAATAGAATATGAGTAAGAAACATTACCTTGGAACTGAGCCTTACCTGCTTTTCCTTTCTTTGTCGTAATTAAAATAACTCCATTACCGGCACGCGAACCATAAATTGCTGCAGAAGCCGCATCCTTCAATACTTCTACAGATTCAATCGTTGACGGGTCAATCTCCGCCAAAGCGTTTGTTCCTGTAATCGGAGAAGTAAAAGAATAAACCGGTACCCCGTCAATCACATAAAGCGGCTCTCCATAATCACGTCCGTCACCTATAAATAAAGAGTTATAACCACGAATAGCAACAACACTACCTCCACCACCAGGGGCTCCACTCTGAGTATTGATTTCAACTCCAGCCATACGTCCCTGTAAAAGATTCTCCAAACTTGCAGAAGGTACTTCTTTTATATCAGATGCCTTCACTGAAGATATAGAGCCGACAAGCTCTCTCTTTTTACGCTCACCATAAGCAACGACAGTCACTTCATCCAATTTTGCAAAACTTTCTTCCAACACAATTTTCAAGGTGTCACAAGGTAAGTGAAATGCCACCTCTTTCTTCTCAAAACCCACAAAGCTACAAATAAGACGACCTTGTTTTATCGGCAAACGAAATGTAAACAAACCATTTACATCTGTTGCAGTTCCCAAATTCGTATTTTCCAGGCGAACAGTCACACCTGGCAGAGGTGCATTCTTTGCATCTACAATCTGCCCTGTCAGTACATACTCCTTACTGATCTGATTTTGAGGAGCAACTTTATTTTTAGCATTGATAATAACAACTTCATTTACTATCGAATAGGTAAGATTCGTTTCTTTCAGTACCTGTTGCAAGACATCTTCCAAAAGCATATCCGCCACATTAATATTAATGCCTTTAGCCTGCTTAATCTCTTCACTTCCTGCATCATAAAAGAATCCATAATCCGTCTGAAATTTCAAAGCTTGAATCACCTCTTCCAGTGTAGCTCCTTTCATACAAAGCGTAACCGCCTTATTCTGCGAATACAATGTAGCAGATACGTTCATCGAAATCGAGAACATCAATACCATCAACATTTTTGACATAAGCCATAATTTTCGAAAACAATCCCTACCCCAAGGGACGTTCCAACGATTTTTTTTCATAATTTTGTTAGATTAAATGAAACATCTTGGGAATCCTATCGCCAAATACAAATTCCCGGTTGATTTTATTCAAGGAGTTGCTGGTAACAACTCCTTGTTATTTTTATTGGGAGACAATAACCGTCTTACCTTGAATTTCAAACTTTACTTGTCCCGCCTTCGCTATCACTTCCAATATTTCTTTCAAAGTATCCTTTCTTTTCATAACCCCCCAAAACTTCCTTGTTTTTAAAGAGGCATTCTGGTAAAACACCTCTACATCATACCACCGCGCCAACTTCTGCATAATCGCTTCCAAATTATCGTTTTGAGAAACAAACAGACCATCTTTCCAAGCCACATAAGGAAACACATCGACTTGTTTCACAGATGCTTGTCCACTATTGTTATCTATAATGAACTGTTCGCCCGGAACAAGCTTCACATAATCTTTATCTGGAGCTTCTTTCAATTTCACACCAATACTTCCTTTTACTAAAGTTGTCTGCATCTGTTTTTCTTCAGCATAAGTCATCACATTAAACTCTGTCCCAAATACTTTGATTTCCTCCACCACCGTCTCAACAATAAAGGGCTTTTCATCCGGCTTCACAATAAAAAAAGCTTCACCTTCCAAATACACTTTCCGCTCATTACCAGCAAAAGCAACCGGATAGCGTAAATAAGACGAAGAATTCAACAATACTTTGGAGCCATCTGCCAATACCACTTGAAATTCTGCTGCAACCGGAACTTTTAATTCATTATAAGCAATCTCATTATTTATAACAGAATCTACCTGATACTGGATCATACCTTCCTTTACTTTGACGGATGCCTGCGTCTCATCCAACAGTGCAATAGCAGATTTATCTGTCAACACCAAATTCTTACCATCACTCAACTTTAAAGTGACGCCCTTACCTGTCAAACCATTTTCAACAACAACAGCCGAAGGAGTTTGGTGCAAAAAAGAAAAAACCAAAGCAAAGCCCAATAAAACAACAACAGAGGCAGCTACACTTAACCAAACGATGTGCCTTACCGGCTTACGCCTCCCCCTCTCCAAACGCATCCATCCTGCCTGAACATCCACAACACTCAAACGCCGTTCCTCTATTTTCTCCTGCTGTTGTCGAAAACGTTTCCAGTAAAGACGATGCTCTTCACATTCTGCATACCATTCTTCAAAGGCTTGATCTTCTTCATCGCTCAACGGCAAACCTTTCATTTTACGAAATAATATCGATACAGAAACTTCCATTTTCAAAATTTAATTTCTGCTAAGACGTAGAATTCAAGAAACAGGGTGAATGAT
>OGQF01002352.1_pt1 | contig 11016 bp, 10 predicted proteins | sample 1553141 | NCBI WGS metagenome assembly OGQF01 (sample SAMEA2580005, study PRJEB22360) | human gut metagenome | biome: human gut; feature: human-associated habitat; material: faeces | place: Denmark | collected 2008/2010
GGTGAATTGGAATACATTGCCTTCCCTGAAGCACTCAAGGGCAAGTATCAAGCCTTTACCCAAGCCAATCTCGACAACCTTCGCAAGGCAGGCTGTGACGTTGAGTTCCGTACTGTTCAAGAAGGTACGCGTGAATATATGCACAACCTTTTGCAGTGCTTCCCGAACGTTGACGAATGAAAAAAGCAGCGTTCCTTGATAGAGACGGCGTGATCAATGTTGATCACGCCTATGTCCACGAAATTGAAGCCTTTGAATGGGTGCCTGGCGTCCTTGAAGCGGCTAAAAGCTTGATTGACGCTGGTTACCTATTGGTTGTCGTCACAAATCAGTCTGGCATTGGTCGCGGTTACTATGACGAAGCAACTTTCGAAAAGTTAACTGCTTGGATGAAAGATCAGTTTAGTCAAGCGGGCGCCCCATTATCAGGCGTCTACTTCTGCCCCCATCACCCAGAAAAAGCGTTGCCTCAATATCGGATGACATGTACCTGTCGAAAGCCGGGACCTGGCATGTTGCTCAAAGCTGCTACTGATCTTGATATCGACCTCAAAGCCTCCATCATGTTTGGTGACAAACCTGGCGACATGACTGCCGGCAAAACAGCAGGTTGCTGTGAACGCATTTTCTTAGGAACCGACGGGAAAGCCGTCCCGCCACTTTGTGAAGATGCGACACAAGCTTTTCGTAGCCTGGCCGATGCCGTTCAGTCCGACTGGTTTAAACAAATTCATTAAAAGGAAAATGTCGTGAGTACCCGTTTGCCCGCGCCAGACTTTGAAAACAAAATCTGCTTGCTCTCTGAGTTATCCGAACGCGCTAAAGCACTTCCTCATCCCGTCGTGATGACGAATGGGGTTTTCGACATTTTGCACCGAGGTCATGTGACGTATTTGGCTCAGGCACGCAAACTTGGCAATAGTCTCATTGTAGCCATCAATAGTGACGCCTCTGTCAAAAAATTGGGTAAGGGCGACGACCGTCCTATCAATACCGAAGCGGATCGTGCAGCTGTTCTGGCTGCTTTAGAGTCCGTCTCTCTTGTCGTGGTCTTTGATGAAAAAGTGCCGCTCACTGCCGTTGAATTAGGTCACCCTGACATCTACGTCAAAGGGGGCGACTATAAGCTCGAAGACCTGCCCGAAGCTCAATTGGTGTCGACATGGGGTGGCAAAGCCGTCACAGTCCAGTTTGAACATCAACGTTCAACCACTGCGCTACTAAAGAAAGTTCGAGGCACCTAAACACCCAAAATTAAGAGGAGCGTACGTTGGTTTGCTCCTCTCTTTTTTGACGGATTAATTGATTTTGAAACCGCGCTTTCTTGCAAAGTGAATCGTTGCATCAAGAAAGCCTTGTTTGCTACCGCAGTCAAATCTTGTCCCATCAAAGCGATGTGCATAGGTGGGTACCGTATTTAACGCCGTTGCAATCCCATCGGTTAACTGTATTTCACGACCGATACCTGGTTGCACCTCTTCAAGGAAAGCAAACATTTCTGGTTCGAACACGTATCGACCGATCACAGCCATACGAGACGGTGCCACCTTGGGATCAGGCTTTTCAACAATGCCACGCATTTGAGAGGTCTTTTGACTTGTGTCGTCTACGCTCACAATGCCGTACTTATGCGTGGATTCAGGCGCAACATCTTGTACCGCCACGACTGAACCGCCCTTTCGTGCCTCACGCACAGCAATTAGTTGTCCAATACATGATTGAGGTGCGTCTACCAAGTCATCAGCCAACATCACGGCAAACGGTTCGTCACCAACCACGGGCTTAGCACACAACACCGCATGTCCTAGACCCAAAGCCTGCGGCTGACGAATATAAATACACTTCACACCGGAAGGGACGATATTGCGAACCAAATCTAACAGCTCGTCTTTACCTTTTTCTTCAAGCTCCCGTTCCAACTCAGGATAGTAGTCAAAGTGATCTTCAATGGCACGCTTATTGCGCCCCGTCACAAAAATCATCTCTGTAATCCCAGCTGCCGCAGCTTCAGCCACAGCATATTGAATTAAGGGCATATCAACCACTGGCAACATTTCTTTAGGCATTGCTTTAGTGGCAGGAAGAAATCTCGTACCCAACCCATTGACTGGGAAAACAACCTTGCGTACTGGCTTCATCGTTTGATTTCTGACTAAAAAAAGTAAAATAGACTTGGTCCTTCCCTCTTAGAAGGGAGCACGATTAAAAATATGTCGACAAGACTAGCACGTTAGAGTTTTATATGGCAACGCAAACCTACTATGCCATTGGCGATTTGCAGGGCTGTCTGGAAAGCCTTGACGGATTACTAGAACAAATTCCTGAAGATGCCCCGTTGATCTTTTTAGGTGATCTCGTTAATCGAGGACCTGAATCGCTTGCCACCCTGAGACGCATTAAAAACATGGGAGCTCGGGCTCAATGTCTCTTAGGAAACCACGACCTTCATTTACTCGCTGTCGCGGCTGGTGCTAGCAAAGTCCATAAAAAAGACACGATTGGCGAGATTTTTGAAGCCCCCGATGCTGACGAATTGATTGACTGGCTTCGACATCAATCCATCATGATTGAAACTCCTGAAGCGACGTTTGTTCATGCTGGCATTCACCCCTTATGGAGTCTTGAAAAAGCGCGCTCGCTTGCCAAAGAAGCAGAAATCATGTTGCAAGGCAAGTCTTGGAAAAAAATGCTCAAGCAAATGTACGGTAATAACGATTGGGATGAGGCTCTCGAAGGACCGGAACGCCTTCAAGCCATCCTAAATTGCTTTACGCGTATGCGTTTTGTAGACCGTCAAACGGGCGCTCTAGACTTCAAACAAAAAGAGGATATCGGCTCTGCACCTAAGCACCTGATTCCCTGGTTTGAATATGAAGCTCGCCCGGCCGCTTCAACAACGATTTGTTTTGGCCATTGGTCAATGTTGGGTTTGATTCGACGCCCCAATATCATTGCCATTGACACTGGGTGCCTATGGGGCGGCCAACTAACGGCTGTTCGATTCCCAGATCGCAAAATCCTTCAGGAACCTTGTCCTTGTTGGGCCGACCCCTTTAAGTTCAAATAGGCGCGATTCGTCTTATAACGACGCTAAACGGGCTCTTCTTTCCGCTTCGCGTTGGGCTGTTGCATCAGGCACACCCAACGCGTTTGCCATCTCGGCAGAAGTCTTAGCGCACACAGCTTGACGCGTTTGATCAGCCGAAGCGATTGGGGCGAGCACCGTGACCTCCACGCCTAAACCAGGCGTAAACAAAATGCGCTTTAACACCTCAAATAAAGAGATATCACCCGCATAGGAAATCAACTCTGTCGTTTCGCCATTCAAGGTATAACGAAGCGTAATCGGTAACACCTCTGCTTTTGAGCGAATTGCAGCTTCAAACAGATTGGCATAAAAAGGTAATAACAATCGACCGCCACCCGTCGTACCTTCGGGGAAAAACAGCACATTGGTGCCGTCCTGAATGGCCGAACTCATCATCTCAGCAATTTCAATCACAGCACGCTTGCGACTTCGATCAATAAATAGCGTCCCTACTTTGCGAGAGATAAACCCGAACACTGGCCACGAAGCGATCTCTTTTTTAGCCACAAAACGGCAAGGCAACACCACATTCAACACAAAAATATCAACAAATGAAATGTGGTTCGAACACACCATGTAGCCAAGTTCATCAGGGCTAATACCACAGTCCGCCGCCTGTTCTCTTGGGACTTGACCGTGGATAGTCACGCGACTCCCAAAGACACGCATGAACGCACCCGACAATCGCTTTACCCAACGCCCTCTGGTTGCCTGTTGAAAGAATGGAAAGAACACCAAGACACTTAAAATGGCAACAATCAGTAGGCCTACACCTAGTAGACGAATACACCCAACCAAATAACGCATCGCGTTTCCTTATGCGACCAAATCCTGTTCTTCAAAGAACTGCTGCAAAATGACAGCAGCCGCTTCATCATCGATCTTATCTGTCCCATGCTCAACCATGACAGACGAAAAACGTTCATCGACCGTGTAAACCTTCTTATGAAAGCGCCCACCTAACTGACGAGCGAAACGCTCACAACGAGGTGTCATGTCGCTTGGAGTACCATCGCCATGACGTGGAACCCCGACGACCAAAAAAACGGGATCCCATTCCTTGATCAGCTTCTCAATCGCTTTCCAACGCTCATCATTCGTTTTCGCGTGAATAATTGCTAATGGATTAGCGGAGCGCGTTACGGTATTGCCAGAAGCAACCCCTGTACGTGCAAGTCCGAAATCAAAACAAAGAACGGTACCTTCTTGCATAGCGCCCTCTAAAAAATGGTGATTATATCAATCTCGTCTTCTCTTCTTCGCATCCGTTATGCCTAGCAAACAGGGCTTATAGGTTTTAACACTTTGAAGTCCTCCATGAATCAGCTAAGATGATGCCACCATCTTCTCCTCTTCCTTTTTGCCCAAGGAGTTCTCTAAATAATGAACATTCTGCTTACTGGCGGTATGGGTTTTATTGGTTCACATACGGCCGTTGTTCTTCTTGAAGTTGGACACAACGTTGTTTTGTATGACAACCTTTCCAACTCCGACGCATCCGTTTTAGACCGCCTTGAAACCATTACAGGGCGCCGTCCCACCTTTATTGAAGGCGACATTCGTGATGGTCTTGCCATGCAAAAGGCACTCGCCAATATTGACGTCGTTATTCACTTCGCAGGCTTAAAGGCTGTAGGCGAATCAGTCCATAAGCCTATCGAGTACTACGACAACAACGTCAATGGCACGCTCGTCTTGCTTGATGCCATGATGAAAGCTGGTGTACGTCGTCTGATTTTCAGTTCTTCTTCGACCGTGTACGGTACGCCGACCACACTTCCGTTAACCGAAGAATGCCCCACGGGCGAAGCGACGAATCCTTATGGTCGCTCCAAGTTGCACATTGAACAAATTCTTGCGGACGTCTGCCGCGCTGAACCCTCCTTTAGCGCCGTTTGCCTTCGTTATTTCAACCCGATCGGTGCTCACCCTTCGGGCTTGATCGGCGAAGATCCCAATGGCATCCCCAACAACTTGTTGCCCTATGTCGCCCGTGTTGCACATGGCACCCTGCCCTGTCTGAAGGTCTTTGGTCATGACTATCCGACCCCTGACGGCACTGGCGTCCGAGATTTTATCCATGTGATGGACCTGGCCGACGGTCACGCAAAAGCCGTCCCCTATGTCATGGATCACACGGGCTGGACCGCCATCAACCTTGGTTGTGGTCGTGGCTATAGTGTCCTCGAAGTGATTAAAGCCTTTGAAGAAGCCTGTGGCCAAAAAGTGCCCTACGAATTCGTTGAACGTCGTGAAGGGGATATTGCCGCAAACTGGTGCGACCCGAGCAAGGCTCAACAGCTTTTAGGTTGGACTGCTACACGCAATATTGACGACATGTGCCGTGATGCATGGAACTTCGAGTCCCATAAGGCCTAAACTGCGCCAAAAAGTTATCCACGCGAGATTTACGGTCTCGCGTAGATTATTCATCCTATTGAAATATAATGAATTTTCTATGTAAACATCAATAGTTATTCAACTGCGCATTTTTGACTTAATCACATTTTCCACAGACTTATCCACACCTTTTTTCCAACAAGGTCCCCCGGAAAATCTCTCTAGATACCTCGTTGCCAATCGGCAATTCGCTGGTCGAATGTCATCAATTTCTTCTGTGATCGTCAATCCTAAACGCGCATCACGAAAAGCTTCTTTCATCGCTTCGAGCCCTTGACGAGCACAAGACGTTTCTGCACTTTGTAAGAGATAGTCTGCAAATTCTGCGCGCGTAACCCAACCTCCAGACTCAACGTAATGAATGACCAAAGTAGAGGTCTGAGCTTCAAATAAAGGCAAGTTTTGCCAAGTCCATCGCGCAAGGCTTTCGGTCTGAGTCGGTGTACCGATCTGTGAAGCTGTGACTTTTAACGGTTTTTTCGCCAATGCTGCCATCAAAATAGCCGCGACAAAATCCCGTTCCCCCGTATGAAGCCAACCCGCACGAATGACCACCCCGCGAACGCCACTTTCTCGAACAGCTTTCTCACCTTTCCATTTACTGAGTCCATAGACACCCGCAACTTTGGGAGCCGTCACACTATCTTCGTACCACGGCGTATGCCCTTCGCCCGAAAACACGTAATCCGTTGAGTAATGCACCAAAGGAATGTTTCTTTGAGCAAGCGTGCTAGCAATCTTCGCAGGAGCCACAGCATTCACACGAAAGACTTCGTCCCGATGTGCTTGAGCGCCGCCCACGTCAGTCCACGCCGCAGCATTAATCACGACATGAGGTTCAAATGTTTGAATCAACGCTTCAAAATCTTTAGATTGCGTGATATCTAAGGCCGCACGAGAAACCGCACAGACATTCAGACCCAACGGTTGAGTCGCCAAAAGCGCCCTCGCTAATCGCCCTTGACCACCTAAAATTAAAACCTTCTTCATTTATTATGCCGACTTAATCAGACTTTGCAGGTAAGGCGCAGTGATACTCTTCGAAGACTTAGCCACCTTTTCTGGCGCTCCTTCAGCAAGAATATAGCCGCCGGCATCCCCACCATCAGGACCAAGATCCACCACATAATCGGCGCTCTTAATGACATCCAAATTGTGTTCAATCAACACAACGGTATTGCCCACTTTGATTAAACGACGCAAGACATCCAGAAGTTGAACAATATCCTGGAAGTGAAGCCCTGTCGTCGGTTCGTCCAAAATGTAAAGCGTACGACCACTTTCAGGGCGTGCCAATTCTGTCGCCAACTTAATGCGCTGTGCTTCACCCCCAGAGAAAGTCGTCGCACTTTGCCCAAGCCGGATATAACCCAACCCAACATCCACAAGCGCTTGAAGCACTCTTGTGATTTTGGGATAGGACTTAAAAAATGGTAGCGCTTCGTCAACGGTCATTTCTAAAACGTCGGCGATATTTTTTCCTGCATAGCGTACTTCGAGAGTTTCTCGGTTGTAACGCTTCCCTTGACAGACTTCACAAGGAACATAAACATCAGGCAAAAACTGCATTTCCATGCAAACAATACCATCGCCCTGGCATGCCTCACAGCGACCACCTTTGACATTAAAACTAAAGCGACTCGCCGTATACCCACGCTCTCTAGCCATTTGAGTTTGTTCAAAGACTTCACGGATATGCGTAAAGATGCCTGTATAGGTCGCTGGATTCGAGCGAGGCGTTCGGCCAATAGGCGTCTGATCCACCATGACCACACCGTCAAAAGCTTCTATGTTATCTAGGCTGTCGTAGGGTAACGGTGCGACATTTCTCACGCGTCTCAAGATACGAGCCATGGCTACATAAAGCGTATCAATCACCAAGGAAGATTTACCCGAGCCCGACACGCCTGTGACCACAGTCAATAGGCCTAAGGGTACTTTCAAGGTCACGTTTTTTAGATTGTGACCTTGAGCGCCCGTCAACGTAAGCCAGCCACGATTCGCGCGATGACGACGTGTTGGTACAGGAATCGACAACGCTCCCTTCAAGTACTGCCCTGTGATCGAATTTGGACAAGACATCACTTCTTCAGGTGTCCCCGCCGCAATCACGTAGCCCCCTAAGTCACCTGCCTTGGGTCCCATATCAATGAGAAAGTCAGCTGCTCGCATCGCATCTTCGTCATGCTCAACCACAATGACAGTATTACCCAGGTCTCGAAGCGACTTTAAGCTGCCTAAGAGTCGCTCGTTGTCACGTTGATGTAAGCCAATACTCGGCTCATCCAATACGTACATCACCCCTGTGAGTCCAGACCCAATCTGCCCAGCTAACCGAATGCGTTGAACTTCACCACCAGACAAAGTATCCGTTCGACGACTCAATGAGAGATAACCTAATCCGACATTATTGAGAAAGGACAAACGATTCGAAATGGCACCGAGTAATCGTTCGGCCACTGGGCGATGTAAGTCAGAAAAAGTCAGTGTCTGAAGCACCTCATGAAGTTCTTTTAGGCTAAGCGCTTCCATGTTGCCATAGGTATAACGAGCTTCGCCATCACCGACATAAACTGAAAGCATTTCTTCTCTGAGGCGCTTACCTTGACAGACTGGACAAACAACATCTGATCGATATACCTCCATGCCCTGACGCATATGATCTGTCGTTTTTTCACTCTTCCAGATTTGCTCTAACTCCGTGACCACACCTGCAAAGGTAGGAACTAACGCACGCGTTGCTTCATTGCCATACAAAATGACATGACGAATGTCGTCTGGGATTGTTAACCAAGATGCATAAGGGGAAACATCAAACAGCGCCAAAACTGCTTTAATACGTTCGAACTTACGACCGTTACGTGCGTCCCACCCTGGAATTGCCCCAGCTTCAATCGACAATTCGGGATTCTGAACAATCTTCTCAACGTCGAAATCACGTGCCATCCCTGTGCCGTTGCAATGTGTACAGCACCCCTTGGGATTACTTGAAGAAAAATGTGCGGGTTCTAATTTAGGGACAGAAAATTCGCATAATGGGCAAGCGAAACGCGTACTAAATTCGTAATGCATTGCGCCATCCATTTCTTCAATGAACACACGTCCTTTACTTAATTCAGACGCACTTTGACAGCTTTCAGCCATGCGCTCACGGGAGTCTGACGTGACTCTTAATCGATCCACGACGATATCAACATCGTGTGGCTGTCCATCATCTAAAGAAAGCGGTTGCTCTAATACCTGAATCTCGCCATCGATTCGAAAACGCATGTAGCCATCCGCGAGAACTTTCTCAAAAAACGGACGAAAATCGCCTGTTTTACCTCGGGATACAGGTGAGAGAATCATGATTCTCTCTTGATCAGAAAGCCGCAAAATATGCTCCACGATTGAAGCAATCGAAGACATCGTGAGCGGCTTCTCGTGTTTGGGGCAATAGGGCACCCCTACGCGTGCAAAGAGCAATCGCATATGATCCGCAATCTCGGTCACCGTTCCCACAGTTGAGCGAGAACTCCCTACGGATTTTCTTTGATCAATCGCAATCGCTGGCGAAAGTCCTTCAATACTATCTACATCAGGACGAGGCCTCAGCTCAAGAAACTGTCTCGCGTAGGCTGAAATACTCTCCACATAGAGTCGTTGCCCTTCTGCGTACAAAGTATCAAAAGCCAATGAGCTTTTCCCACTACCAGAAAGACCAGTAATGACCGTTAAGCGATCCCTAGGAATATCGACATTAACGTTCTTTAGATTATGTGTACGAGCACCACGGACAGAAATGAGCTTCATTTTCAATCAATATTTGTTCTCTTAAGGGGAATGACAGATATTTGACTATAGACTGTCAGACCACCTTGAGTAAAGATATCATTTCATCCCAACACGAGCCTATATCCCATGCAAACCTCCGCTGACGTTACGCCACCTTCAGGGAAAATGACTGCCTTAGAAAAACGTTCCAGTATTTCTTTGGCAGGGATTTTTGCCTTACGCATGCTCGGCCTCTTTTTAATCCTGCCCGTCTTTGCGGTCTATGCCAAGAATTTACCGGGCGGTGAAAGTAGTTTTCTTGTCGGTTTGACTCTCGGCATTTACGGCCTTACGCAAAGTATTCTTCAAATTCCCTTTGGCGCAGCAAGTGACCGTTTTGGTCGTAAGCCTGTCATCGTGATTGGGCTGATCCTTTTTGTGATAGGGAGTGTCATCGCTGCCCTTGGCACCACGATTTGGACCGTGATGCTTGGACGTGCCATTCAAGGGGCTGGTGCCATCTCAGCTGCCGTGACCGCCTTGATTGCTGACAATGTGCGTGAACGCGTGATTACTAAAGCCATGGCACTTGTCGGTGCCTCGATCGGCCTTATGTTTGCACTGAGTCTAGTCATTGCACCTCCGCTCACAGAACTTTGGGGTGTTCCTGGGTTATTTTGGTTGACCGCATTACTCTCTGCACTTTCTATTTGGATTGTCTTGCGTGTGGTACCCAATACCACAGCGCATCATATTCATGCACACACAGAAGCAACTCAACATCAACCTTGGCAAAAGGTTGCTTTTGATCCTCAGTTGATGCGTCTTAACTTCGGCATCTTCTGCCTGCATGCCGTACAAATGGCGCTTTTTGTTGTTATCCCGACGCGTTTGGTTCAAATGGGATTACCTGTTTTACACCACTGGTATATCTATTTACCTGCCGTTTTGATTGGTTTTGCTGTCATGATGAAACCCATCATTTGGGCTGAGCGTAATCAAAAGACGACCTCTTTGCTACGCATCAATGTGATGATGTTGAGTGTGGTGTTCCTGCTTTTTGCCTTCCTAATGCACTCGGTTTGGGAAATCGCCTTTTTGGTCACCCTCTTTTTCATCGCCTTCAACATCCTTGAAGCCACTTTGCCTGGTTTGATCTCTCGTGTCGCACCGCCAAGCGATAAAGGCCTCGCTTTAGGGATCTACAACACGACGCAAAGCCTAGGTTTATTTGTCGGTGGGGCTGTGGGTGGATGGATTGCACAACATTTTTCTGCAGAAGCCGTGTTCTTTACATCCACATTTGCTATGCTTTTGTGGTTCGTGTTTGCTTTGGGTTTAAAAGAACCTAAACCTCGACAGCGACACGAGCAAGGTGAAGCAATTCAGGTTTGATAGATAATTTTTTAGTAGTTAATTATGGCTTCAATCAATAAGGTAATCATCGTCGGCAATCTGGGCCGCGATCCTGAAACCCGATACTCCGCAGACGGTGGTACGGCAATGACAACGCTGAACATTGCGACCACGCGCCGTTATCGTAATGCTGAACAGCAAACGGTAAGCGAAACGGAATGGCATCGTATTGTGCTGTTCGGTCGTCTTGCTGAAATTGCCAAGGAATACTTGCGTAAGGGTAGCCAGGCCTACGTTGAGGGTCGCCTCAGAACTCGCCGCTATCAGGGCAAAGACGGCATTGACCGTTTTGCCACCGATATCATCGGCGAAAACCTTCAGTTGCTCGACCGTCGCCAATCTGACCACCAGGGTATGGA
>OGQF01002355.1_pt1 | contig 11011 bp, 10 predicted proteins | sample 1553141 | NCBI WGS metagenome assembly OGQF01 (sample SAMEA2580005, study PRJEB22360) | human gut metagenome | biome: human gut; feature: human-associated habitat; material: faeces | place: Denmark | collected 2008/2010
GAACGATAACGTTTGGTTGCATACTCATTCGCAATGTTCGCCCAGCCTCCGAGTACCTTCTGGCAGGAAGCAGCCTGCTCACGCGCAGAACCGTCCCCCGGTTTCACTGCAAAAATGGTACTTCCAAATCCTGCATAGCCTTTCTCTTTTCTCGCTTTCTCACCAAAATCAGGATAAACCGTCTTGATCGTATCGATCACTGCCTGCAATTCCGGTACAGCCTCAACCGGACACTCTCCGGCTTCCACTGCCTTCTCTGCTTTCTGGATCTCTTTTGCACGTCCCACATAGAGCGGATCTTTTCTGGAAAGTGCAAACTCTGCCAGTCCAAGCGGATTGGATCGGAAGGAGGAAGTCTCTCCGGATGGGATCAACTCGTCAGTTGTCGTAACCGGATCATGGATCTCTGAAACAACCTTTAATACCATATGCTCCGGTAATGCACTCATTGCCGGCCAGTCTTTGATATTTGGTCCAAACTGGATCTCCACACTTGGATCAGCCACTCCCTTGCTGTCAAAGACGCGATTCTCGTATATCCTGCTGTCGAAGAAGTATTTCGGTTTTGTATAATTTACATCCAGATCGGTAGCTGCGGTCAAATATCCCTTATTTGCTGCAGTTGCTGCAATGGATCTTGCATCCATAAGCGCAACGGATGCAACCTGTCCCTTCTGGACCTTGGAACCTTCGCGGTTCGGGAAGTTTCTTGTGGAGTGACGGATAGAGAATGCGTTATTTGCAGGAGTATCTCCGGCACCAAAGCAAGGACCGCAGAACGCTGTTTTGACGATCGCTCCTGTCTCCATGAGGCTTGCCACTGCACCATTTTTTACAAGTTCCATGTAAATCGGGGTACTTGCCGGATATACGCTCAATGTAAACTCATCCGGTCCGATGCTTGCACCTTTTAAAATGTCTGCGGCATCACAGATATTTTCAAATCCACCGCCGGCACAGCCCGCAATAATTCCCTGATCTACATAAAGCTTTCCGTTTCTTACTTTGCTCTTTAAATCTAATTTTACAGCTCCGTCAAAGCTGACTTCTGCACGTTTCTCGCAGTCGTCCAGAATATCCATCAGATTTGCATTCAGCTCTTCGATGGTATAAGTGTTGCTTGGATGGAATGGCATTGCGATCATTGGTTTGATCTGACCGAGGTCAATCTCGATCATTCCATCATAGTAAGCCACATCCCCCGGATTCAGCTCTTTGTATGCCTGTGGTCTTCCATGGATCGCATAGAAATCCTGTACCTTTTCATCGGTTCTCCAGATAGAGGAAAGGCAGGTCGTCTCGGTCGTCATAACGTCCACGCCGATACGGAAATCAACGCTTAAGTTCGACACACCCGGTCCCACAAATTCCATGACTTTGTTATTTACATAGCCATTTGCAAATGTGGCTCCAATGATCGCCAGCGCAACGTCCTGTGGGCCGACTCCTTTTGCCGGTTCTCCATCTAGATAGATTCCGATCACTTCTGGTTTCTTGATGTCATATGTCTTATTCAAAAGCTGTTTTACAAGCTCCGGTCCGCCTTCTCCCATAGCCATAGTTCCCAGTGCTCCGTAACGGGTATGACTGTCAGAACCAAGGATCATCTTGCCGCACTCTGCCAGTACCTCTCTTGCAAACTGATGAATCACTGCCTGATGAGGCGGAACATAAACACCGCCGTACTTTTTCGCACAAGTCAGGCCAAACATGTGGTCGTCTTCGTTGATCGTTCCTCCGACTGCACAGAGACTGTTGTGACAGTTTGTCAAAACATACGGTACCGGAAATTTCTCCAGCCCGGAAGCTCTTGCCGTCTGAATAATTCCCACAAATGTGATATCATGAGATGTCAATTTATCAAATTTAATCTGCAGGCGTTCCATATTGCCTGAAGTATTATGACTGTCCAGAATTCCATAGGCAATCGTATTTTTTGCAGCTTCTTCTCTTGAAACAGGAAGGGACACATTTCCCGAATCCTCCAGGATTTCTGTGCCGTTTAACAGGTACACACCGTTATCATATAATTTAATCATGGTAACCTCCTTTGTCTTTCCAATAATTTCACTAACTGTTTATCATTTTAGCATGTTAAAGAGGGAATTGCAAAAAAATTCTGCGGGATTATCTTATCTCCCGCAGAATTTTTACAACTTCCAGTCTGGTCTCCCCGACCGTGATCACATCTTCTTTCTGGATCACGATTGGATTATGAATCTGTTTTCCATTCAAATATGTATGATTTTTTGAACCTTCATCTCTCAAATACAGCTTATCTCCACTTCGGATGATCGCGCAGTGTACCTTTGATACTCTTAAATCTTCCGGCAGGGACAAAAACTTGTCATACTCTGACGATGCACTGACCCTTCCGATTCCCAGCGAATCATAAAAAATAAAACTATACTGATCCTGCTGATCCACATCTTCCAGAATGATCTTCCAGCGTCTCTTCGCCGGGGCAGAAGATGTACGGCGTTCTGCCTGTTCTCTCACCGGACGACGTCTCGGTTCTGGTTCATAATCATCCTCTTCCTCCTCATCATCTTCTTCGTCATCATAGTCATCATCATAATCATCTTCAGAATGATATCTCCGTTCAAACTGATTATAATCTTTTTTCTCTTTTAATAATTTTGAAATCGTAAAAAAGATTACTGCTATGATCGCTGCGATCAATATTCCGATAATTACCCAATACAACATAATTCCTATCAACTCCTCTGAAGGTATCTTACTATACTTTCAGAATGAGGGCAAGCGAAAGACGAAGAAAATTTATCTTGTTCGATCCACTCTACTGTGCAAAAGGAACCCACGGACAGCGTTTTGCAATTTCCTGATTATATGCTTCCAGATTTTTCATCTGTTCTGCAATATGAGGCACATTCATCCGTTCCACAAGAACCTGAATTGTTTCTTTTCCTTCTTCCGCCAGTTCTTTGCGTCTTTCTTCTGTAGGAATTGACGGTGTACTCATGTGGTCTTTCGGATCTCCAAAATAATATCCGATCGAACCACTTTGATATGCCAATGCGAATACATCATCAAACTCCGCACAGCTCTGCTTCTCCTGATGCTCATATTTTGTAGTCAGCGGTACATCTTCCAATCTGCCCAGCATATCATAAGCGCCCACCGTAATTGCATGGAATGTATCTGCAGATTTAAAAACATCCTGTCCATTTCTCATCAGCTGCATGATCATATCCATATACAGGATCGGAGTTCCTGTTTTATCCATAAAATCTCTTACCATCGGACTCACTGTCATATGTGCCGGACCATGTGCACTGATATAAATCTGTCTTTTAAATCCCTGGCGTAAAAGACTTTCCGCAATTCCTGTCAGATAACGAATTCCTTCCTGAATGCTGACCTGAACCGTACCTCTTCCACTTGCGGTCGCTCCTGCATAAAAATATGGAAGCCCCGTTAATACAAGTCCGTCACACGCCTCTGCCATTTTAAGTGCAAACGCTTCACTGACTACGGTTTCCGAATCCAGAGGAAATCCCCCGTGCATTTCCACAGTTCCGACCGGAACGATCACAATATCATTTCGTGTAAGATATTCTTCCACTTCATCATTCAACATCTTCGGTATAATTCTTGTTCTCATTTTTCACCTTTCCTCTTATAACTGAAATATCTTTTTGGCATTCTCAAAACAAATTTTCCGGTAGGCCTGTGCAGATAATTTTCCTTCCTGATACTGTCTGTCCAGCCATTCTCCCAATGGAAATACCATATCCGTATTTACCATATCTGTACCGAACATCAGACGATCCTGAAATTCCTCCAAAAATTGTAAACCAAACTTTTCATCTCTCATAATAGCACATCCACCACTGTTTGCAGACAGATCCGCATATAAATTTTTATAATTTCTCATAAGACAGACCAATCTGCCGCCTTCCCTGACAGGACCTTTTCCCCATTCCATTCGAGATTTCAGATCCGGCTTCGCATCCTGACTGATTTCATGCCAGAACGGCTGACTGTGTCCTATAAATTTTAATCTAGGATATGTTTCTAAAGCTTCTTCCAACATCGGCAGTCCCGGTTCATCGACAATGCCATATTCATATCCCTCCTGCGGACTCATATGAAACAGGATTGGCATTCCCAGTTTTTCCGCCGCCTGAAATACAGCCTGAATAAACGGATGGTTTATTTTTCTGCAGATCATAAATTCACCAATTCCTACAGCTCCCTGCCTTTGATATTCCCTGAGCCTCTCTTCAATGGTTTCTTCACAATTTTCATCCAGATTACACATCCATACATATTTTTCAGGAAATCTTCTGGCCAGCTCTCTACATTTCTGGTTTCCGGAGACAGAAGCCATTGCTCCTTCTGTCTCTCCGGATGACATAACAACCGCTTTTTCAATCTGAAGCTCTTCCAGATGAGCAAGCATTTCTTCGCCTGTTGATATCTTGAATTTTTCTGTTCCCGGAACCGGATCTAACGCTGCATGTAAATGAATATCTATTTTTTTCATAGCATACTCAGCCTCATTTTCTGTACTTTATTTTGCCTTTAATTCTGCATACATCTGTTCTGTAGTCTCTTTATTCAAATTAAAGATCAGGCCCACTCCAACCAACTCTAAAATACAAGTTACCACCGGAATAATATTAACCAGGAAGTAAATACCATTCACTGCTTCCGCTGTCTGTACTACATTGGAACCGGAAACAAATCCGATTGCTGCTAATCCGAAAGAAACTCCTGTAGAGGCAATGGTCGAACCTATTTTTCTACTAAATGTATATAAAGAATACATAGAACCATCGCTTCTTTCATTAAATTTCCATTCGCTGTAATCCAGACAGTCTGTAACAAGCGCCCAGATCAACATTGTAAATACCGTCTGTCCGATTGTTCCCAATACAACCAATGCCGAATACACATATACATTTTTAATTTCCATGACAACCGGGATGACACTAAAGATTGTACTGGAAACAATGGCTGCCATTAAAGTTGCTTTTTTTCCAAACTTTGCTACCAATTTCGGAACCAATGGGAAACAGATCACCAAAATCGGGATTGTCGCAAGACTGATAATAGACATTACATCTGTTCTTGCATAGTACTCTTTAAAAATGTAGCTTCTTACCTGGTTTGATCCAGTGATAAAGAGCATACTTCCTAATGTTGCCACCATAACTCCGATCAATGGTCTGTTGTGTACGGTTGCTTTTAATACTTTTCCATAATTAAATTTCTCTGCTTTTTCAGAATTCTGTCGAATACGCTCCTGTGTAAAATTCAGCAGAACAAAATAGCTGATAATACTTAAAACACCGAAGATTACCGCGATTAGTGTAAAACGTTCCGGAAGAATATTGCTCTGCTTGTCAAAGCAGACAACCGGAACAATTGAAAGCCCTACGATTCCTACAATCGTTCCGCCGATACTTCTTGCTCTGGAGAGTTTACTTCTCTGAATCGGATCATCACTTACTACACTTGCCATCGCACCAAATGGCATGGAAGTTCCTGTATAGCTCATTCCATACAGCACATATGCAAATGCTACATAAGCATGAAGTGCAATCCCTTCCAATGGAACATTAAAAAAGCAAAGCACACCAGATAATGCCAGTGGAAGCATAAAAATCTTGATCCATGGTTTGAATTTATCTCCGGACTTTCCGATCATCCAACGATCCGGGAAAGATCCCATAATCGGATCATTGATTGCATCCCATAATCTGGCTACTAAAAATAACGTTCCCATCCATCCTGCACTGATTCCCAATACATTGGTACAAAAAATTAGAAAGTATGCATCTACAAATAAATTTACAAAGCTGCCTGCCATGTCCCCAAATACATACCCTATTTCATCCTTCACTCCGAAGGGGCGAATTTGTTTTTTCTCCATCCTGCTCATCCTCTTTTCTTTTTCTTTTCAATTCACGTGATTTGTGTTATCCTAATTATAAGTTATAATAATTGCAATTTATATTGCAAATTCATCAAATTACATTGCAAATCTAACATTTAATTTTATCGTTTTATATTATTTGCACAAAAACATGAGAGGATTTTTATGAAACTTCACGAAGCTAAATTATTATTAAATGACCCCACATTTTCCATCGATTCCATTACTTATCAGGAATTAGAAATGGACAGCGACTATGTGGATGTACATGAAGATATCAGTTACTCGAAAGACAATGTAGATTTACACAGCCATACTTTTTTTGAAATTTTATTTTGTCAAAGTGGTTCTTTGCAATATATGGTCGGCAACACCCGTTATCATCTGGTTAAAAATTCCATTGTATGCATTCCTCCCGGTGTCAGCCACTGTCCGCTTTATCTGGAACAGCTTTCAGAACCTTACCGCAGAACTGTGATGTGGATCAGCAATAAAATCTATCATCAATATATGGACCTTTTGAAAAACAATCCAATAGAAAAAGCGTCCTGTTTGCTACCGCAAAATGTATTCCTTCTATCCGGAAATATTCTATATCAGGTAGAAGAACTTTACGAAAAGATATTAAACATCCCTCCTGATTTTTCGGGTGCAGAACTCTATAAGATCGGTTTGTCTGCGCAAATCGTTACTTTATTTCATCAATTTTTAAATTCTCATGAAATAAATCCTCTAAAGCCGGAAAAAACCATTCTTTTGGACGAGATCATTTGCTTTATAGAAACTCATCTTTCCGAAGAATTAAGTGCGAAACGAATTGCAGCTCACTTTCTGGTCAGTGAATCTTCTATCAATCAATTGTTCAGTAAACAGATCAGTTTGAGCCTTTATCGGTATATTACACAACGCCGCCTGATCGAAGCTAAAAATTTAATTTCCAGTCAAACACCATTAAAAAAATTGCCTGAACTATGTGGATTTTCTGATTATTCCGTTTTTTACAAAGCTTTTACAAAACAATATGGTATTTCTCCAAAAGAATATAAAAACAGAATTTTTAAAATACAGCAATGAAAAAGCCCCCGGCTGGGGAAAGAATCTTATCTTCCCCGCCGGAGGCTTTCTACTTGTCCTACTTTATTCTTTTCCTATTACAGTCTCTTCAACAGCTCTTCTCTCTCTGCTTCAAATCCAGGTTTTCCAAGGAGTGCGAACATATTTTTCTTATAGCTCTCAACTCCCGGCTGATTGAATGGATTCACACCGAGCAGATATCCGCTGATTCCACATGCGAATTCGAAGAAGTAGAATAACTGTCCCAGATAGTATTCGTTCTGTTCCGGAATGTTCACGATCAGGTTCGGTACATTACCATCTGTGTGAGCAAGGATTGTTCCGTTCATCGCGCTCTTGTTGATGAAATCAACTGTTTTTCCTGCAAGATAGTTCAGTCCATCCAGATCTACAGGCTCTTCATTGATGATGATCTCTTCTTTGGATGTCTCCACATTCATAACTGTCTCAAACAGGATTCTGTTTCCATCCTGAATGAACTGTCCCATAGAGTGCAGATCAGTTGTCAAATCTACGGATGCCGGGAAGATTCCTTTCTGATCTTTTCCTTCACTCTCTCCGTAAAGCTGTTTCCACCACTCAGATACATAGTGAAGGCTTGGCTCATAGTTTGCCAGAACTTCGATCGTCTTTCCTTTTCTAAGCAAAATGTTACGGATCGCAGCATACTGAAGTGCTCCGTTCTCTGCGAAATCATTCTCCAGAGCTTCTTTTCTTCCTGCTGCTGCACCTTCCATGAGTTTCTCGATATCAGCACCACTTACTGCGATCGGAAGCAGACCAACTGCTGTCAGTACAGAGAAACGTCCTCCTACATCATCCGGTACTACAAATGTCTCGTATCCCTCTTCTGTTGCAAGGTTCTTCAGTGCACCTTTTGCTTTGTCAGTTGTTGCATAAATTCTCTTTGCTGCTTCTTCTTTTCCGTATTTCTTTTCCAGAATCTCTTTAAATACACGGAAGGCAATGGCCGGCTCTGTTGTTGTTCCGGATTTTGAGATCATGTTGATAGAAAAATCTCTGTCTCCCACTACATCGATCAGATGTTTGATATATGTACTGCTGATGCTGTTTCCTACATAGTAGATCTCCGGAGATTTTCTGATCTCTTTGGATACCACATTTGCGAAAGAATGTCCCAGAAATTCAATGGCAGCTCTCGCTCCGAGATAAGATCCACCGATTCCGATCACAAGAAGTACTTCTGAATCTTTTCTGATCTTTTCTGCTGCTTTCTGAATACGTACAAACTCTTCTTTATCATAATCAACCGGAAGGTCAATCCATCCAAGGAAATCATTTCCTGCCCCGCTCTTTGCCACAAGCTTGTCCTTTGCCTGTGCCACAAGCTCGCTCATATATGCCATTTCATGTTCCTGAACAAAACCAGTTGCTTTTGAATAATCAAATGTTACTTTGTTAGCCATCGTTTATCCTTCCTCTCTAACTTCTATAAATTTACAAGCCCATTTTATCAAATCTGACTTTGTTAGGCAAGGAATTCTTCCAAAATCTGACGAATCGCCTCCTCTTTGAGCGCCGGTTCTTCCAGATCCTCTTTTTCCATCGTCTTCTCCAGTTCTTTCTTGAATTTTTTCGGTTCTTCCTCTATATTGATGGCAAGCTCCTCATCCTGTTTCTTCACCACAGCCGCCGCTCTCTGCGATGCTTTCTGGGCGCCGGATAATTTCTGGGATTCTCCTGCCTCTGTACGGATCACCTCCAGATTTTTTTCATTTTTACGCATCCGTTTGTATCGGTGTGCACACACATTTTCCAGATAATCCACCATGTAGTTCTCCGCCGCCTCGATTTTATACGATTCATCGGAAAGCTGGCTGATTACAAACAACGCTACCATCTCTGCTGCCCCAAGCGCACCATACTGATACACCTGCTCACAAAATCCATGCGCCATGAAATGTCCCACAGCTCCAATCGCCGCCAGAATTCCCGCAAACCAGATCGACTGAATCTGGATCTGTCTCCAGGTATGTATTTTCAGGAAAAACCCTCTGTACTCATAAATGTATTTTTCTACAAATGCATTCACATTTTCTACTCTGTCATGTACCATACAGGCATGTTCGTATTTTGCACGAACAAGCTTCATCAGTTTGTGTGTACTCTTTGACATACTCCCGGCCGCATTCACCAGCTTATGCAAAGTCACATAATTCATTCCCTTTGCAAGTATCCCAACAATTCCTACTCCCAGCATCAGATAAAATATGATGCCCGTCTCCGCTACTGCTTCTTTCCACATAGTTAAACCTCCTGTTTCTGGTCTTTTTCACAATTCGTTCGATTGTGTGCCTGTGGCCATTATAAAACAAGTCTCCCCAGGATGCCCGCAAAACCGTTCTACATAATTCTACATTCGGTCTGTTTCCATGCTTCTTTTCTCTGATTTCCCGCCTGGATTTTTCCCCTTTTAACCTTCACCTTTCCCTTGATTTTCAAGGAGTGAGCGTTTTTGAAAGTTATCCACAGTCCACTTTCAGATGTTGTCGTTTTTCCACAAAAACACTCGAATCCTGACATACGAAAGTGAATAAACTTCCTCTGGAATTTCCAAAACAGGTCTGCTATAATTCTTCTGATAACATACAAATGAATTTTTTAATTGGAGGTCTGATAGTATGCATTACAAACCAACTGGAGTCTGTTCTCAGAACATCGAATTTGATATCGAAGACAATAAAGTAAAAAATGTACACTTTACCGGAGGATGTAACGGCAATCTTCAGGGAATTGCGCGCCTTGTAGAAGGAATGGATGTTCAGGAAGTCATTGACAGAGTAGAAGGAATCCACTGCGGATTCAAGGCAACTTCATGCCCGGATCAGCTCGCACAAGCATTAAAAACAGCAATCGGAAAGTAATTCCGATTGCTGTTCTTGTTTCATACCAATATGATTATGTATCCCCGAGTGGTTGAAGCAGCCGTCATAAGCATGTCTGTTCATTGTGGTGTTTTCGTACAGGCTCTTATAATTTATTTTATAGTTGCATCATACTATGACGGCTGCTTCAACCACTCAGAGACTATGGAATTATAAAAGGTAAGTGATTGGCTATTTGATCATAATTCCGTCTGTGAAGGAAAATGAGCTCTCATATGGATACTCCATCCCTGCGAAATGGTCTGCACGCACCCGATAGTAATACCCCGGCTCTACCGTGATATACTTGGAAGTACTGACATAATAATCATTTTCCACATCTTTGCTCCATGCAGCAATCTGTCCCCAGGCATCATATTCTTCCATATACTGATCCACATATACAATCGTAGACACCAAATTTACTGTCCGATTTGCTGTCGTTCCAGCATATACATAAATCCGATTCCGTCCAGCTTTTGTAATGGAACACTCTCCCACCATGATATACTGCCCTTTTGCAGCTTCATTCTGACTCGTGCCCGATGCACTTTCCTGCATAGTTAAATAAGAACCATCCACCTTTTTCGTCTGTTCATCTGATGCCTGCACCTGAGGAACCGTGACTGATGTAATCGTTCCCAGTAACATTGCAGCACAGAGTACAGACAATACTTTTTTTCTAATTTTCATCTCTCTCTCCTTCCCCCTCTATTAAGTAAACAATCGAACTCGAAAAAACTGACGCGTTTTTTCAAAAAAATTTCAAATTTTTTAAAATTTTTTTTCTTTCTTCTATAAGGCTTGATATTTCTTCAAGTTCTTCAAGGCTTGCATACTCATTTATATATTTTTTAGCTTGAGATTTTGCAGTAGCTTTTTTTTGAACTTGTTTCCCTTTTTCTGTTGCTCTGTATCTTTTGTTTGCCTCGTTCTGCTGCTCTTGTGTCTTGTAACCTTTTCTTTTTCCTTTTTCTTCCATGTTCGCCCTCCTTTCCTGTATCTGTCTCTATAATATCATAACTATATAGTTATGTCAACAGAGTTTTTAATTATTTTTTTTATTTGAAAAAAAAGAGGTTTTAGGATATAATTATATTAACAAATAAATAATGAATTTTAGTTTGCGACCCTGGCGGTGGACTAG
>OGQF01002361.1_pt1 | contig 10978 bp, 10 predicted proteins | sample 1553141 | NCBI WGS metagenome assembly OGQF01 (sample SAMEA2580005, study PRJEB22360) | human gut metagenome | biome: human gut; feature: human-associated habitat; material: faeces | place: Denmark | collected 2008/2010
TATGTTGATACATTTGAGGAAGAAGAACCTGTGGATTTAGAGGCTGTAAAAGCAAAGATTAAGGAACTGGATTCAGAAACAAAAGCTGCCATTGATAGAGCTGAAAGCTTTATGAGACAGCTTGGACTGTAAAGGCAGGTGACGAGTATAATGCTTGTTTTAAATATAATCACAATTCTTGTGAGTATAAGCAGTATTGTTGTCAATATTTGGATTAGTATGATTAAGAAACCATTGTCATTTGATGTTGAGATCATTGAGATTGATAATTCACTTGATATGTTATTTGATATAGATGGTAAGGCTAAAAATGAAGTTACAGTGTGGTGTGCTAATTATAATAATCAAGATATTTTGCTGTATTTACAAGATGGCTATATTCCAGTAAAGAATAAAGAAAAAGGTATTTATGAGCTATATAATGTAGAGAAACAGTATTTTACTTTAAAGGCAAATAGTTTTTCCGACATAAGAATCAAAGTGAATGTTGGGGAGATGAAAGATGACACAACTGACAGTGAAATTTTTCTAGGCTTTAAATATTATAATGGTATGCGAATGAAAACATTCGAGTACAAAAAGGAAGTGAAAAAATAAATGTATGAACCGAAGTTGAGATTTACAGCCGATGATGGAAGTAAGTTTCCAGATTGGGAAGAAAAAAAGTTGGGTGAAGTTGCTACTAGAGTGACGAGAAAAAACAAAGATAATATAACGAATATTCCATTGACAATTTCTTCTGTAGATGGCTTGATTGACCAAAGAGATTTTTTTAATAAAGTTGTTGCTAGTAAAGATATGTCTGGATACTATTTATTGAATAATGGTGAATTCGCATATAATAAGAGTTATTCAAAAGGGTATGATTTTGGTTCAATAAAAAGGCTGGATTTGTATGATTGTGGTGCGTTATCAACGTTATATATCTGCTTTGCACTTGATGGAAAGGAAAATTCTGATTTTTATCAAAAGTATTTTGATAGTTTATTATGGTATTCAGAATTGCAGAAAATATGTGCAGAGGGAGCTAGAAATCATGGATTGTTAAATGTTCCAACAAATGATTTTTTTCAGTTAAAATTGTGTGTTCCTAGTTCAAAAGATGAACAGAAGAAAATTGCAGATTTCTTATCAATAATTGATGCAGTTATTGAGAAACAAAAAGAGACTGTTGAAGTGTGGGAAGAACGTAAAAAAGGTGTAATGCAGAAGCTGTTCAGTCAGGAAGTCAGATTCAAAGCTGATGACGGAAGTGAGTTCCCGGATTGGGAAGAAAAATCGTTTGAACAGACATTTAGTAATTTGAATAATAGTACATTTTCAAGAGATTGTTTGAATTATGAAAACGGTAATGTAAAGTATATTCATTATGGTGATATTCTTGTAAAATTTGGAGCAACTGTGAATGTAACTGATTGTATTGTACCATATGTAAATGATGATTTGAATTGTGAAAAATACAATACTCTTGAAAATGGAGATGTTGTAATAGCAGATACAGCAGAAGATGAAACTGCTGGTAAAGTAGTAGAAATTAGTGAGACAGATTCACAGAAAACAATATCGGGATTGCATACCATCGCTTGTCGTCCTAGAGAAAAGTTTGCATCTAAATATCTTGGTTATTTTATGAATTCAGACGCATATCATAATCAGTTGCGTCCATATATGCAAGGAATTAAAGTTACATCAATAAGTAAGGCGAATATTAAATTGACGAGCATTTTAATTCCTTGCCTTGCCGAACAGCAGAAAATTGCAGACTGTCTTTCAGCATTAGATGATGTAATCGATAAACAGAAAGCAACATTAGCAACATGGAAAGAAATGAAAAAAGGTCTGTTACAGCAGATGTTTGTGTAAGAACAATTAATAAAGCATTTATTGCAACGATTTAAGAGACAAGAAAATTATATGAATTAAATGTTAATTCATATTGTATATGTAAAAAGGGGAGTGGGATGCGATGGAAAGATACATAGGAAAGGCGGATACTACTTGAAAGATTTTGTGAGCTTTATTAAGAATTACTCGACGAGAGATTTTATCTATTTTTTTTCACAATTATCAATAGAACTATATAAGAATCAGCAAAATATGTCAGAAGATGAATTAAAGTTTAGTATGACATTTCCTTTGAATGTAATTTTACACGGATTTATACATCGACAAGTACAGGTAAGGCTGTCAGCATGGGATATTCAGAATATGGCGTATATCTCTATAGTCAATGCAAATGATCATAGAAAAGAAGTTATGACAAGGGAAAAAGCTGGTATTGTGGTAAACTTATATAGGGGATATGAGAATGAACATTCCAATAGTGAATATATCAAAGATGCAAAATGGTCTGATATATGTAAGTTTATGATGGGCATGTCATATGAACAATTTAAGTATCAGAATTTGGAATGGACATATCAGAATTTTAGTAGAAATTATCATATTTTGCTTGGATCAAGTAAGATTAATAGGGATAAGATTATAGATATAAATGAAATCACAAAAAAAGTGTTTGATATGAATGTAGAAGAGTATATGATAAATCTGCTTTATTTGTTATGGTTATGTAGCAAACGTCCAGATCCATTAGGGGCAGAGGATGACTTATATAAACATGGTGTAAACAGTATAATCACTAAAGAAAATTTGGAGAAGATTATTAATAACTATTCGGTTACATATGATGATGTAAGGAAGTCTTCGATACAGAAACAATTATTTTATAGCAAACCTTTTGTAATTACACAAAAACACAAAGAGCCGATTATGGTCAGTATATATTTAGTCCAGATGCTTATGGGAGATGGACTATATTGGTTAATTCGGGATTATTATTGTAAGAATGGTATGGGATTAGGATTCATTAATGCTTTTGGAACAATGTTTGAAGAATATTTTATGGAACTGGCAGATACTTATTTGACAGAAGATATGTGGTATAAAATTCCAGAACATGAAAAAAAGAGTGCAGATTTCTTTGTAGAATTTGATGATATTGTATGTCTGTTTGAATTGAAATCCGGACTACTTGGAATTAATGCAAAACAACAGACTCCAGATGTTCAACAGATTGACATATTTTATGAGAGAAATATTTTAGAAGCATATAAACAACTTGACATGTCTGAAAAAGAATATAAGGGACAAAAGCCGGTTATTAAGATTTTTTTGTTGTATGAGACAATGACGAATACACAAATGGTTATGGCTTCATTACCAGAGATATTTGTTTATGATAGCAGATATTATATCATGACAATAGAAGATTTGGAGATGATGTTGGCGACATATAAGAAAGATAAAGAAAAGTTTAAAAAGGTGGAAAAAACATTAATTGCTAATCGAAACAGTAGTGATGAGTTTATAAGTGTTTTACAGATTTTGAATGATTGTGGTGCTATTGAAGATATGCATTTTATCGAAGACAGGGATTATTTTATGAAAATAGCAAAAAGAATGGAAAGTGAGTTAGAGATATAATGTAGTGATTGATAATAATCAGATATTTTACTATACTGCATGAGGATTATGTTTTTGTAAAAATTAAAAAGAGATCTATGAGTGGTTATTTATTATGGGAACAAAAAACAACAATAATTTATTTTACACCTGTGCTCTTATCGAATACATAGGGAGACAGGTAAAACGCAGGCGCAGCGATGTGGTGGACTTACTTACAATAGACCGTATCAAACGTATATATGAGTATGCAGATGTATTTCATTGTGAGCCGATAGAGAAGGTGGCATATGAATTTATCATGGAATGCAATATGAGTAAGGGAAACTATGACAATGTGGCAGAGTGTCAATATAAGATACCGGATTATTGGGATATCGGAGAAGTTTACGAAAGATTAATAGAGGATAGTTATGATGATGAAGATATTGTAAATGGTATATGGGCAGTATACCATTCATGGATAGATTCACATATTTCATACTACAACTCAGATTTCTACTATCAGCCAAGAGACTATATAGCAGCGTGTTTTGAGGAGGGGGATGTTTTATAGAATATTAAGAGAAAACACTAACACACCATCTATGACATGTCATGGTGCAGAAAAAAGAGACTTGAAAAATCAAGTCTCTTTCTGTATAATTTACTTAGAAAGGTTATCGGATGTGTTATCCGATTGCCCTCAGTTGAGACTATGAAATAGCATCAGACTTTGGTAGAGTGGGATGCTATTTCTTTTTGTCGTTATGGTTATCTATGTAAGATAGAGCCGCAAAAACAACTAATAAAAGCGTAAGCACTTCTAACGTGTTCATTGGCATCATCCCTCTTTCGTAATACTAGAGGGCATAAAACATCAGAAAATCACATCCTGCTTTCTTTTTAATTATACGATTACAGTATAACATAAAAAGAACAAATGTTAAATTATGAAATGCCAAATTTATTGATTTAATTCCTCATACAATTTCTCGATCTCTCCATTTTCCTTTGAATTAACAAAAACCAGTGTATCATCCGTCTTTATCATGAGAATAGGAGAGTATCCGTCGAATACATACAGGCTGCATTTTCCAAGAGTGCGTCCCTCGTATCTGCCGATATCGTAGCTGTCTGTCGAGGCTCCGTTTGTACGCAGAAAGCTGTCATCAGGCAGTTCATCCAGAAGTTTAAGCTCTGTGATGTCATCTACAGAAATCTCGCTCGTATAACCTCCGGCAGAAATTGTAAGGACGCCATTATCAGCCAGTGTGATTTCTTCCTTTAAATTGATAAGAGGAAAGAGCACTGCAAAAACGAAAATAAGACATCCTATTATGAGAGCGGCGGTGACACCGGAGAATACCCAGGCACCTTTTTTCGCATAATTTAATGTATAATTGCCTGACTGTATACGGTTTTCCACGAACAGATGTGTGTCATTCGGGTTGTAGTAGAATCCGCTTTTCCAGTATTCATCATCATCCACATATATAGGTGCGGTGTCTGAGGCAAGGAGCTCCTTTTTTCGCTGTTGTGCAAGAAAAAGAGGTATGAAAATTCCAAATACATTAAGGATCTGTACAAATATGTATACAAAAAAGCTTGTGCCTAAATAGTTGCCACTGATATATGTGGAAAGTGCCATATATATCCATGCAACTCCGTTTAAAAGACTCATAAGAATCAGGGCAATGCCTTTGTATTTTTTCATGGTAGTGTTAATGATCTGGTTGAGCTTCGTATCTTTGCTGTATACATTTCTCTCACTTCGATTGATAAAAATATGAAATGGCAGAGCGATAGTAGAGACGATAAGCGAGCATATGAAAAATGTAAACATATATGTTCTGTAGCGGGTGTCGCCGTCTGCAATATACGGAACGAAGGCGGCAATCTCTGCGATGATTATTACTATATGCCATTTGAAGCTAAGCGGTGAGCTGCCCACATCAGCCGAAATGCGGGTGTCGATGTATATCTTTTTTTGCTGTGATTCGATGATCCAGCCGTTTTGCATCTTGAGTGCATACATTTTTTTGTGACAGCTGTTGTTCAGCATTACAATGAAAAAGCAGTATTCAAAAATCCATACACAGTAGACCATCGCAAAAATGGCAATGCTTGCAAAATTGATAAAGCATATAGCGATAGATATGAGAGTATTTATGATCTGAAAGTGCTTCATGCTCTGTCTGGATGAGGTTATCAGATCACTTACGTCCGGATCGTCTTTGTGATCGGCAGGGATATGCACACCAAGATACATTCCGTTTTGATATCTGTAGCCTGATGAAAAAGCAAACTGGAAGCAGAATATTGTAAATAAATCTGTAACAAGAAAAATTATAAACATCATAATATCCATAAAGAAATCTCCTCATATTTTTGAATTATTATATTACACATGGACGCATTTTTGAGTAGAGCTTATCGCACATTGATAAAAATTCATCACGGCTCATTCCGGTAAGGCATGCTTCCGCAGATAAAAGCTCCAGCTCTGATTCGAGTTTTTCCTTAAAATCAGCATCCTCTGCGATCGTCTCAGAGACAAATGCGCCGAGCCGCCTGTCTGTTCTGATAAATCCTTCGTTTTTTAAAATCTGATAGGTTTTGTTGACTGTCATGGTGTTGACATCGGCATCGCTTGCAAGCTGACGTACAGTAGGAAGCTTTTCTCCGGCCTTTAGTTCACCTTTACCTATTCCTTTAACAATCTGGTTTCTAAGCTGCACATATATCGGTGTGCTGCTTGCCATATCAAGTTCTATTATCATATGATACCTCTCTTTATAAAATACAATAGCATACTGTTATACTTGTATTACAATATATAATACAAGTATAACAGTATGTCAATATCAAAACAACATTTCCAGTCGACTTTATCGGGGAATGGATATATAATGAGCGGAGCGAAATATATATCAGGAGAAAATTGATGAATTTATTAGAAGAGATTAAAAAACCAAATGCCTGTGCATTTACGCACGGCGGTAAATTTCACGCAGATGATGTGTTTTCATCGGCACTTTTATTATACATAAATCCGGAGATCCACATTACAAGAGGAAATAAAGTTCCGGATGATTTTGAAGGAATAGTATTTGACATAGGAAGAGGACTATTCGATCATCATCAGAAGGACAGCAGAATAAGGGAAAATGGTGTCCCATATGCTGCGTTCGGGCTGCTCTGGGAGGTGCTTGGACAAGAACTACTTGGAGAGGAACTGGCAGTCAGATTTGATGAGTCGTTTGTACAGCCACTTGACAATAACGATAATACCGGTGAAAAAAATGAGCTTGCAACACTGATCGGTAATTTTAACCCGTCATGGGATGCAAATGACAATGGAGATAAGGAATTTTTCCAGGCTGTAAGTGTTGCCGGGATGATAATTGAGAATAAATTTGAAAGATACAAAGGAAATGAGAGGGCAGATAAAAGAATAGATGAAATCCTAAAAGATCATGATCAAAAAAGCCGGATACTTGTGCTCCCGGAATTTATCCCATGTCAGAAAGCCTTATCGGAAACAGACATAGCTTTCGTAATATTTCCGTCAAACAGAGGCGGATATTGCATACAGCCACAGAAAAAGGAATATTCGATGAATTATAAGTGCAGTTTTCCTGAAAGCTGGCTTGGACTTGAGGGAGATGAACTTATAAAGGAAACAGGACTGGACACGGCCGTATTCTGTCATAAGGGTGGATTTATAATGACAGTAGGACAGCTTGATGAGGCGGTTATGGCATGCCAGAAGGCGGTTGATTCATATGAGGAAAATTCAGTTATAGTAAAATATGGAAAACTGATCTCAGATGATATGTCGGATGAAATAGACAAAAACATACTGGACACAGCTAAAATGCTTGGAATAAAAGGTGCCCGTATAGTAAACGCAGATTTAATGCCGGTACCTGATATTGAGATAATGGAAGATGGACAAAGTCAGGCATATGCTAAAGTGTCTATGGAAAAGCAACAGTGGAAAGCCTATGTAAAAGAGCATGTAAAGAAGATCTTAAAATATAAACCGGAGGCTGTTTTTGTATCAGGAGATGTATTCTATACCTATCCGGTTGTAAGAGCACTCAGGAAAAAACACATACCTGTGCTTACAAGCATGGAAAAGGGCGGGAAAAAACTTATTATAAAGCTCCCATAACAGTTTTTTGAAGGAGAAAACATGGATCTTACAGAAGGAAGTATATTTAAAAAATTAGTTAAATTCACAATCCCGATAATGATAATACAATTTCTGAATCAGGCATATTCAATTGTGGACAACGTCATAGTGGCACGTTTTGTAAATGAAACGGCGTTATCAGTTGTATCAACGGTAAATTCGGCGCTGCTTGTCGGATATTGCATAATGCAGGGGATAGCGGGTGCTGTAACGATATTAGTCGGAAACCTGTATGGTGCAAAACAGTATGAAACTCTCAGAAAAACAGTGAGAACACTTCTATTTTGGGGAACGCTTATATCAATAGTGGTATTTCTTATATATGCGCCGGGTTCGGGAGTGATATTCGGATGGCTTAAGGTGCCACAGGAGATATTCTCCGAGAGCAGGCAGCTTATGTGGATATATGCAGGAAGCCTTATACCGACATTTATGTGTTCAATCTGTAACAGTGTATTAAACGGGATGGGAGCATCGAAATCGACAATGATCATTTCTGTTATGGGACAGATACTTAACATTGCACTTGATCTTATAGCGGTGGCAGGACTTGGATTTGGAGTAAAAGGTGCGGCATGGGCATCATTTATAAGTGTTGTGTTTGCTCTTACATTTACTTATATCCATATGGAAAAAATGCTTGATAAACTGGCAGAAAAGTCAGATGGGTTAGATAATCCCTGCATGAAAAAATATATTCCGCTTGCAATACCATCAATAATACAGCAGTCGATATTTTCTGTTGGGAATCTCATACTCGAAGTGCTTGTAAATGTCGCAGGAGTGGCATATATAAACGGATATAATGTCGCAAATACTATAAGCGGATTATTTTCTATATTTATAATAGCAAGCTGTACAGGATTTGAAACATTTGCTGCCCAGAATATCGGTGCAAAAAAATATGACAGGGTAGGAAGAGGATTTAAAGGGATAATCATATTTGGAATAGCTTTATGCCTGATACTAAGCGGGGTTACGCTACTGTGCCAGGAGCCACTTATATCGCTTTATCTGACGGATAAAACAGGAACAGCATTTACATTTGCCCAAAAATACATGATACTTCTTATCCCAAACTATTTCTTTATACTCGGAAAATATAGTGTGGATGGATTTTTTAAAGCACAGCTTAAAGTCTATCTGTTTACGGTATCGTCATTTATATCGCTTGTCCTAAGGGTCATGTTTGGTTATATGTTGGAGCCGGTTTGTGGATTGTGGGCACTTGCGATAGCGGCATCTATAGGAAATGCTGTAGCGATGGTATTTGACTGGGTATGCGTATTTGCAGATCCCAAAAATAAATGCTATTGGAGGATGACAAAGCCACACACCACGGATGGCACATTGATACAATAATGTACTTTCAGAATGATTTATTTATAAGATTCCGGGAGAACATAATAGCATGTGGTAGAATTAAATTATATATTAGGAAAAATTCTATGAAGAAGATAAAATATTAGTAAATCTAATAATAAAAATGAGAATATATAATTGGAAAATATCACTGTGCAAAGTTATACTATAGTTAGTGTAACAATGAATATGCGTATGTGCGCAGTTAAATTGACTATTAGGAGGAATAATAATGGATTACAAGAATTCAGGTGTTGATATTGAAGCAGGCTACAAATCAGTAGAGCTTATGAAAAAGCATGTAAAGGAGACTATGCGCCCGGAGGTTCTCGGTGGACTTGGCGGATTTTCAGGAGCATTTTCGCTTGCTTCAATAAAGGACATGGAAGATCCTGTTCTTTTATCGGGAACAGATGGATGCGGAACAAAGGTTAAGCTTGCATTCATTATGGACAAACATGATACTATCGGTATTGATGCGGTTGCAATGTGTGTAAATGATGTTGCATGTGCCGGTGGAGAACCATTATTTTTCCTTGATTATATAGCATGTGGAAAGAACTATCCTGAGAAGATCGCTACTATCGTAAGCGGTGTTGCAGAGGGCTGCAAACAGTCAGGATGTGCACTTGTCGGTGGTGAGACAGCAGAGCATCCGGGACTTATGCCTGAGGATGAATATGATCTTGCAGGATTTGCGGTAGGTGTCGTAGACAGAAAAGACATTATAACAGGAGAAAACTTAAAGGATGGAGATGTCCTTATCGGAATGGCATCTACAGGAGTCCATTCAAACGGATTTTCACTTGTCAGAAAAATCTTCAAGATGGACAAAGAAACATTAAATACATACCATGATGAGCTTGGAACTACACTTGGAGAGGCACTTCTTGCGCCTACAAGAATCTATGTAAAAGCACTTAAAGCAGTAAAGGATGCAGGTGTTACAGTAAAGGCATGCAGCCACATCACAGGTGGTGGATTTTACGAGAACATCCCACGTATGCTTCCGGAAGGAAAACGTGCTGTAGTTGAGAAAAACAGCTATCCGATCCCACCTATCTTTACAATGATGGCAAGAGAAGGCCAGGTTGAAGAGCAGATGATGTACAACACATATAATATGGGACTTGGAATGATCGTAGCAGTTGATCCGGCAGATGTGGACAAGACAATGGAAGCTATGAGATCAGCCGGAGACACAGCTTATGTAGTAGGAAAGATCATTGATGGAGAAAAGGGTGTAGATCTCGTTTAGTTATTACGGTCATCGGGATGAGAGGAAGAAAAATGAAAATAGCTGTATGCGTATCCGGTGGCGGAACTAATCTTCAGGCCATCATAGATGCAATAGATAATGGAACAATCACAAATACACAGATAGCGGTCGTTATCAGCAATAATGCTGATGCATATGCACTTGAGAGAGCCAGAAATGCCGGTATAGAGGCAGTGTGCATATCACCGAGATCATATGAAAGCAGAGCAGACTTTAACGAAGATTTCTTAAAGCAGCTTAATTCTTATAACGTTGATCTGGTAGTACTTGCAGGATTTTTAGTGGTTATACCGCCAAAGATGATAGAACAGTATAGAAACAGGATCATAAATATACATCCATCGCTCATTCCTTCATTCTGTGGAACAGGATATTATGGACTTAAGGTTCATGAGGGAGTGCTTGCCCGCGGTGTAAAAGTTACCGGTGCCACATGTCATTTTGTGGATGAGGGCACTGATACAGGACCTATAATTTTACAAAAAGCAGTAGAAGTAGAACAGGATGATACACCGGAGGTACTTCAGCGCAGGGTAATGGAACAGGCAGAATGGATAATCATGCCAAAAGCGATAGATTTAATAGCAAACGGCAGGGTATCAGTAGTTGACGGAAAAGTACGTATTAAATAAGTGGAGGGTAATATGAAAGTATTAGTAGTAGGAAGCGGCGGAAGAGAACATGCAATATGCAGA
>OGQF01002365.1_pt1 | contig 10959 bp, 14 predicted proteins | sample 1553141 | NCBI WGS metagenome assembly OGQF01 (sample SAMEA2580005, study PRJEB22360) | human gut metagenome | biome: human gut; feature: human-associated habitat; material: faeces | place: Denmark | collected 2008/2010
CTTTGCCATGGACCTGTCCTTTGAAAGCATGTTCCAGCAGTTCAAGGTCACGGTGAAAGGGGCGCTATGCTATACCATAACCCTCGGCACAGATGTTTTTGGCAACATTCTCCGCCTGGACAATCTGCTGGAAAGCATGGAGGAGCGGATAAACACCTGCCGGGAACAGTTGGAAAATACCAGGATGCAGCTCGAAAACGCCAAACTGGAGGTGGATAAGCCCTTTCCCCAGGAGGACGAGCTGAAAAGAAAGTCCGCCCGCCTGGATGAATTGAACATCCTGCTGAACATGGACAAGCGGGAGAGCGAGATCGTGGATGGAGATGTAGGGGATGAAGTCACCGCCCCCGCCCGTGGCAGTCCCGACCGCGAACGCTGAAAGAGTGAGAAATGTCTGACCCTCAAAAACATGATACGGGAGCAAGCCGCAGACTTGCCCCCGTACATAGTTTGTTGTATCATTTCCGCGGATGGGTGTCCCACGCCCACCTGTATACGCTATCAAAATTCATGATAGAATGGAGTTGAATGCTATGGCAACCTATCTCACAGGCGACACACATGGGAATTTTCTCCGCGTGGACACCTTTTGCCGCGCAATGGAAACAACAAAATCCGATACCATAATCATCCTTGGTGATGCGGGTTTCAATTATTACCTGAATGACCGAGACACCCGTGTCAAAGAGTATGCCAGCACCCTTCCGGTCAAATTCTTCTGCATCCACGGAAACCATGAGGCCAGACCTCAGCGCATCCCATCCTATATCGAAGGGGAATACTGCGGCGGGAAAATTCTCTATGAAGAAGCATTTCCAGACATTCTCTTTGCCGTTGACGGCGAGGTTTACAATTTCAATGGGTACAGGTGCATTGTGGTCGGGGGCGCGTACAGTGTGGATAAGTACTACCGGCTGGCGCACGGGTGGCATTGGTGGCCGGATGAGCAGCCGGACGAGGAGATCAAAGCCGTGGTTGAAGCGCGGCTTGCCGCCTTACACTGGAACATCGACATTGTTTTGAGCCACACCTGCCCCCGCAAATATGAGCCGACCGAAGTATTTCTCTCCGGCCTTGACCAAAGCTCCGTAGACAAGAGTACCGAGGACTGGCTGGACGGCATAGAGGACCGCCTGGACTACAAAAAATGGTACTGCGGCCACTACCATACCCGGAAACAGATCGACAAAATACAATTCATGTTCGAGGACTTTGACACGATGTTTATTCGTTTATAAATACGGTATTCTATGTTACCTTTCCCGGCCACGGGGAGCGTTAGCGATTGACAAGCATCCGGCGTACCGATACAATAAGAAAAATGAAGCAGAAAGGACGGGGTAAGAGATGGGCCGACAGGATATGAGGGGGCAGCCCGGACACGATACCGGCCTACCAGCTGACAGGAGTTATCTGGAGTGCGGCCTGCCTGACTTCCTGCGGGAGTCCATCGCGCAGATGCAGGCGGCTTGGGACCGGCTAGATCGGGGCGAGGAGTATCTCCGCTGGGACTGCGACTACTGCAACTTGCAGGCAGACATCAACAACGCGGAGGTCAATCAGGTCATCAGCTCGGAACAGGCGTGGTATCTCCGGGAAAAGTATCTGCGGATGGAAAGGGAGTGACCGCATGGGCGTCATTGACTTTACAGATATGCAAAAACGGAACAAGGCATACGCCGGCGCAAACGGCAAGAAGATTTCCGTCCTCTATGACGGGGAGCAATATATGCTGAAATTTCCGTCTATGGCGAAGAAGAACCCGGACATGAGTTACAGCAACAGTTGTTTTTCTGAATATCTTGGCTGCCGAATATTTGAGATCGCCGGCATCCCCGTGCAAAAGACCCTGCTGGGCACATTCACGGTGAACGGCACACAGAAGATCGTTGTCGCCTGCGGCGACTTCACCCGGCCTGGGATCGTGCTTCAAGACTTTGCCTCCCTGAAAAACCAGATCATCGACTCAGAGCGCAACGGGTATGGCACCGAACTGTCCGACATCCTCCATACGATTACGGCACAGACGGCCATAGACGCCGCTCAACTGCTGGACCGCTTTTGGGATATGTTCATCGTAGACGCCCTGATTGGGAACTGGGACCGGCACAACGGGAACTGGGGCTTCCTCTACGATGCCGTCAGCGACGCCATAGAACTGGCCCCGGTCTACGATTGTGGGAGTTGCCTCTATCCCCAGGCGGATGACGAGATCATGCGGTCTGTCCTTACCAATCAGGGCGACCGTGACTATCGAATTTATGAGATACCGACCTCCGCGATTACGCTGGAAGGAAAGAAAATTCGGTATTTCGATTTTATTTCCTCACTGCGGGAAGAGGGGTGCAGCCGCGCCCTGCGGAGGATCGTCCCCCGGATTGATATGGGTAAAATCGGGAAGTTGATTTATGACACCCCATTCCTCAGTGATTTGCAACGGCAATTTTATTTGACCATGCTGGCGGAACGGAAAGCAAAGATACTGGATTTCGCTCTGGAAAAATTAGAGCAGGCGAAAGATGGGCTTCTACCAGTGAAACACAAAGCCGGGAAAGACCGGGACGCCCGATAAAGCAATCACATACCTTTTTGGCAAGGCCGTGTCTGCGGCCTTGCCGTTTTACATAGCCGGGAGGTTTTCATCTGGAGATCTCCCGGCTATCACTATTTTATAAGGAGTGATACAGCATGACCAACAAAGAAATGATGCGCCAACTTTATGAACGGATGACCGCCGAGCAGCAGAAGTATAAGGCATGGCTTCTGGAGCAGCCCCCCAATGTGATCCTGGACAATGCCTGCAAATTCACCGTCCGAGAAGACATTGTGATGGAGTTGGAGGTACTGGAACTGACGGATGCCCAGGCCGCGGCCCTGCTGCGGTCCCGGACCCCGCTGGCGGATGTTTACCGGGCGTGGGAGCGGGCGGAAACTCACCACATGGACGATGTGCGGGATGTGATCGAGGCCCGCGCAGATACCGTTATACGGGCTGAAAAGGAAAAGGGCCAGCGGGAGGAACGGTAGGATGGGCTATGTCACCCCGGAGCAGATCGCACAGGCTAAGGAATGGGACCTGCTGACCTATCTCCAGCAGTATGACCCGCACCAGCTCGTCCATGTGGGCGGAAGTACCTACTGCACTCGTGAGCATGACAGCTTGAAGATCAGCAACGGAAAATGGAACTGGTTCTCCCGCAAAATCGGCGGGAAAACAGCCCTGGACTATCTCATTAAAGTCCAGGGCTTTTCCTTTACCGAGGCAGTGGAGGCCCTGACGGGACCGAACTTCTCTCCCCCGTCTCCGGCGCCTCAAGCCAGGCCGAAGGAGCAGGAACCCCGGAAGCTGGTCCTTCCCCAAGCCAGCCGGTGCGCCACCCATGTTGTCAGCTATCTTCATGGGCGGGGCATTGACTATGATATGATCGACTACTGCATCCAGACCGGGCGCTTGTATGAAAGTCTGCCCTATCACAACGCCGTATTCGTGGGCCGGGACCAGCAGGGCCAGCCCCGTTATGCCGCCCTGCGGGGTATCATAGGGGACTTCAAGGGCGAGGCCCCCGGCAGCGACAAGCGGTATTCCTTTGCCATCGCGGAGGACCCCGCTGCACCCAGCGTCCACCTGTTTGAATCGGCCATCGACCTGTTGAGCTACGCCACCCTGCTGAAAATGAAGGGCCGGGACTGGCGGCAGGACGCCATGCTCTCCCTGGGCGGGGTGTTCAAGCAGAAACAAGAGTTTGTCATCCCCATGGCTCTCAGCCAGTACCTTCAGGACCATCCGGGCGTCCACACGCTTTGCCTCCACCTGGACAATGACGAGGTGGGCCGGGATGCGGCGGCAGGCATCATGGCTAGCCTGGGGAACTGATACGAGGTATTGGACAGGCCGCCACCCAGCGGAAAGGATGTAAACGATCTGCTGCTCCAGCGGAGGTGGGGGCAGGTAAAGAGGAAGGAGGAATGGAGCCGGTGAAAGACCATCAGGGCATGAAGATCATCGGGATAGACAATGGTTACGGCAACATCAAGACTGCAAACTGCTGTTTTCCCGCGGGGCTGACCGTTCATGACGCAGAGCCGGTATTCAAAGACGATCTGCTGGTCTATGACGGACGCTACTACCTGATCGGGACAGGCCACAAGGAGTTTAAGGCGGACAAGACCGGGGACGATGACTATTATATCCTCACCCTGGCCGCTATCGCCCGTGAGCTGAATGTATATGGCCTGACGGACGCCACGGTATATATTGCCGTGGGCCTGCCCCTCACTTGGGTGAGTCGGCAGCGGGCGGACTTCAAAGCCTACCTCATGCGGAACCGGGAACTGGCCTTTACCTTCCGGGGAAAAGCCTACCGGGTGGAGATTGCCGGGGTGGATGTGTTCCCCCAGGGCTTCGCTGCGGTTGCCGGCCAGATCAGGGACTTCCAGGGCGTGAATATGCTCTGTGACATTGGCAACGGCACCATGAACATCATGTTCATCAACGACCGCAAGCCTGTTGTGGACCGGATGTTTACTGAGAAGTATGGCACCCATCAATGTATGCTGGCCGTCCGGGAGAATGTCATGCGGACCCACCACGCCACGGTGGACGAGTCGATCATCAACCGGGTGCTGAGGTTCGGCACAGCGGATATTCGGGAGGACTATCTGACCACCATCCGGGAAACCGCCGCAGAGTATGTGGGCGAGATTTTCCGCATCCTGCGGGAGCGTGAGTACAACCCAGCTCTCATGCGGCTCCATGTGCTGGGCGGCGGAAGCTGCCTGGTCCGCAACTTCGGGGCGTATGACGCCGACCGCGTGACCATCTACGAGGACATCTGCGCCACCGCCAAGGGCTATGAGTTCCTGTGTGAGCAGGCTTTGCGCAGGGGGACGAGAGAATGAATACCAAACGGTTTTCGCTCCGTTTTAATCTGGATCGGGAGGATGACCGCAGGGCCTGGGAAGCCCTGCACCGCATAGACGCCCGATCCATCAATCAGGAGATCATCGCCAGGATCAACGCAAAAGAGCAAACCGATGTATTGAAAGAGCTGATCCGTCAGACCGTATCTGAAGAATTGGAGCGAACCGCAAAGAACAGCCGTGACCGGCCAGCAGCGCAGGCGGAAGCCAGCGCGGAGGACCTAAACACCGTGTTTGACTTCCTGAACAGTTTTTAGCGGCATCACCTATGGTGCCGCTTTTTCCCGCCCGTCGAGGGGCATGGCATCACCTATGATGCCGCAAAAATCATAATAGGAGGTTGTCACTCCATGAGTGAAAAGGCCCTTTGTGAAGTCAATATGACCTATGCAACCATGCGAAGTTATTTTCGCGCAGCAGAACGTGCCCGCCAGCATTTGTCGGGCTTCATTGTGTTCTCTCCGGCCAGCTTTGACAAGGAGTATTCCGTGGAAAGCCGTACCTATGCGGTGTCCAGCGACAACAAGGCGTTTCGGCCTAATATGGGCGGATATTCCATCTATGCTTCGTCCCTGGATGGCTCCGATCCCTGTGTCCGTCTGGAACAGTATATGGCATCGGAGTACGGCGGCAAGAACGGCTGGCAAATTGAGCGGTGCTATATAATGTCCGATGAAGTGGAGCGGGCGAAGGCCCTCATGCGAACCGAAAAAGAGCATGAGCGATAACGGAGAGGCCAAGCCCGCACGCACTCACGCGCCGCAGGCGCGGAGGATGGCGGTATTGTCTTAGCAAGCAACGAATTGTGGGGCCACAATTCCGCTTGACAGGGGCTTGCCGCCCCTATGACCCCGCATTGAGAAAGGATGATCGTTTTGAAAAGAACACTTGAAATGAAGGTACGTTTCACCAAAACCGAACTGGACGCCCTTACCAAGAAGGCCCGCAAGTCCGGCCTGTCCCGCGAGGGTTACTGCCGCCGCGTCCTGAACGGCACGGAGGTGAAGGAGGCCCCGCCCGCCGATGTACCTGTGCTGATCCAGGAGGTGCGGCGCGTGGGGAATAACCTGAATCAGGTCATGAAGCGGGCCAACGCCCTCGGCCTGCTGGATGTGCCCCAGCTCCGCAAGGCACTGGAGGATAATCGGGCCGTGGAGAAGCTGATCGCGGACGCCTATACCGTGCCTTCCGACTGACATGGCTGTGACCTCCATCTGGCCCATTCATGGTCGCGTGGACAAGGTAATCGACTACGTCCGGAACCCGGAAAAGACCACTGAGGCCGGCTTGCCGGAGCTGGCATCCCTCCATGCCGTTGAGGATGTGGTGGAGTATGCCGCCGACGAGATGAAAACGGAGTGCCGGTCCTATGTGTCCTGTCTGAACTGCCGGGAGGACACCGCCGCCGCGCAGTTCATGGAAACAAAGCGGCTGTGGGGCAAGCCGGGGGGCCGGGTATGCTACCACGGGTATCAGTCCTTCAAAGCGGATGAGGTCACGGCGGAAACCGCCCATGAGATCGGCGTCAGGCTGGCGGAGGAGCTGTGGGGCGGGCGTTTTGAAGTTGTAGTGGCGACCCACTGCAATACCGGCCACTATCACAACCACTTTGTCATCAACTCCGTGTCCTGGGTTGATGGAAAAAAGTTCTACAACTCCCCCGCCGACTACGCCCGGATGCGGGAGGTATCGGACCGTCTGTGCCGGGAGTACGCCATCTCCGTGATCGAGAACCCTGGCAGACAGACAAAGGACTATGCCGAATGGCGGGCCGAGCGTGATGGAAAACCCACCCACCGGGGGACTATCCGGGCCGACATCGACCGGGCTATCCGCGCTTCCACTACTGAGCGCGACTTCCTGCGGGTGCTGGACGAAATGGGCTATCAGGTCAAGACCCATGGGAAGGATGGAAAGCCCCTGAAATATCCCGCCCTGAAGCCCCCGGACGCAAAGGGCTATTTCCGTTTCCACAAGCTGGGCGAGGGCTACACGCTGGAGGAGATCAGGGCGCGTATTCTACGCAACATTTACAAGCAGCCCCCGTTCCCGGAGCTTGTCCATCACCTGCCCCAGCATTACCGGGTGCGGGGAAAGCCCCAGAAGAAAATCACCGGCCTGCGGGCGCTGTACTTCCGCTACTGCTATGAACTCCACATCATCGTCAAGCGTCCGGCATCCGTCAAGCGGGTGTCTTTTTTATTGCGGGAGGACATCGCCAAGCTGGACCGGCTGGACGCCGAAACCCGCTTTTTGGGGAAATACCACATCGGAACGATGGAGGAATTGACTACCCACCGGGAAGCGGCGTTGATGGAGGCGAACGCCCTGGCTGCCCAGCGGCAGGAACTCCGAAAGGAGCTTCGACGGTGTAGCCGTCAGGGTGACGCTATTGCCGCAGATGAGGTAAAACAGCGGATCAGTGCCCTGTCTGACAGGATCAGGGCGGCGCGAAAGGAGGTGGTCCTATGTGACGGCATCGCCCAGCGTTCCGGGCAGGTCCGGGAGAACCTGGGACGGCTGGTGAAGCAAAAGGAAATTGAGCGAAAGGAGCAGTTAAAGAATGAGCTATTCAGGCGACGCGGCGGAGCAAGTCGTGAGGATGTCGCTGGAAACAGGTGAGGTTGCGGTCAGGCTGGCCGGCTCCGGGGCCAAACAGCTTGCCATTTTGATCTATGCCATCCTGCGGGAGCAGAAAAAGACGGCGGGCAAGGCCCGCCTGACCAATATGCTCCGCAGCGGTAAGGAGCTAAAGGTGTTTGCCGTGAAGGACAGCGACCTCCAGCTCTTTTGCCGGGAGGCAAAGAAGTACGGCGTCCTCTACTGTGTATTAAAGGACCGGGACGCCACGGATGGACTGACCGACATCATGGCGAGGGCGGAGGACGCCGGCAAGATCAACCGCATCATTGAGCGGTTCGGCCTCGCCACCGTAGATATGGCCCAGGTCAAGCAGGAGATAGAACAGAGCCGGGCGGAGCGGCGGGCGGACGCCCCGGAAACACCTGCGGCGGAACCGGCAGCCGGGGTGGACACTCCCCAGGGGCCGATGACTGAGCGGGAGATGGATGGATTTCTGGAAGCCATGCTTGCACCGGCCCCGAAACATGGCCCGGCTGTCCCGGAGCGCGACGATCCAGACCGGGACCTGGATGAATTTTTGAAGGCGGCGCGGGGCGCGTCCTCTGGCAGAGAGGAGGACAGGACCGAAAACCCCACCGTGGGCCGGACCGAGAAATCCCGTCTGTCCGAGCCTACCTCAAAGCTCAAAGAGGCCGCCGAGCCGGGTATCCCTGATCCGCTGGAGCGCCCCCGTCCGTCTGTCCGTCAAGCATTGAAGGAGATACGGGCGGAGCAGAAACAGCGGGCGGAGGAGAAAGTCAGAGAGAACGCTGGGCGGCAGAAGCCCCTCCAGCACAAAGCACCCCCGAAAAAGAAAATCAAAAAGGAGCGATAATGTATGCCGAACTATGATGATCTGTTTACCGGCCAGCCCACCCAGCAGGAGGAGAAGCCCTTTGACAAGACGGCTTGGGCGGCGCGAAAGCAGGCGGAACGTGAGGGCGTCTACGCCATGATCGACAGCTATGTGCAGGATATGGGCAGAGAGGGCGGGCTGTTCCAAGCCTACCTGGATGTGCAGGCCCGGTTTGACCTCTACTCCGTGAGCAACGCCATCCTGATCGCGGCCCAGTGCCCGGAGGCCACCAGACTGGCCGACTTTGACAGCTGGAAGGCCAGCGGCGTGTATGTCCGACATGGAGCCGATGCTATCACCATCCTGGAACCGGGCAAGGAGTACCAGCGGGACGATGGCAGCGTGGGCGTGTCCTACAATGTTCGGAAGGTCTTTGACATTTCCCAGACCAGGGCCACCCAACGCCCTGCCCCCATTACGGTCCGGGATGAACGCCTGCTGCTGAAAGCCCTGATGAACAACGCCCCCTGCCGGTTCGCTATCTCCAACGAACTGCCGGAGGGCGTCAATGTGACTTATCATCCCCAGGAGCATACCGTCTATGTCCGACAGGGGTTGGACGCCCCCACCATCTTCCGGGGGCTGGCCCAGGAGCTTGCCCGCGCCCACATGGACCGTGATGGGATCACCTGTGAAAGCCCCGATTTTACGGCGTACAGTGTGTCTTATATGCTGTGCAAAAGAAATGGCGTGCCGGTAGAGGGCTTTTCCTTTGAACGCCTGCCGGAGAGCTATGCCGGGATGGACGCCAGGGCGCTCCGGGCCGAGGCGGGTGTCATGCGGGATGTGGCCGGGAGTATCTCCGCCGATATGAACCGGCTCTTTGCCGCCCAGGAGAAAGCGCAGAAGAACCGAGATGACGAGGCGAGATAAGGAGGGCGCTCTATGCGTGATGAGAAGCATGTGGTCACGCTGAATGACTACGAACAGCGGCTTATGGTGCGGGGCCTGACTGACTTCCGCAACGATGCGCTCCGGGACGGCAAACCCACCGAAGATGTGGACGATCTCATTCTCAAAATCATAGACGCGCCCACGAAACGGGAGAAACGGAGGGCTGACCGTGAGGCAAGATAAGTTCTCCAAAACCCACCTGACCCTCTACGCCTGCGGCGTCATTCCTGTGGTCTGGCTGGCCCTGCTGCTGGCCCCCTATATGGGCGGCGGACTGGCGGGGCTGGTGCGGTACGGCGGGGCGGCGCTGGACCATCCGTTTCACATTGTATGGTGTGAGGACAGCTTGAAAACTGTCCTCATTTTTTTGTTGTGCTATGGGCTGGGGATTGGCGTCTACCTCTCCACCGACCGCAACTACCGCAGGCGGGAGGAACACGGCAGCGCCAAGTGGGGCGACCCCAGAGCGATCAACAGGAAATATGCGGATAAGGAGCCGACCGCGAACAAAATCCTCACACAGAATGTCGCCATTGGACTGGATGGCCGCAGACACCGGCGCAATCTGAATGTCCTGGTGGTGGGCGGCAGCGGCGCGGGCAAGACCAGGTTCTACGCCAAGCCCAACATTATGAACGCCAATACCAGCCTTATCATACTGGACTGCAAAGGTGAAATCTTGCGCGACACCGGGGGACTGCTTGAAGCAAACGGCTACGACATCAAGGTGCTTGACCTAATCAACATGGAGAAAAGCCACTGCTACAACCCTTTTGCCTATCTCCGCAACGACAACGACATTCAGCGGCTTGTGACCAACCTGTTCAAGAACACCACGCCCAAAGGCGCACAGTCACAGGACCCCTTCTGGGATCAGGCAGCGCAGATGCTCTTGCTGGCGCTGGTGTTCTATCTCCACTACGAAGCTCCGCCCGAAGAACGGAACTTCTCCATGGTCATGGAAATGATCCGGGCTGGCGAGGTCCGGGAGGATGATGACACCTACCAATCCCCGTTGGATGAACTCTTTGACCGCCTGGAAATGCGGGACCCGGAGCATATTGCCCTGAAATATTACCGCAATTACCGCTCCGGCAGCGGCAAGACCCTGAAGTCCATCCAGATCACGCTGGTGTCCCGGCTGGAGAAGTTCAATCTGGAATCGCTGGCCGGCATGACGCAGACGGACGAGATGGAATTGTGGAGTTTAGGTGAAAAAAAGACGGCCATCTTTGCCGTGATCCCCGACAATGACTCCAGTTTTAACTTCATTGTCGGCCTACTCTACACCCAACTGTTCCAACAGCTCTACTATCAGGCAGATGTGGTACACGGCGGCAGGCTGCCCGTCCATGTGCATTTCGTCATGGACGAGTTCGCCAATGTCGCGCTGCCTGATGAGTTTGACAAACTGCTTGCCACCATGCGGAGCCGTGAAATCTCCGTGAGCATCATCATCCAGAACCTCGCCCAGCTCAAGGCCCTTTTTGAAAAGCAGTGGGAGAGCCTTGTGGGAAATTGCGTGCGCCCAGAAGTCGCCAGCGCATTATAAATTCGGCGGCGTGGTATTTATGGAATACTGCCTTTAGCAAGCAGTAGGTAAAAGTATCAAGTGATGAAAAATCACAACCTATTATTCTACAACTTATCCGAGAGGGGAAACCCGA
>OGQF01002372.1_pt1 | contig 10927 bp, 12 predicted proteins | sample 1553141 | NCBI WGS metagenome assembly OGQF01 (sample SAMEA2580005, study PRJEB22360) | human gut metagenome | biome: human gut; feature: human-associated habitat; material: faeces | place: Denmark | collected 2008/2010
AACCCCGGAGGGGTTCCAAATAAACCCCCATTTGAAATGGGGGTTGCTAACTTAAGTCTAAAAGTTGACAAATTGCAATACTAGTGACTGATGATCAGGGATTGGGCGCTGATTTCGGCGCTTAGCTTTTGCAGCCAATCTCACTAGGCTGGTGAATCGACGGATTGATTCATGATTTTAACTCATTTCCAATGCTTCCTTCATATCAAATGAGCATACATGTTCCAGTTTGTCCAGAAGAGTGTATACTATAAGCAGAGAGAGGATGTGATCGGTCTCTGGTCACCGGTGATCGGTCACCATTTCAAATATATAAAGGAGGAGTCACTATGTTCCGTTTCACATTACCTAGAGATATTTATTGTGGTCATGGAGCCATTGATGAGCTGTCTTTGCTGAAAGGTCACAAGAAAGCTTTCATTTGCACCGGTGGTCATTCCATGCGGGCAGGCGGTTTCCTTCAGAAGACGGAAAAAGTGCTGAAGGACGCAGGACTTACTACCTATACGCTCGAAGGTATCACACCTGATCCGTCCATCGAAGAAGTGCAGAAGGGCGCGAAGCTGATGGAAGAATTCCAGCCGGACGTGATCGTGGCGATCGGCGGCGGTTCACCGATCGATGCAGCCAAGGCCATGTGGGTCTTCTATGAATATCCGAATCTGACATTCGATGAGATCAAAAAGCCATTCTCTTTGCCGCCGCTTCGTCAGAAGGCGATCTTTGTCGCGATCCCATCCACATCGGGGACTGCGACAGAAGTCACGGCCTTCTCGGTCATCACGGACTACTCGACAGGCATCAAGTATCCGCTCGCTGATTTCAACCTGACGCCGGATCTAGCCATCCTTGACCTTGACATCCCGGCCACCATGCCGAAGAAACTCACCGCGCATACAGGCATGGACGCGCTGACACATGCGACCGAGTCCTATGTGTCGAAGTTTGCGAATGGTTTCACGGAACCACTCTCCAAGCAGGCTGTCTCCGATATTTTTGACAACATCGTAGAGTCGTATCATGGAAACAAGGAAGCCAGAGGCAAAATGCATATCGCGCAGTGCCTTGCCGGCATGGCCTTCTCGAATGGCCTTCTGGGGATCACACATTCTCTCGCGCATAAGATCGGTGCCGTCTTCCATATCCCGCATGGGTGTGCGAATGCCATCCTGATGCCGTATGTCATCCAGTTCAACAAGAAAGCCTGCCTTTCGCGCTATGCCGACCTCGCCCGCGTGGCCGGCCTTCCGGGACGCACCGATGCACAACTTGTCATTTCCTATGAGGAAGCCATCCAGAAACTGAATCAGAAGATGGACATCCCGCTGACACTCAAAGACTATGGGGTGCCTGAGGAGCTGTACCTTGCCAAGAAGGATGCCATTGCAAAGAATGCCGTCCTCGATGCCTGCACTCCGGAGAACCCGCGTGAGGCAGATGCGGAAGCTATGGCAAAGATCCTCGAATGCGCTTACTATGGGAAGACTGTAAATTTCTGAGAGATCGGCTTTAGCGAAAAAGGTGACTGCCAATAAAAAAGCACTGTGAGATCCACAGTGCTTTTTTGGTGCGAGCGAAGGGACTCGAACCCCCATGCACAAGGCGCAGGATCCTAAATCCTGTGCGTCTACCAATTCCGCCACGCTCGCATGGCTTGCGATACCTATTATATAAGGTCAGGACCTTTTGGTCAATGGGGGCGAGGAGATGACTTTTTGCGAGGGAAAAAACATATCATTCGATATTGAACTATTTGAATATTGTGATATAATACTATATGGAGAAATGTAAATGTAGAAGGAAGAGAAATACGGATCCGATCACTTTCGATTTCACTCTTGTAAAATCGAAAGCTGCGAGCGAACCGGCATTTCCTTCCTGCAGGGAAGTCGCCATGCGTCTGAACTGTGAGTTTTCCCAAAGGAGGGAACGACTATGAAAAAGTATGTATGCACGGTATGCGGATGGATTTACGATGAAGCCAAAGGCGATCCGGACAATGGCATCGCCCCGGGAACCAAGTTTGAAGATCTGCCGGCAGACTATGTATGCCCGGTCTGCGGCGCCGGCAAGGATGAATTTGAAGTTTACGAAGGATGATTGTTAATTATTGTTTCCGAAAGTAATAAACAATACTTGACAATGAGGACGATTTGAGGTAATATAGAATCGTAAACAAAAGGAAATCACCATTGGCCGTGATGATTCCACTCATTGTTACAAATCTTTCTCAACAACTCCAAACACCTCTAAAAGCCTCCCTTCGGGGAGGCTTTAGGCGTTTCATAGGGAAAGCGAATGTAAAAAGGCGGTGTGACAAAACATACAGTTTGGTCACACCGCCTTTGCTGGCGAAAGAGACGTGTCAGAGCTGTGCCGTGCAGTGCGGGCAGCGGGTCGCATCATCTGCGATCGCTTCTTTGCAGTAGGGGCACTTTCTGATTTCCTTTGGCGGAGCTTTCGGGAAGAAGTGATTGATCTGCTTGATGGTGATAAAGATAACGAAAGCAATGATCAGGAAATCAATGACTGCATTCAGAAATTCTCCATAGGCGATGACCGGGACGCCGAGCTCTTTCGCTTCTGCGAGCGTGGAGACAGGGGCGCCGCCTAAGGTGATGAAAAGGCTGGAGAAATCGATACCGCCCAGAAGGTAGCCCAGCGGGGGCATGATGACATTGCTGACCAGAGAAGAAACGATTCTTCCGAATGCAGCGCCGATGACGACACCGACTGCCATGTCTACCACATTGCCGCGAAGGGCAAAGTCTTTGAATTCTTTGAGCATACCCATGAGGGAATGTCTCCCTTCTAACAGAAATAAAAAGATTATTTTCTATATCTTACCATAAGTGAAGGAACGTTGGGAAGAGTATAAAAATAGCGAGTCGCAAAAATAGGAGAGACTCTGACATGAGGGACATAGAGGAAAGAGGCCCGTGCTTTCCAGGGAAACACAGATTCTGCGATTGAACCAGCGTTTTCCTGGATTTTTTTAGAGAAATTTGACACGTTCCTTTATCCATGCTATAGTATGTCCAATAAGCGATGAAGAAAAAGAGTACGCAGGGATTTCTTCTCTTAGCGAGTCCGGACAGTGCAAGCGGACAGAGAAACTTTGCTGAAGTGCGTTTCAGAGCCAGGAGACCGAAATGAAGTAGGCTCTTCCGGGGATTCCCGTTACAGGATCAGAGTCTGCTTGGACTTAGAGAGGCCGATGCGGTGACGCAGCGGTGAAATTGGGTGAGAATCACGAGTCTTTCGTCCCATGGGGGAGGAAGGGCTTTTTTGTTGCCTGAAATGAAGCGCCTTCCCTGTGAGCCATGTTTCGCGGGCATTGCTGCATCCATACAAGCCGTTTCTGTACTCTTTTTCATAGATCGCCATAGGAGGAAATTGATATGAATAAAAATGAGGATGTCAAAAACTTAGCACAGAGCGTGCTGAAAGAGCACCAGACCAAGAAACAGGGACGGCAGTTTGTTCTCTGGATTCTGGCATTGGTCGTGGGGGCTGCCTTGGGCTGGCTTGGGATCAAGCCTTTGAATGAGCTCTTTAATTTTATCGCGACGGTCTTCACCCGTTTGTTCCAGTTCATCGCGGTACCGACGATCGCGCTCGCTGTCATCACGACACTGGCTGCTCTCGGCGGCAAGAAGGAAACCGGCCGCATTTTTGCACACGCAGTCGTTTATACGCTTCTCACCACCGTCTTTGCAGCGGGCATCGGGCTTGCGATGTATCTCTGGGTGACGCCGGGAAATCTGCCGACCGATCTGGCAAGTGCAGGGGCTTCGAGCGTGCCGCAGAAGCTGGGAACGGTCACCTATTATGACCACATCCTGAATGTCATTCCGAATAACATTCTGCAGCCATTCCTGTCCGGCAATGTACTTGCTGTCATGCTGATCGCAGCCTCCTTCGGCCTCGGGCTTGCCTTCATGCCGAAGACGGAGAATCGCGAAGTCCTCCTGAAGGGCATCCTTGGTTTTCAGGAGCTCCTCTTTACGCTGATCAAAGCGCTTCTCGCCATTCTTCCTGTCGGCATTCTGGCTTTTGCCGGTCAGCTCTCTGCCCAGATCGAAGCAGGGGTCATCGTAGGGGCGCTCGGGAAATACACGCTCGTCATCATGGCCAGCAATGGTATCCAGTTCTTCCTTATCTTGCCGCTCTTCCTCTTGGCTCGCGGACTGAATCCGATCGATGTTTTCAAGAAAATGTCTCCTGCCATTGCGGTCGCTCTCTTCACCAAGAGCTCGGCGGGCACACTCCCTGTCACGTTGGCCTCGGCAGAGAAGAATCTTAAAGCGGATCCAGCGGTTTCCCGCTTCGTACTTCCGATCTGCACGACCATCAACATGAACGGATGCGCAGCCTTCATATTGATCACTTCGCTCTTCGTTATGCAGAATGCGGGGATCGAGCTTTCGATGATGACCATGCTCACATGGCTCATCGTCGCAGTACTCGCCGCTGTCGGCAATGCAGGCGTACCGATGGGATGCTACTTCCTGACGCTCTCTCTCATGAGCGGTATCGGCGCGCCGATCGGCATCATGGGGCTCATCCTTCCGATTTACACCATCATCGATATGATCGAGACGGCAGAGAATGTCTGGTCTGACTCCTGCGTCTGCGCGATGACGGATCATGATCTGAAAGGGAAATTGAATCACGAATAGAAAAAACCGTTGTCCGAATGGTTTCGGACAGCGGTTTTTAGGTGAGGTTCAAGGTTCAAGGTTCAAGGTTCAGGGTTCAGGGTTCAGGGTTCGGGGTTGTGGTGGCGGCTTCGCCGAGATCGATGGCTCAGGTCGCAGCTGTTTTGGCATTCGTTATCTCACCTACGACGTTTCTCGCCGCTCAGGATGACGAAACGGGGCGATGCCCGAAGGTCTCTTAAGCGCAGGTTTCCCTCGTATCGCAGCCTTCCCCTCTAAGGGAAGGTGCCCCGCAGGGGCGGATAGGGTGACTATGGTATGAAAGATGAATGATCGAATGTCCCCAGTCACTCCTAATCCCTAGCCACTCATCCCTAGCTACCAGTCACTAGTCACCAGTCACTATTGATACAACACATCCAGCACCGCTTTCACCTGCGCTGCGGTCAGCTGGCCGGGTGCGCTGGCTTCTTTGCCGGCTGCGAATGTGATGGGAGCGCCCAGATCGCTGCCTGCGATGCGGGTGAGCTGCCCCGCCTGCCCCATACCGATCGCGATGACCGGCGTCTCCGGGAAATCCTCCCGGATGCGGGCCGCCGCCGAGAGGAGCGCTGCGGTATCACGAGGCGCTCGTGGCATGACCGCGATTTTCAAAATATCCGCCTTGAAAGACGCCATATTTTCATACGTATCGATCAGCTCCGTCTCGCTCATCGCCCGCTGGAACTTGTGATAGCTCATCAAGACGGGGATCCCCTGCTCGTGCGCCTGCTTGATCAAGACCTTCGTATCGAGCACTTCATGCCCATACTCCACATCGAGCACATCCGCCCAGTGCGAGCGGATGATGAGCGATAGCAGCGATACATACTCACCGCCCGGGGTCTTGTGCGCCCCGCCCTGGCTCTTCGTGCGTACCGTCGTCAAAAGCGGCACATCCTTGAAATGCGTGCGGATAACCGCATAGGCAGCTTCCAGATCTTTTGTCGCATGGAAACCCTCCTGATTCAGGAAATGATCCACGCGCCACTCGAGCATATCCAAAGGACAGGATGATAGTGATGCACATTCCTTTTCCAGATCTTCCAAGTGGGAAGAGACCAGCGGAACGCAGATCTTCGGCCGTCCGCTGCCGATCGTAAGACGTCTGATATTCATAGAGTTCACGCTTTCTGTCAAAACAGGGCTCCAGATGCGCCCATTGATGGCCCAAGGAAAAGGTTTCATTGGGGCTGAGGGTTCTGGTAATAGTATTCCCGTATCGTCATCCCGAGCGAAGCCGAGGGATCTTTATCGCACGGCCGCCATATGCACGCATGCGCCCTCTCTCAAACGACACCTTGGTGCTTCCTTTTTCGCCTTTCTCTCACTCACGATTTACCGGTCTGCAAGAAGGATCCCTCCACTTCGGCCCTCATGACACGCAAGAAAGACGGATGTCTCGCATCCCCTTTCATACCGCTGCGTAGAGTTGTGCCTCTCCGAGGCACTCTATCCTGCGCCTTCGGCGCGGCCCTTCTCCAAGGGCCTACTCGTATCATCAGAGTGACTGGTGACTAAAAAGCCACGTTCGGGCGGCATCGCCCTTTATAAAAATCGACGCGAAGCGTCGCTCTGCCTAAGCCTTCCCCTCGAGGGGAAGGTGCCCCGAAGGGGCGGATAGGGCACTGGCGGTATGCAAGGCAGATGAGGCAAATAGAAAAGGCATTTGCGAACAAAGTGAGGCTTGCACATATTGCCTTCGGCACTTTTCCCGAAAAGGGGAAGGCCAATCGATGGCGGCTTTGCCGCAGTATGAAGAACGGCGATGCCCGCTTGAGACGTCAGGCGTTAGACATTAGACGTCAGATGTCTCCCAGTCACCCATCTAACTTCTCCCTTCTCACTTTTTCTCTCCCATGCTATAATAGGAAAGATTCATGCGTTTGTAGCTCAGCTGGATAGAGCGGCGGTTTCCTAAACCGTGTGTCGGGGGTTCGAATCCCCCCAAGCGCACCAAGACTTTATCGGCGTCCTTTAGTCATCTAAAGGACGCTTTTTCTTGAAAAATGCACTATTCAATGCACTATCACTTTCAAAAAGAGGTTAAGCACATTTATTTTCCTTCTGTACCTCTTTCCATTCTAGCAAATCTTTCATGTCTACTCGCCACTCTCTCCCCACTTTATATGAGGGAAAATCTTTCCTTCTCATTAGATTATACGCATATGTTCTTTCTATTTGCAAGTGCGCCATTAACTGCTCCAAAGTCAAAGTTTTAGGGATCCGAAATTTTGTATCATTATTCATATTTATGCATATCCTTTCACTCTCATACCTCAATTAAGGCAAAAGAAAAAGACGTATGATCTTTTTTTCATACGCCTTTTCAATGTTCCTTACATTACAATGACATATTTTCTTCTAAGTGCCGATAAATACTATACTTCCCAAGTTTTATAACCACCCATCTTTTCACAAGGAATTTATGCGAATAAGTCCCGAAGAGGCTTCCCCCTGCATGTATCCTTGTGTTGTATGGTTATGCACTAAAATTCATCATCGTTCATGTTTCCCCCATAATCATACATAGAAAAACAATCTGTAGCTTTCCCATGGATGACATCATAAGAACACAATGCAACACCGCTATTAGAATTTCCCTTAATAGATGATGCATTGACTATATAGGAATTTCCATGGCTGCTCACTGCTATCTTCTCATCTTCCAAAATTCCGATAGCTTTATGGTTCTTATACGTCCGTCTATCAATCATAAGCGTCATTCGATAGGCTTCAAACAACTCTTTTAAGAAGTCCTCTAGCTGTCTGCTATCATAATGCGCCAATAGTTCCCTACTATCTTCTGAATATGAACCGCTATTATTTGTCCAACCTCTCTTTTTTCTAAGGTATTGGATAGTGTCTAGCATAAAGGCCGTAGCTCCCATGCCAATAGTGATCCCTCTAAGGACGTACCAACCACGACAACACCGCCCAATAGTTACGGCTATAGCCATCTCATCAGTATTTCCCACCTTCCTAGAAAGGTAAGTGCGAATCCCATTCCATTCTTTCCTAATATCATTTTCTTTTGCTCTCTTTTTCAGCGTCCAAAGTGCTATTTCTTCTTTATGCTCTTTAGCGTGTCTAATAAGCGTCTCAAATGCTGCCAAGTGTCTTAAAGCTCCATTACACCTATATGCTCTTGCGCCCATTTCAATAACGTTTCCATTTAGTTCTATCTGCTCTGCTACCTTCTGCGCCCGTTCATTCATCCTCTTTTTATGGGCTCTATACTTCTTCTCTTCTTCTTTCCTCTCTGTAGTCCAGGGCTCTTGAACCCTGGTGTCTCCCTTCTCCCATGTCTCCCCACGCTGCATAACGCCTATGCCATCCCATAGCGGAAGAATATTTGCATATGCTTTCATAGTCTTTCACCTTCTTTCTACTAATGTCTGTCTCAATACTCTTTCTTCTTATCGTGTCGTGTCTCAATTCCTTTGTGCATGGTGTGTCTCATAACGATAGCAAACGACACTGAACGATAATAAAAGGCATGTTCGTTTCTCCAATGCATGTCACACTCATGTTATCTCCCCCTTCTACGTGCTTCAATTACAACTACCCTTCTTCTGCTGCGTCATGGGTGAAGAAAAAAGAAAGAAAAATGAATAGTGATCCCTCATATCCGCACCAAAAAACTGTCATAAAACAGGTGACAGGCACGGGGAAAAATAACAGATGAAAAATATATGAATACCCTTTCACAATTTTTCACAATTTTTGTTTCAGCCCATCAAAAAAGAGAGGGTGTGTCTCCCTCTCTTTTTTGTCTCCCATGCTATAATGAGATATTAGCTATTCTTTTTTCCTCATCCAGTCATAGTCCCATGGTTTAATGCACTGAATGTCTAATGGGCTATAGGGCATTTCAACCCCCATCACACACGGATTAGCCTTATATGCGTATCTAAGCACCATTTGTGCGACTTCTACCTCTCCCCATACACCATCCGAAAGCCCTTTAAGGTACATAGAGCGTGCTATCTGCTCCATGTTCTTCTGTACCGTTTCCTCGATCACTCGGATTTCTTGCTCTGTTGTGTCTTTCCCCTCTAAGAGTTCACGCACGGTATAGGGTAAAGTCCATTTAGAGGGGGTGTCTTTCCCCATGCTGCATACCCTATCCCATTCCATTCCTACATTCTGTCTAACCAAGAGATTGCTAACATCTTCAATTTCTAATCTTTCCATGCTTGTTACCTTCCTTTCTTGAATACGTGTATTCACGTGCTATATATAAACTAACACGTGTATGTACGTGCTTTCAAGATAGAGATTTTCTATATGTATAAGGTGGTGCTTTCTATAATGCCGATCACTAAAGAGACTATCAAGGCTATTTGTCATGCTGAACATATCACAATGAAAGAGTTAGCATGTAAAGCGGATATGAATTACAACGGGCTATTAGATAAGTTTCGCCGTAAGTCTATGACAGTGAAAGACCTAGAAAGGCTCTTATCTTCTATCGGCTACTCACTACAGATAATAAAGAACGAACGTTCTATAGAAAAGAAAGAAAAGTGATCGGGTGTGTCTTTCCCCTATGGGCGGTGTGTCTTTCCCCTATGGGGTTTACTGCAACATTTCCGGCGGTATTTATTATCGTTCATTCAAAAACATGCCTATTTTCATTTCTAAGGCGTTCTCTATAGTTTTAGGTATCAGATACCTACAGACCATAGAGAACGCCTTAAAACGTAAATAAACGCATTGTCTAAATAAATGCACTATAAACCGTATATCGCTATTGACTTTCCCACCATTAGCCCTTATCCTTAAATCAACACCACTATGCATTATCAGAAAGGAAGGATAGTAATGACAAGGGAGAGAGAAACAAAAGGGAATGGGCGTGTTGAAGATTACACCATCAAGAAAGGAAAGCTCTATAGAGCACGTATCACAATTAATGGAAAGAGATACACGAAAGCAGGATTTACAACCAAGAGGGACGCTAATGCATGGATTGACAGATTAAAGAAATCTAAAATAGAAGGCACGCTCGCTGATCCAAACGGTATTACATTTTCCGCATATGCTAAACATTTCATTGACCATCAGCATGGACTAGAGCACAAAAGAAAGACCATTGAAGGATATGAAAGTATTCTTTCTCATCACTTGCTCCCATACTTCAAGAATAAAAGAATGAGAAGTATCACCCCAACTGACGTAAATATATTTTTGGATAGTCTTGCTAAAGAGGGGTTAGCAGTAAAGACTAAAAGGAATATTCGCAACGTGCTAAACGGTATCATGGTTTTAGCAGTACAAGAGAATGTGATAGGGTTTAATCCATTGGCAAATATTCCCGTATTCCGTGAAACGAAAAAAGAAAATAGACGCGCCCTCACTGGTGAAGAAGTACGCCAATTATTGCACGCTCTTGACGCTTACTATGAAAAGAAGAAAAACTATAAGAGCGTCAACATGCTTATTTATCCTTATGTCTATCTCGCCATTTATACAGGGGCACGCCGTGGGGAATTATGTGCCCTCACATGGGATGATATAGACGTAGAGAAGGGTACAGTCTCTATAAACAAAAGTATCAATGAACATTTAGATATAGAAGTACCAAAGACAACGAACGCATATAGGGTGAATGTGATCCCTAAAGACGTTATGGCAAAGTTACTCCCTTTCAAAGATAGCAAATGTAATAAAGTATTTCACACATGCACAGGCGAATATATAAAGCCGTCTAACATTGCACGGGCATTTAGGAATGTATTGAAGTTCGGCTCGCTCCCTCATATTTGTTTACATGAGTTAAGACACACGCTCGCCACTTTATCCTTGCAAGCAGGTGTACCCATCACTGATATTTCAAAACAGTTAGGGCATGCCAGTATTTCAACCACGTTAGACTTCTATAGTCATGCGTCTAATGAAAGTAGCGAAAATGTAGTAAAGGGGTTTAGCAAGATTGTAGATAATATCGAATAAAGTACCGCCAAAAGAAATGCACTATGAAATGCACTATCACGTGATTTTAAGTGATATTATGCGGTATTAAATGACACATACATGAGATATGCTGCACAGTAAAAAGCCCGATAATATCGACATTTATCGGACTTTTGAGTAATGATATAAAAATATGAAATTAGATTTCCTAAACCGTGTGTCGGGGGTTCGAATCCCCCCAAGCGCACCAGAGAAAGGGGCTGTGAAGAAATGAGGATTCATTTCTTCACAGCTCCTTCTTTTGTGTA
>OGQF01002388.1_pt1 | contig 10877 bp, 11 predicted proteins | sample 1553141 | NCBI WGS metagenome assembly OGQF01 (sample SAMEA2580005, study PRJEB22360) | human gut metagenome | biome: human gut; feature: human-associated habitat; material: faeces | place: Denmark | collected 2008/2010
CGTACTGGAGAAAGAAGGTCCTGCCGGTGGCGAGTTTGAGGTTCCGGCACGCTTGAAAGAATTGTATGCCAAGAAGGAATTTGGTCCTTATGGTAAAGATGTTCTGCATGTAAACTTCATCACTGATAACGATATCACTGGAGGTAATAGCGGTTCCGGTGTAATCAATGCTGAAGGTCATTTGATTGGTACTGCTTTTGACGGTAACTCGGAAGCCATGTCCGGTGACATTGATTTTGAAGAAAATTTGCAGCGTTGTATCAACTTGGACACTCGTTATATGTTGTGGATTGTTGATGTGTTTGCAGGAGCAAAGAATTTGGTTAATGAAATGACTATTATTAAATAAAAGTACTGGCTACTATGAAAAATTTAGATTGGAGTAAATTGTCTTTTGGATATTCAAAAGCAGATTACAACGTTCGTTGTTATTACAAAGATGGTAAATGGGGAGAATTGGAAGTTACCGATTCTGAAATGTTGAACATTCACATGGCTTCTACCTGTCTTCACTATGGTCAGGAAGCTTTCGAGGGAATGAAGGCATTCCGTGGCAAAGATGGCAAAATCCGTTTGTTCCGTTGCGAAGAAAATGCAAAGCGTATGCTTAGCTCTGCTGAGTATGTGATGATGCAGGCTCCTTCTGTAGAGTTGTTTACAGAGGCTGTTGTTAAAGCGATCGAAATGAACAAGGAATATGTGCCGCCTTATGAATCAGGCGCTAGCTTGTATATTCGTCCTTTGTTGATTGGTGTAGGACCTCAGATGGGTGTTGCTCCGGCAAAAGAATATTTGTTTGTTGTATTCGTGGCACCGGTTGGACCGTATTTCAAGGCTGGTTTCAAACCGACTAAAGTGATGTTGGAACGTCATTATGACCGTGCAGCTCCAAACGGAACCGGTCATATTAAAGTGGGTGGTAACTATGCTGCTGGTATGCGTTCTGGCGAAGTTGCTCACCAGAAAGGTTATTCAACTGCTATCTTCTTGGATTCAAAAGAAAAGAAATACATTGATGAATGTGGTCCGGCAAACTTCTTCGGAATTAAGGATAATACATATATCACTCCGTATTCTCATACTATTCTGCCGTCTATCACCAATAAGAGCTTGATGGTATTGGCTGAAGATATGGGATTGAAAGTGGAACGTCGTCACATCCCGGTTGAAGAATTGGAAACATTCTCTGAAGCAGGTGCCTGCGGTACTGCAGCAGTAATCAGTCCTATCGGACAGATTGATGACTTGGAAAACAACAAGAGCATTGTTTTCGGAAATCCGGAAGTTCCGGGCGAATGGTGTACTAAATTGTACAACCGTCTGCGTGCAATCCAATATGGAGACGAACCTGATAAATTCGGTTGGGTGAAAGTATTGGAATTCTAATGTATTGATACATATAGTTGGCAAAGCGAGAGCCGATCAGTCTTTTGGGACTTGGTCGGCTCTCGTGTTTTTGTATATGTCATCCGTTGTACTCCCTTTTCGATGTCCGTTCACACTCTCTCTAATCTCTCACCGACCTCTTACTTATGTCTTACGTTTCTCCGTTCCTCCTCCGAAGTTTCTCCGAAGCTCATCCGAACGGGTAGCGGTGAGCAACGGAGGAGCTTCGGGAAAGGTTGCGGGAAAAGAGGGAGAGGGGTGAGAGGGTATTATTACATGTGACGGATGCTCGATGTCGGGGATTTTTTGAAATACAAATGATAAAAAATGTTGCAGCAGTACAAAACAGAAGAATCGGTTATATATTTGTGATGAGCAAAATATTTAATTCTTCAAAATCAAGATGCTATGATTAGAAATCTTTTATTGTTTTTTATGCTTGGCATATTGATGATGTCAACTGATATGGTTGCATTTGCTGAGACTACAAATGTGCGACGTGTAGTCGGAGATACCAACAGAATGGTGGAAGGAGTTGTCGTGGATGAAAAGGGCAAGCCGTTGCAGGGAGTACACATTTTGGTTTTGGAAACATATCAAATAGCGCGGCTGGATGAGCAAGGTCATTTTTCATTGGATGCCGATATGCCCGGTACATTGTGTTTCTCTTGTGTGGGGCGTAAAATGCAGCAAGTGGCATTTGAACCTGGAATGAAGGATTTGAAAGTTGTGATGTCACAGACGAAGAAAAGAGGTAAAAAAATGTTGAAGGGATTTTTACGATAGCGCATGAGATGCCCAAATTTAAGAACGGGGAGTGTTATAAATACTTGGCAGAGAAGGTGAGAGAAGTATATCCATTGGAGGGACTATCAGAATCGGGAAAAGTATTTGTAGGCTTTGTGGTTGATCGTTTGGGGAAGGTGACCAATCCTAAAGTTGTAAGAAGTACTTGTAAATGGTGGAATGAAGAGGCTTTACGTATAGTCAGTGAAATGCCTCCTTGGAAGCCTGGTAGAATGAATGGTAAAGTGGTTGACGTATATTATATTGTGCCGATCAGTTTTTTCCCCTGTCGATAATATGGAATTGATATTTAATGAGAGTGCGGTTCTTAATATGAATGAACCGCACACTTTAAAATATGAATTATAACTCTCTATGATTATAACGGGAGTTCAATGTCCTCGTATTCTCCCCTGTCGTCCACATCAAAGCCCGAACCGCCTTCCATACCTTCCTCATCGGGGATTTCGATGTCCTTGATTACAATGATACCGCACTGCGGCTGTGCTTTCACCTGTTCGGTCACGTCAAAGTCGAAAGACTTCATCTTTCCGTTCTTCAGCCTCACTTCCAAGTTCTCCGCTCTCGTATAGTGTTCGTTGGGGAAGTCCGGCACACCGAAAGAATGAACCAACGCCTGTGGTCCAAAGTCCTCCAGCGTGCAGTCGAAAAGCACCGTGGCTTCTTCCTCGGAAGTGCGCCCGCTGTTCAGATAGACCGATTCAGCCATACCTGCCAACGCCCCGCGTGCCAGTGCCACGTACTTCAATCCGTTACCGAACTCGTAGCGTATCAGATAGGTAAATACCAACGGGTGCATGGTGACGGGAAGCACGTCCGGCTTCTGTGTCCGCTTGGCGACATACGACTCCATGTAGTTGCCGTAAAGCATATCGGGCGGATTGACCGTGTTCTCGTTCTGGCTGTCCATATAGGAGTTGCCCAAATAGGTGGAACGGGTGCGGGTACGGGTGGTAGCCCTTGCCGAAACATACGAATTCAAATCATCGAACACGATATACACCGTGTCGTTTTTAAAAATAATGCCGTATTTTCTTTTCTAAATAGCATATTTTTATTATATTGCAACCGACGGATTCGCGTAATGATTATCCGTAATATTAGTTTCATGCTTAAAATTTTTACAAAATGAACCGAATTTTATTTTTTTTTCTGTCTCTCATGTTTTTATTTGGCTGTCAAAAGGAGTATGCGCCGATGCCGGACGCATCACCAACATCTCAGGATGCAAGCACGACAGATGGGATGACAGTATTAGGTCATCGACTTGAAAATCCGTATTCGGTGGAAAATATGCGTAAAGCATTGGAAAAGCTCTCGCCGAAAACAAGGGCCGGGATTACGGACATGGACATTCAGCCAACGCATTATTACGTGAAATTCCATCCCCGCTCATCCGAGGAGTTGGATTTGCTTGCACAAGATTCTACGATTATCTGGTATGATATTCCGCTGGATTATGAAATCGAACAATATGGCAGTTATTATCACGATCCATCTATACCAGACTCTTTGCCGACTTATCAATATACCTCTATCGAAGTTGCAAAATGGCCCGATATAAAGAAAATCGGAGTAGATTATGAAATTCTTGCAGACTTGTTTATACCTGACGAAGACAAGGACGAAAAGGATGAAGATGGAGTTATGACTCGTTCCGGTACAAAATGGAGCGAAGCATTGGCCGAGGCACTGGTTGAAGAGTCTTTGCGTCTGACAGGAAACGATAGCGAAGACTATGAATCCGGGCCGCAAACACGAGCCCGCAGTAAATGGAGACCGGCGGGCAGAATCACCGCCTATGATAATATTGTCGGCGGTGCAATTCCTCTTAATTATGTCAGAGTTCGTGCCCGCCGCTGGTTCACGACGCACATCGGCTATACAAATGCCAATGGATATTATTCCTGCAACGGTCGCTTTAAGCGTCCTGCAAATTACAGTATCGCATGGGAAACATCTCGCTGGGATATAAGAGATGGAAATATCGTGCAAGCCTATTATAACGGCCCGAAAAAGACCGGGAATTGGGATTTGTATATTTCTGCCAATAAATCAATTCGTTATGCAACCATACATCGGGCTTTATATCGTTTTTACTATGGCAATACGAATGGATTGAAAAGACCGACGAACTCCCGAAAGGAAAAAATTGCATATCTTCATAAGAAAGGAAACGGCATAAACGGAGACTATAATAGACAATGGGGCATGGGAGTATGGTCGGATATCCGCATATATGGCCAAGGTAACAACGGCTGGCGAGAAATGTCCGAAGTATTCAGCACAACATGCCATGAGTTGGGGCATGCTGCTCATTATACCAACAATAGGAATACTTATGGGAAATGCAAAACGAACCTGATCGAAAGTTGGGCACGGTGTGTCCAATATATTCTAACTAATCAAGAATATGAAGAATTAAGGATATTCAATAAATTGCCGGCTTACCCGGAAAATAACTATAATTTTCAAGCATGGAATCCGCAAGCATATGATCGTAATTACACTCCGCTGTTTATCGATTTGATCGATGATTTCAATCAAAGAACACATCAAGGGAATAATACCATCTATCCGGATGACGAAATTCATGACATGCCCGTATCAGTCGTTCAAGATATTGTTTTCCGATCGAAGAGTTTCTCTGATGTCAAACGTCAGCTGCTGGATTATGCGGCGAAGAATAAGCAAGCCGCACAATTATATAACTTAACCTCGGAAACCATTAACCGATTATTCACTGTCTATGAAAACTAACAAACCGATTTTCACATTGCTCTTGCTTGGCTTCTTCTCTATGCTTTTCAGTTGTGACATAGATTATCTATATGATACGGAAATCCGCATTAAGAATGCCAGCCAGCACGATATCGAAATAATTGTAGAGAAACCGAGTAGCGAATTTTTAACCGGCTCGACTACGGTAAAAAGCGGCACAACTTTCACAACAAAGCACAGTATCGATGGTGGAAATGGTTTGCCGAATCCAGTTGATGCGCAGATTAAATTCGAAGATGGAACCACAATAACTCACCACTGGGCGGATGGCGATACCTACCATAATTTCTGTTCCACAACGGCTTTCGAAAAAAAAATACTGGGAAAAAGGAGTGTGGAATATATCTTCGTATTTACGGACGAAGACTACGAATATGCCAAAAAGCATGCAGATAAAACAAAAATATAACAATAATACAAAGCAATATGTGGATGAACTCTTTGCGTCTTGGTAGCATCGTAATACTTTGCAGTTTACTTTGGGGTTGCGATACATCCCGTTCTGAATGGGTGCATCATGGAGAATGGGTCTATCGAAATGAATCTTCTCACAAGATTGAAATAAAAGGAGCTATTATATCGTGGACGATACTTGAAACTACTACATTTGCAATGTCTCCGGCCGAAACTTATTGTATTGATTTTTGGTCGGACGGAGAGAAAGATATTACACCGGATGCGATTGGCTTTCCATTCGAGGATCTTCCAAAGATCGAGTATAGTATTACAATAGATGATTCTAAAATGATTCTATTAGAACCGAATGAGGCTGTTCGGAATAGGAACAATTATCAGGTAGAAAAATTAGGTACAAACTATTTCCGGTTTACTTACGTTTTCACCGATGACAATCTTGCCGACCTGATACAGTGATTCCTAATCATAAGGACTGTTCAGCAAGTTTATGAAATTGAAAATCACCTCTATTAGAATTTATTCTGACGGATGGGTAGACTTGTTGGACAGTCCTTAAACTGGATCAATCAACCGATTATTCACTGTCTATGAAAACTAACAAAACGATTTTCACATTGCTACTGCTTGGCTTCTTCTCTATGCTTTTCAGTTGTGACAAAGAATATGTATATGACACGGAAATCCGCATTGAAAATGACAGCCAGCATGATATCGAAATTATCATGCCTGAATTATGGCTTGACGGAAGCGTTTTTCCTGAAAAAATAATGTTGCCGAGAGGTCAGAGTTTTTCGCATATTATCACAGGTGAAGGCGGGTTTGTCGGAGTACCTTATTTCCCCAGCATGCTAATTCGATTTGATAATGATATTTCCATAACACATGTACAGTCCGATGGAAATGCCTATCACAATTTCTGTAATGAACAAGCGTATGCCCGAATTCAGCCGAAGAAACGGAGCGAGGTATTCACATTCGTATTTACAGATGAAGACTACGAATATGCCGTGCAGCACGAATAAAGCAGATTAATTTTCATTACTGAGCTACCCAAGAGGCCGTTTAACAGCTTTTTATCCTCTAAGAAGTACATATTCGAGAAAGTTCTTGAATAGTAGTACAAATAAACAAGGAGGTGTAGCGTGCATTACGACACACCTCCTCTCTAAAATATTATTTCGTGTTGATAATCACCTCTGCATGGGGGTAATAGCCGACTTCTTTTTCTATCTGGCTGAGGGGACGGATTTGTAGAATTGATGCAGGGTCAATATCAAAGGTCTCTGAAAGACGTCCGTCAATGACAAGCAGCGGATTTCCCATTTTGTTTAGATTGTATTTGTAATCCTGGTTGTTGTAATGGAAACTCAGCACACCTTCTTTGAAACTGGTAAATATTCCCAATTTGTTTTGGGATGTAATGAATAAGAATGACTTTTTAATGTCTTCTTTGGAGGGAATAAGATTGACATTCATGATTTTTTCAGGCATCTGTACATTGTCTTTGGGTGCTTGTTCTCCGTCAATGATATAAGTTATGTCCGAATTTTGGGAGTCAATTTTCAATTTGGTCTTGCCGTTTTCTTCTGTAATTTGTATGGAGTTGCTGGTGATATTGCCATCTTGTCCCAATGACTGAAAATATTGTTCGACGGTTTTCATGTTTTCGGGTTGCAGCATGTTGGAAATGTCGAAAGAACCGGAGCTGTCAATGGCTGATGGAAAGGCGTTTTTGAGCCGTTGCTCCATGCCGGAGAAGAAATCAGCATCCAGGCCACTGAAAAAACCGCTCATCAATCCTTCTAAAGATTGCATCATATTTTCCATATCCTGACTGCCTCTTGTCCGTGCTTGGTTTGAAGGTGACAGGGTGGCAAGCAAGCCCAGACCGTTTATGTTCAATGCCCGTGAAAGAAAGGCGATACGGTCGGTTTGAATGTCTCCGCGCAGTTCGATGATGTCTGCCTGGAAGGGAGATACGCTCCATACGACCAAATCTGTCACTTTGTCCGCTTGGCTGCGGGCATATACCAACTGTTCGCTCTCTCCGTCGTAGTTGCTTTTAATAAGTCGGTATTCGTTTCTTTCTTCCAATAGATTGTGGAATTGCTGGAGTATCTTTTCGCATTCTTCCGGTTGGCAGATGCTTGGATTGATGGTTAATATGTTCACTTCATCCAGTTTTTGAAGCATTTCTTTCATCTCGGGTGAAAGGTTGTTGTTTTGGTAGAGTCCATAAAGGCTTTTGTCCAATTGAGTGACACTGACACCTGCTTTCTTATGGTATTTGGCCATTTGTTTTCCCAGTTGTGCGTATGTGCCGAAAGGTATCAGAATCATTGTCAGTAAAATGAATATCAACTTTTTCATGGTATAAAAGTTTAAGTGTTTGTTTTAGTTGTCATATGCAAGACGAATGTATGTTTTTTTCTTATAGGAAAATCGGTTTTAACTAAATTTTCACACCGATGTGGAAAGCCATATTTTTTTATGGGGAATATTTCCTCAGAATGATTTGGCGTGGAGCCCATATAGGCATGGGAAATCTGGTGAAATTATTTGTTTATGCATTGATAGCTAGTATATTTGGATAATACGTTTTTTGGTGTACCTTTGCGCATCAATTTTTTGGCATGTAATTTTCATTACTGGATATGATGGAAAATATAAATAACAATAGAGGAATGATACTTAGAAGAAATGTAATTTGGTCCCTGTTTGGTCTGTTGGTAGCCTTTACGGGATGTAAACGCGAAAAAGTACAGGAACGTATTCCGGTGGTTGTAGAGCAAGCCGGAGTGAAAGATGTTGAGATTTTTGGTGAGTATGTGGGACGGGTTCGTGCGAGACAGTTTGTTGAGGTGCGTGCACGTGTTGAAGGATATTTGGAGAAGATGCTGTTTGAAGAGGGTAAGAAAGTGGAGCGCAACCAACCTTTGTTTATTATCAATCAGGATATTTATAGAGCCCGTGTGGATAAGGCAGCGGCTCAGTTGAAAAAGGATGAGGCTCAGGAGCTGAAAACCGGACGTGACGTTGAGCGTTTGCGTCCGTTGTATGAGCAGAATGCTGCCAGTCAGTTGGATTTGGACAATGCAGTGGCTGCTTATGAAAGTGCAAAGGCAAATGTGGCTATGAGCCGGGCAGACTTGGCTCAGGCGGAGTTGGAATTGAGTTATACAACGGTGCGTTCTCCTATTACAGGATATATTAGTGAGCGTTATGCCGATATAGGTGCATTGGTAGGTGCCGGAACAAAGGCTTTGTTGGCGACTGTGGTTGCAAGTGATACGGTATTGGTTGATTTCAGTTTGACCGCTTTGGATTATTTGCGTAGCCAGCAGCGTAATGTACGTTTGGGCGAGCAGGATACGTCTCGTTCATGGCAGCCTTCGATTATTGTGACTCTGGCAGATAATTCTGTTTATCCGGAACGGGGTATTGTAGATTTTGCTGATCCGCAGGTAGATCCGAAAACCGGTACGTTCGGTGTGCGTGCCAGTATCGCAAATCCGGACAGAAAGTTGTTGCCCGGACAGTTTACCAAAGTGAAATTGTTGCTGGATATGCGTGAAGATGCTGTTGTGGTGCCGGTGAAAGCTGTGGAAATTGAAAAAGGAGGTGCCCATGTATATGTGATGCGTCGGGACAGTACGGCAGAGAAACGTCTGATTGAGACCGGACCGGAATTCGGTAATTATGTGGTGGTGGAAAGAGGCTTGGGACCGAACGAACTTGTGGTGACAGAAGGTTATCATAAGCTGACTCCTGGTGTATTGCTTGTTCCGGAAACCGATGAGCGTTGGAAAAAGGACAAGGAAGAAAGTGCAGAGAATAAAGATTAGTGAATAGAATGAGAGGTATCGTATGAAAGTGACTTTTTTTATAGACCGTCCTATTTTCTCGGCGGTATTGTCTATATTGATTGTGGTGATCGGGTGTATCGGGCTTTATTTGTTGCCAATTGACCAGTATCCGCAAATAACACCGCCGATGGTGAAGATATCGGCTTCTTATCCGGGGGCAAGTGCCCAGACCGTGTCTCAGGCTGTTGCTACTCCCATTGAGCAGGAATTAAACGGAACTCCCGGTATGCTTTATATGGAATCCAGCAGTTCGAATTCAGGAGGTTTGTCCATTAGTGTGACTTTTGATATCGCAACTAATCCCGAGTTGGCTGCTGTTGAAATCCAGAACCGTGTGAAGCTGGCAGAGTCTCGTTTGCCGGCAGAGGTGGTGCAGAATGGTATTTCGGTGGAGAAGCAGTCTTCCAATCAGTTGATGACGTTGACGTTGACATCTGAAGATCCGCGTTTTGACGAGATATATTTGAGTAACTTTGCTACAATCAACGTGGCGGATATTTTGAAACGTATTCCGGGTGTTGGACGTGTTTCTAATATCGGTAGTCGCTATTATGGTATGATTTTGTGGGTAATGCCCGACCGTATGGCGAATTTTGGTTTGACAGTGAAGGATTTGCAGGATGCTCTGAAAGACCAGAATCGCGAGTCTGCTGCCGGCGAATTAGGTAAGCAGCCGATGAGCGGGCAGGATATAACGATTCCTATTATTGCGCAAGGACGTTTGTCTACGGTGGAAGAGTTTGAGAATATCGTTGTCCGTGCCAACCCGGATGGGTCTATTATTCGGGTGAGAGATGTGGCCCGTGTATCTTTGGAGGCTTCGTCTTATTCAACGGAGAGTGGAATGAACGGTGCCAATGCGGCTGTGTTGGGTATTTACACTGTCCCTGGAGCCAATGCCGTCGAGGTTGCAGAAAATGTCCGCAAGGCAATGGAGGAGATTAGTAAAAATTTCCCGGAAGGATTGGAGTGGGGTATCCCGTTTGATATTACATCCTATATTTCGCAATCTATTCACGAGGTGTACAAGACTTTGTTCGAAGCTTTGATATTGGTGATTCTGGTGGTGTTCCTTTCTTTACAGAATTGGAGGGCTTCCTTGGTTCCGTTGGTTGCTGTGCCGATTTCTTTGGTTGGAACCTTCGGCGTAATGCTTGCAATGGGATTTTCATTGAACTTATTGACCCTGTTGGGATTGATTCTTTCTATCGGTATTGTGGTGGACGATGCGATTGTGGTGGTGGAAGCCGTTGAGAATTATATGGAAAAAGAGGGTTTGACTCCTTATCAGGCTACGAAGAAAGCCATGGAAGGCTTGACCGGAGCGTTGATTGCAACATCTTTGGTGCTGGCAGCCGTCTTTGTTCCTGTAAGTTTCTTGGGTGGAATTACCGGTTTGCTGTATCGTCAGTTTGCCGTTACGATTGTGGTTTCCGTATTGATTTCAGCAGTAGTTGCCTTGACGTTAAGCCCGGCGATGTGTGCCATTATCTTGCGTCCGTCTCATGGAAATAAGAATCTGGTTTTCCGTAAAATCAATACATGGTTGGCTTCCGGAAACAATAAATATGTCAATACATTGACTAAGGCTATCAAATATCCCCGCAGTGTTCTGGCAGG
>OGQF01002394.1_pt1 | contig 10846 bp, 9 predicted proteins | sample 1553141 | NCBI WGS metagenome assembly OGQF01 (sample SAMEA2580005, study PRJEB22360) | human gut metagenome | biome: human gut; feature: human-associated habitat; material: faeces | place: Denmark | collected 2008/2010
CACCACCATTTCGCATTTCTCATTTCTAATTTCTCATTCAAACGAGGCTTTCAAATAGAATCAAAGGACGCCCCGCCCCACGGGCTAACCCTGAACCCTGAACCTTGAACCCTTTCATTTATACCACTTTTCCACTTTTGTCCCCTGGTAGTAATGCGCGAGGATCTCTTTGTAGTAATCTTTCCCATCGCCATGCTTTTCCGCCATGGCCTCCGCGCCCCACTGAGAAAGGCCGAGACCATGACCATAGCCATAGCCGGTGATGATGAGCTGATTTCCTTTGAAAAGGATATCAAACATCGCGCTCTTGAGGCCGAAAATCTTTCTCATGGTGATTCCCGAGAGACTCACCCAGCCGCTGCTGCCGCGGCAGATGAGCTTCTTCACGCGGCCTGCCGGCGTGCGGTCACCTGCATAATGAACTTTGCCAAACTGCAGATTTGACAGCTTGATATTCTGTATCTTTCCGACGCCATAGCCGGACGCAGTCAGCTTGTCGGAAAACGCCTCCCGCGTCAGCGTGACCATCCATGGTTTCTTTGTCTGGAGGGAGAGTTCTTCGGGGACACCCTGCAGGTACGGCTTTGAAATCCCCCAGACATTTTCGCCATACTCCGTGTAGCCGCCACCATCAGCATGAAAGAGCGCATCGATCGCTTTCCCCTCATAGGTGATGACCTCGCCGCGTGTCTCTCTGATGGCTTCATCGGTCGCCTTCGTTTCTGCGCCGGCGCCTTTGTAGACTTGGCTCTCCACATCATCGGTCACATCATAGCCCGATGCGCGATAGCCGTTCCTGTGATAGAGGGCATAGGTCCTTGCAGCGACGGCCTGCGCCTTCAGTGCATCGATTTTCCAAGTGGGAATGCTTTCGCTGGGAACGACGCCGCGAAGATATTCCTCCATCGGCACCACATTCACCATCACTACACCCTCATTCCACGGGGATGGGATGAGCTTCATCTTTCCGCGATAGCGATTTCCTTTCACCGCAAAGGACGGCTCGGTCTGGACAGGCTCGAGATAAACCGCGGTACCGAGATTTTTTCCATTGATGGAAATCATCTGCCCTGCGCGTGAAATGGAGAACTCCTCCCCTTTCCGATAGGTGCTCACGGTCTTCCCATCGACCATTCCCCGGCACGCTTCGAGCCCGGTAAGAGAGAGTCGCATGCCGGAAGTGAGCCCCACTTCGATCCATGGCTCATCCATCTGACAGATGGATGCCGCTTCCTTATTCTCCACCTTTTTATTTTCTTTCTTATTCTTCTTTTCTTTCTTCTTTTTCGCTTTTTCTTTCTTAGGCTGCTTCTCTGGAGCCGCTTTCATCTGCTTCGCAGATGGACTTGCCAGCGTTTCCTTCTGCCGGATTGGAATGGTCTCTGCAGATATGACTGCCCCTATAGAAAGAGAAAAACAAGCAGCGAGACAAGCGGATATGATTTTTTTCTTCATATACATGCTCCATGATAGAGAGAAAACGGGCTGATTGATTCAGTGAGTTGTCCCTCATGAAATCAAACAACAAGGTAATGCGCGTATCCAGCGTCTCCCCTCAATATACCTTCTCCACTTTTGTCCCGGTGAAATAATGCATAAGTATGGTCTTGTAGTAATCTTTGGCCCCGCCATGCTTTTCTGCCATGGCTTCGGCGCCCCATTGCGAAAGGCCAAGGCCATGACCATAGCCATAGCCGGTGATAACGAGCTGATTTCCGCTGACAGACAGATCAAAAAGTGTACTGTTCAGGTCATAGATCTGCTGCAGACGGTCCCCCGATACCACCCGATTTCCTTTCGACCCGACAAGGGTCACGGACTTTACGCGTCCGGAAATCCCGCGGTCACTCGTCTTATGCGCTTCTCCGATATGCAGGGCTGAAAGCTTGATGCCCTTCAGCCGACCGACGTCTGCCATTTTCGTGAAGGAAGAGAGAGAAATCGTCTTCTTCCATGGGGTCGCGTACTTGTCTTCCGGCACACCTTTGAGGTATGGCACTGGCGATCCCCATACATTTTCACAGTTTTCCGTATAACCGCCGCCGCTCGCATGGAAGACCGCATCGATCGGTGAACCGCCATAGGTGACGACTTCTCCCGCCGTCTCCATGACGGCGCGGTTCGTCGCCTCTGTCTCTGCCGATACGCCGCGATAGACCTGCGTGCGTGTGTCGTCTGTCACATCGTAGCCGGCCGAGCGATAGCCATTCTTATGGAACATCGCATACGTTCTGGCCGCCACGGCCTGTGCCTTGATGGCATCCATCTGCCAGGAAGGCACGATCTCGCAGGGCACGACGCCTTTGAGGTAGTCCTCCATAGAGACCTGATTCACCAGTGTCACCCCGGAAGGAGAAGCAATGGCTTTGATCACGCCGCGATATTGATTTCCTTTCACGGCGAAGGCCGCCCCGCTGCCGCCGGACTTGAAATAGATCTTGGCCCCCGCGCTTTTCCCATTGACAGAAAGACCGTTCCCGCTTTTAGAAATGGTGAGCCGCGTCCCCGCCGGATACGAGCCGAGGCTACGCCCTGCCTCCACATGAAACGCAGAAAGTCCAGTCAAAGAGAGCTCACTTCCTGACTGAAGCCCGACTTCGATCATCTGCCCCGAGTACTTCTGCTGTCCCGCTTCAGCCCTTTTTCTATGGGACTCGCTGGATGGCTGCGTCTTCTTCTGCCCCGTGGTCTTGCGGTGGATCACCCGTGGTGATTTATGGATCGTCACCATAGATTTCCCGGGAACCGGCTGCGTCGCTGCCATGGATGCCGTCCCCACCGGGAGCAGGAGAGAAAGTGACAGCAGAATAACCATGTATTTTTTCATAAACAGATACCTTCTTATGGGTGACTAGGGGAACACTGATCACATCGTTGTCAGATTTTACTCTTGAATTTTTATACATAGCGAGGAATAACTTGACGCGAATAGCGAGCTATTTAAGGAGGGTTATGACGAATCTATGTATAAAAATTCTTGTAGAATCTGACTCTGCGATTGAATCATCGTTTCCCTAGGGAAATGTGACTGCGGTATGCCTGCATCACTTTTCCCCTTTCACAGGAAATGCGGCCCCGATATGCTCATAGGCTGCCTGTGTGGCAAGACGGCCGCGAGGGGTACGGGAGAGGAAGCCGATCTGCATGAGATAAGGCTCGCAGACATCCTCGATGGTCGCGCGCTCTTCACTGACAGCGGCAGAAATGGTGTCGATCCCGACAGGACCGCCATTGAATTTATGAATGATCGCCTTCAGGATCTGATTGTCCAGATCATCCAGCCCGATCTCATCGACATGAAGCGCCGCCAGCGCCTCTGCGGCAATCTCTGCCGTGATCGCGCTCCCCTTCACCTGTGCAAAGTCTCTGATGCGCTTCAAAAGGCGGTTCGCGATGCGCGGTGTCCCACGCGAGCGACGGGCGATCTCCTCTGCCCCGCTGTCCTCGATCTCGATCTGCAAGATGTGCGCCGCACGGGTGATGATCTTTTTCAATTCCTCCGGTTCATAGAACTGCATATGGTTCGTGATGAGGAAACGGTCACGCAGCGGCGCGGAGAGAGAGCCTGCCCGCGTCGTCGCGCCGATCAGTGTAAAATGAGCAAGATCGATGCGGATGGAGCTGGCGCCAGTCCCCTTCCCCATGACAATATCCAGAGAAAAATCTTCCATCGCAGAGTACAGGATTTCTTCGACATTTCGATTCAGGCGATGGATTTCATCAATGAAAAGTACATCATGATCCTGCAATGTCGTCAGGATGGAGGCCAGCTCCCCCGGACGTCCGATGGCCGGACCGCTCGTCACTTTAAACTGCGAACCCAGTTCATTGGCAATGATTTTCGCCATGGTGGTCTTGCCAAGCCCCGGCGGTCCGTAGAGGAGCACATGGTCCAGCGGCTCTTTGCGCGACTTCGCTGCCTCGATGTACACCTTGAGATTCTTCTTGAAGGCATCCTGTCCGATGTAGTCGTCCAGACGCTGCGGACGAAGCGTCGTCTGCCACTCGTCTTTTGCGGTTTCTTCGGTGGAAACAATGCGGCCCTTACTGCCGAGCACCTCTTCTTCCTCACCGCCAAGGCTTTTGATGTATTTATTCTTCATGAAGACTCCTTTGAAAAAAGGTTCAGGAAATCGATTCCATAGATTTCAATAAGTTTGAAAGTGGCCTCGAGTAACTAGTGACTGGTGACTGAAATGCCATCTTCTGGCATCACCGTATTTATGCTTTGCGGCGCTTCCTTATTTTTTCGCGCCGCACCATCATTTCGCATTTCTCATTTCTAATTTCTCATTCAAGCGAAGCTTTCACTCCCAATCAAAGGACGGCACACCCAAGGGGCTACCCCTATCCTCTGCTCTTCCCAAACTCCCGCAATGCCGCTCCGACGAGCTGAGAAACATTGTCATACTCACCCGCGAGCCTCTTTAAGACAGGCGCGATCTCTTCCGCCTCGTAGCCGAGCGCCATGAGTGCACGCGCTGCTTCTCCGCTCACTCCTTCATCCGGCTCTGTCGCAGAAACCGCAGGCATCTCCGTTTCGACTGAAGCAAAGACACCGACCTTATCCTTGAGCTCGACCAGAAGACGCTCCGCCGTCTTCTTGCCTATACCGGGGAGCTTTGTCAGATGGGAGACATTCTGCGCCTTCACCGCACCGATAAAAGCAGCCGGCGTCATGGCAGAGAGGATGCCCATCGCGACCTTGGGGCCGATCTTGGAAATCGAGATCAAAAGCAGAAAGAGCTCCTGCTCTTCCTGTCCCAGGAAGCCATAGAGCAGGATCGCGTCCTCACGGACTGCCATGTACGTGAAGAGCTTCGCCTCTTCCCCTTGCGCGAGCTGCTGGCGAGTCTTATCAGAAATGAAAATCCGATACCCGATGCCGCCTGTTTCCAGAAAGCAGAAATCTTTGAAAAGGGCCGTCACACGGCCTTTGATATATCCGATCATGAGAAACTATTCCTTTAAGTTTGAAAGCAGGGATGAGTGACTGGTGACTGGTGACTAGAAATTAGTAGCTAGGTATTAGTAGCTAGGGATTAGGTTTGCGATACGAGACCCCCGCTAGTTTCAAACCTATGCGGCGCTTTCCTATTTTTATGCGCCGCGCAGTATACATAGGGCGATGCCCGAAAGTGGAGGCTCCTAATCCCTAGGAATAGGAAAACACTGATTAAGTCGCAAAGTTCGATTTGGCATGTATTTTCATGCCATGCTTCGTCATACCTCGTCTTAAATAGCTCGCTACTCATACCTAAAACTTCAGCAGGGAGAGGCACGCAATTCATAGAGCACATCAAATATCCCCTATCCCCCCGACGTCCAATTCTTATGCTCCACCCGATAAATCGCCGTAAGTCCAATGGCGAGTGCGTCGGCGGCATCATCGGGGTCGATTTTCTTCGTGATATGCATCATGCGCTTGACCATTTCTATGACCTGCTTCTTGTCAGCGCGGCCATAGCCTGTCAGCTGCTGCTTTACCTGCAGCGGCGTCACAGGGATGATGGGGACATTCTGACGGTAGCCTGCGAGCAGGATCACGCCGCGCGCCTGCGCCACCTTGATGCCCGTCGTAATATTCGTATTGAAATAGAGTGTCTCTACTCCCATGAACTCAGGCCGGTATGTCGCGATGAGCTCTGCGATACCTTCGTAAACGATGTTCAGCCGTTCGAGATCGCTCTGGTCTTTGTACGTCTCAATGACGCCATAGTTGACCGGAGTGATGGTGGTGCCATTCTTCTCGACCACACCGAAGCCGCAGCGCCCGGTACCGGGGTCAATGCCTAAGACGCGCATAATTTTCTCCTTTGCATGCAATCGGTTGTATTATACCATATTTCGCAAAGACACGCAGAAGGGAACGGCGCTCTCCACGAAAAAACTCAGCCCTCTCAGGCTGAGTTTTTCTAAGGAAACACGAATCATTTCGCCAGCTTTTCTCCCGCCGCGATAATGTTTTCGATCACCATGGTCGTAGTAACACTGCCGACGCCGCCCGGAACCGGTGTGATGGCACCGGCTTTTTCCGCAACGGCTTCATAGTCTACGTCCCCCACAGTCTTTCCATCCACACGGTTGATCCCGACATCGATGACTGTCGCGCCTTCTTTCACCATGTCAGCGGTCACATAGTTTGCATGACCGACGGCTGCGACAAGGATATCCGCCTCTTTGGTGATAGAAGCGATGTCATTCGTATGTGAGTGGCAGATGGTGACGGTCGCATTCTTCGAAAGGAGCATCAGGGAGACCGGTTTCCCGATGACATTGCTGCGACCGATGATGACGGCTTTCTTCCCGTCGAGCGGGATCTGGTAGTGATCCAGAATCGCCATGACGGCGCGCGGCGTACAGCCGAAGAGCCCCGCCTTCCCCGCCGTCAGGCGGCCTGCATTCGTCTCGGTGAGGCCGTCGACATCCTTATCCGGATTCATGAGGGCGATCATCTTCTCTTCGCTGATGCCTTTCGGGAGAGGCATCATCATGAGGATGCCGGTGATTTCCTGATCCTCACTGAGATCTGTCACAAGAGAGCCCAGCTCTTCTTCTGTCACATCATCGGAAGCGCGGAAGATTTCTGCATCAATGCCATAGCCTTTGGCGACCTTCTGCATAAAAGACGCGTACATGGCAGACGGCTTGGAGGATCCGGCCAGGATGATAGCGAGTTTCGGTTCATAGTGCTTCTCGCGCAGATGAGCGAGGCGCAGGTCAAGCTGCTCTTTCAGAGCAGCCGCAGTTTCTTTTCCATCTAAAATCATTGCCATCAGAAGAGCCCCGTGATATTTCCTTCTTCATCCACATCAATCTTCTCCGCAGCCGGACTGCGGGGAAGACCCGGCATGGTCATGACCTTGCCGGTCAGGATGACTACAAAGCCAGCGCCTGCAGCAATGCGTGCTTCTCTGACATGAAGCGTGAAGCCCTCCGGTGCACCAAGCTTGGTCGGGTCATCGCTGAAGGAAGCCGGAGTCTTTGCGATGCAGACCGGGACATGGGCAAATCCCATCTCTTCGATGTGCTTCAGTTCCTTGGCAGCCGCCAGATCGTATGCGACATCCGCTGCGCCGTAGATTTCTTTCGCAATGGTTTCGATCTTGTCTTTCAGGCTGCCTTCCAGATCGTAGAGGGTGTGATAGTTGGAGCCCTGTTCGATGGCAGAGAGGACTTTTTCTCCCAGCTCCAGACCACCCTTGCCGCCTTCTGTGAATACATTGGACTCTGCCACGGCGACACCGACTTTCTGGCAGGCATCTTCGATGACCTTTTTCTCTTCTGCGGTATCAGAGGGGAACATGTTCAGCGCAACAACGATCGGCAGGCCAAATTTCTTCAAGTTGGAAATATGGCGCAGGAGGTTCGGCAGGCCTCTCTTGACTGCTTCCGGATCGGATTCTGTGAGTTCATTCTTCGCTTTGCCGCCATTCATCTTGAGCGCACGGATGGTCGCAACGAGAACCGCCGCGTCCGGCTTCAGACCGGCAAAACGGCACTTGATGTCAAGGAACTTTTCAGCGCCGAGATCGGCACCGAAGCCTGCTTCCGTGATGACATAGTCGGCGAGGTGCAGCGCCGTCTTCGTCGCAAGGACAGAGTTGCAGCCATGCGCGATATTTGCAAATGGGCCGCCGTGGATGAAGGCAGGAACATGCTCAAGCGTCTGCACAAGGTTTGGCTTCAGTGCATCCTTCATAAGAGCCGCCATCGCGCCTTCCGCATGGATGTCGCCCGCAGTGACAGGGGCATTGTCATAGGTATAGCCGACGATGATCTTGGAGAAGCGTTCCTTCATGTCGCTGATAGAATGAGCCAGACAGAGGATCGCCATGACCTCCGATGCGACGGTGATATCGAAACCGCTTTCTCTCGGTACGCCATTCGGATGACCGCCGAGGCCGACGACGATGTGACGGAGCACGCGGTCATTCATATCCATGACACGGTTCCAAACGACGCGGCGCGGATCGATGCCGAGTACATTCCCCTGCTGGATGTGGTTATCCACCATGGCAGCGAGAAGATTGTGTGCAGCGGTGATCGCATGGAGATCGCCCGTGAAATGAAGATTGATATCTTCCATCGGGACGACCTGAGAATAGCCGCCGCCGGCAGCACCGCCCTTGATGCCCATGCATGGACCGAGGGATGGTTCACGAAGGCAGATCATCGTCTTCTTGCCGAGCTGAGAAAGAGCCTGTCCAAGGCCGACTGTCGTCGTAGTCTTGCCTTCACCAGCCGGTGTCGGAGAGATCGCCGTCACAAGGATCAGCTTGCCATTCGGTTTTTCTTCCAGCTCTCTGGTGAATTTCAGAGAGACCTTCGCTTTGTAATGGCCGTAGTTTTCCAGTTCCTTTGCCGGGATGCCGATGCTTTCACCGATTTCAGTGATCGGCTTCATTTCAGCTTTCTGTGCAATTTCGATATCGCTTAACATGTGGATCTCCTTTCAAAAAAAGACATGCTCTCACAATGGCTTTCCATTTCATTATAGCATAGGTGGGTGGGGCGTGTGCCGGGGATGGCAGCACTGATTTTTCTAAACAAAAACCGTCTGAGCAGAAGTTCTGCCCAGACGGTCGGCGTTTCAGATAGTACAGTACCCGTGGTCATTTCCACTTTGCTCCGTCAGTCCTGCCCCATCTCCATGTTGTATCCCTAGCCTACCATGGCTTCATAGCTATGTCAATGGTACATTTTAGGGAAACACGGATGTAAAAAGGCGTTCCTCACAAAGATATTGAGTCACCAGTCACTAGAGCTTCATTCACTGCAATGCACCCACACGGTATCTCCCTTTTTCACATAGATGCCTGCACCGGGGCTCTGCTTATCCACGAAGCCGCTTCCTTCCGGTGCAAAGCCCAGACCGGCTTTGGTGAGCCATTCCCCTGTGTCTCGCATGGACCAGCCGTAGAAACTGGGCAGACGGAATTCCATCTCCGCTTCAGAGGGCAGCTTCGGCTTATGCGTCTCAATCGATGGAGTAACGGGTTTAGCATGGTTCTCACTGTCTTCGATCGTCGGGACAGCCAGGTAGCGCATGATCTGGGTCATGGCTTCTTTGAAAACCGGAGCCGCGACCTGCCCGCCATAGTATGTCCCCATCGGCGTATCCAGGACGACGAGACAGATGGCTCTCGGATTCTCCGTCGGCCCGAAGCCGCAGAAGGAAGCAATGTACTGGTTCTTGAGATAGCCGCCATGCTCCGCATCGATCTTCTGCGCGGTACCTGTCTTACCTGCCATATGATAGCCAGGCACCTGCGCATTGCTGCCGCCGCCTTCAGAGACTTCCTTCTCCATCATATCCTTTACTTCACTCGCGACCGCTTCCGTGATCGGCTGCCCGCTCACTTCCTTTTCCGTGACTTTATAGTCACTGCCATCGGGATTTTTGATCGAAGCGATGATATGGGGCTTCACCATCTTCCCGCCATTGGCAAGAGCACTGTAGGCCTGCACCATCTGAAGCGGCGTGACGGCGATGCCCTGCCCGATAGACATGGTCGCAACATCAATGGGCCGCATGTTTTTCGGATCAAAGAGAAGCCCCGCGCCTTCTCCCGGAAGCTCGATCCCCGTCGGCCGTCCGAATCCGAATCGCTTCGCATAGTCGGTCATCGTCTCACCGCCGGTCAAAAGGCCGACATGTGCAAAACCCGTATTGATCGACCACTTGATGATATCGACAAGGCGCACATCTCCGTAAGATTCTTCATTCCAGTTCTTGATGGGATGACCGGATGCCCAGACCACCCCCGGGTCATGCCAGACACGCTTCGTATCGTAGGTCCCGGCAGAGAGTGCCGTCGCCGCGATGATCGGCTTGAAGGTAGAGCCCGGTTCATAAATATCGACAACGGCTCGATTCTTGAACTGCCGCTCATCCGCTTTTTCGAAATGATTCGGATCATAGGACGGCTGATTTCCCAATGCCAGAATATCTCCCGTCTTCGGATCCATGACGATGATGATGCCGCCCATCGCATGGGTCGTCTTCATCGCACGGTCAAGCGCACGCTCCGCATAAAACTGAATATTCTGATCAATGGTCAGGTACACGGAGCGTTCCTTCTCCGCCTTGAACGGAGTAAGCACTGACTTCAGGATCGGATTTCCTCTGGCATCCGTCAGGATCCGCTGCTTATTCGAGCCGCCGCGGATGAGACTGTCAAGCGACATTTCAAGACCGTCGAGCCCCTTGTCATCCATCCCGACAAAGCCGAGAACATTCGCCGCCATGGAGCCATTCGGATAGAAGCGCCGGCTTTCATCCACGAAACTCAGGCCTTTCCATTTCCTTTCCTGAATGAGAGCCTTGACCTTGTCCGAGTCTTCCGGATCCATCGTGCGCTCCAGCCATACGAAGCTCGTATCTCGCGAGAGTCGTTCCTCGATGTCTTTCTCTTTTTTGTGCAAAATCGGTGCCAGCTCCTTCGCCGCTTCTTTCGGAGAGACATTCAGCATTCCCGGGTCGCCATAGAGAGACTTCACCATGATGGAAAAAGCCATTTCCTTCCCATTCCTGTCATAGATCGTACCGCGCGGTGAGTAGAGCGTCTGGATACCCGCCGTCTGATTCATCGCCATCTCTTCATAGCGGCTGCCTTCGATGACCTGCACCCAGAAAAGACGCAGCACAAGAAGAGCCACCAAAACAATGATGGCTTTCGAGAATGCGACGCTTCTCATGCGCATTTTATTTCTGGGCTGTCCCTGGTTCATGCGAGCTCCTTTCGTGAAATGGGGCGAATGGGGTCAATGGGTTCTACGGGTTCAAGCGGTTCAAAGGGGTTGGTGCGGCGCATTTCGTCATCCTGAGCGGAGAAAAACGTCG
>OGQF01002395.1_pt1 | contig 10845 bp, 10 predicted proteins | sample 1553141 | NCBI WGS metagenome assembly OGQF01 (sample SAMEA2580005, study PRJEB22360) | human gut metagenome | biome: human gut; feature: human-associated habitat; material: faeces | place: Denmark | collected 2008/2010
ATATAAGGCGGCCGGTCCTGGGCGATGGCGTCCATCATGTCCGCGTAGACCAGGGTGTGGCCATTGCCGTAGACATTGCTGGTGGCTTCCTGCAGCCCCTTGAGGTCCGCGTCCTCCGGGCGCTGGTCGGCAAAGTCCCACACGTCGATGTTGTTGGTGGACGTGCCGCCGATCTTCACCGTGCCTGTCTCTCCGAACAGATAGAGCGTTTCCTCCAGATTCTTGGGGTAAACATTGGTGGTACCCTCAATGGTACCGATGGCCCCGTTTTTGAACTTCACCACGGCCATGCCCACATCCTCGCACTCCAGATAGTGGTGGAACTGCTGGGCGGTCTGCGCATAGACCTCCTCCACCTCGTCTCCCATCATCCAGCGCAGCAGATCCACACCATCGATGCACTGGTTCATCATGCACCCGCCGTCCTGGGCCCAGGTGCCGCGCCAGGGAGCCTGGTCGTAATAGCCCTGCCCGTGATGTCCGCCTTGAAGGCGATGCGCGGCCGGGAGTGCGCGCCCTCCCGGGTGAACGCGAGCGACCCGTCGCCGGCGCGCTGGAACTCCACGCCGAGGGCGAGCAGGTCGTTCACAATCGCCCTGCTCGAACGGATCATGATGTCGACGCTCTCGCGGCGGTTCTCGTAGTGGCCGGCGTGCATGGTGTCCTCAAAGAAGGCATCGTAGTCCGAGCCTTCGGGCAGCACGCAAATGCCGCCCTGCGCGAGCATCGAATCGCACTCATCGACCGAGCCCTTGGAGAGCATGATCACGCGCGTGCTCGTCGGCAGGTTGAGAGCTGCGTACAGGCCCGCCACGCCGCAGCCGGCAATAACGACGTCGCACTCCATGTCGGGGTATTGTTTGGTTTTCACAGGAATCCTCTCCCTTGTAATGTGGCATAAGGGACTGCCCCTCATGTCACATTGTTCTAGCGCGCTGCGTACTCGAGCATACGGTCGAGCGTAAGTTTTGCCTGGTCGGCAGCCTCGTCCGACACACCGATCTGCACCTCGCCCTCGCCCGTCTCCAGGCAGCGCACGAGCTTTTCGAGCGTGATGAGATCCATGTTGACGCAGGTGGGCTGCACCGCGGGGAAGTAGAACTTCTTGCCGGTGCCCTGGCAGCGGCGCTCGAGCTCGTAGAGCACGCCGCGGACCGTCACGATAATGAACTCGCTCGCGTCGGACTCCTCGGCGTACTTGATGATGCCGGCGGTGGAGCCGATGTAGTCGGCCTCGGCCAGGACGTCGGCCTTGCACTCAGGATGCGCCAGCACGAGCGCGTCGGGGTGGGCCTCCGTCGCGTCGACGATCTGCTCGACGGTGATAATGTGATGGCGCGGGCAGTAGCCGTTGTTGAGGATGATGTGCTTTTGCGGCACCTGCTCGGCTACGAAGCGGCCCAGGTTTTGGTCGGGAATGAACAGGATATGCTGCTGCGGCAGCTCGGACACGATCTTGACGGCATTGGAGCTGGTGACGCACACGTCGCTCCAGCTCTTGATCTCGACCGTGGAGTTGACGTAGCACACCACGGCCAGGTCGTCGCCGTACTCGGCGCGCGCCGCGTCGACCGTCTCGCGCTTGACCATGTGAGCCATGGGGCAGTCCGCGCCCGGCTCGGGCAGCAGCACGGTCTTAGTGGGATTGAGCAGCTTGGCGCTCTCGCCCATAAACTCCACGCCGCACAGCACGATGGTCCGCTGTGGCAGGCTCTTGGCGAGCTTGGCCAGGTAGAAGCTGTCGCCGACGTAATCGGCAACGGCTTGGACCTCGGGCGCCACGTAGTAGTGCGCCAGGATTACCGCGTCACGTTGGGTTTTTAGTTGCTGAATGGCCTCGACGAGTTCTGCGGGCACCAGTGCCACGCGCTCCGTTGCCGTCGTTGCCGATGCCAGGCCGGCCGCGATATCGCGTGCAAGCTCCGACGCATCCATGTTCGCGCTCTGTGCCATCAAGGCCCCTCTCTTTTGGCGAATCTTGGGGCTTTAGTATGACACCTAGGTTTACAGCTGACAAGACAGCTGTAAACCTAGGTGTAAAGTTGAAATAAAGATTCAATCATGTGGCAGGTCCATTTTTGAACTGGCAAGCTGAGGCTAGCCGAGCTCTCGATAGCGCAGGAGGCATCTTTCGCCACCGCAATACCGCTTGGCGCGAGTTGCACGCCGTGGGGCGCAAACGGTCCGCACCTCCGCAAGCGGCGCGTGCCCGATGTGGCAAAATCGAACTACTTAAGGGGGCCGAATGCTCAAGATTATTGCCTGCGACGATGACGTCGCTTTTCTAGATAGACTGCACCGAATGATCGATCGTTGGTCGACCGAGACGGGCACGGCGGTCGATGTTGCGCTCGTCACGCGCGGCGAGGACCTACTGGCCCGCCATGCCGCATCGCGCGCCGACATCATTCTGCTCGACATGATCATGCCGCTCGTCAACGGCATGGACACCGCACGCGAATTGCGCCAGGCCGATACCGCCGTGCGCCTGGTGTTCCTCACCTCGTCGCCCGAGTTCGCACTGGAGTCCTACGAGGTCCGTGCCTTCGACTATCTGCTCAAGCCCGTGACTTACGAACGCCTGGCGCAGTTACTCGACGAGCTTTCGAGCATGCGCCCGGCGGCAACCGACGAGCTCGTGATCAAAACGTCCTTTGGCTACCACGCCCTGCGCCTGTCCGACATCGAATATGCCGAGGCGCGCAACAAGCACGTGGTCTTCCACCTGCGCGACGGACGCGATATCGAGGCACTCGAGTCGTTCCGCAGCGTCGAGGACCGCTTGGAGCAAAACGCGGTCTTCTTTAAATGCCACCGCAGCTACCAGGTCAACCTGCGCAATATCGATCACTTTGACCGCACGGACATCGTCATGCGCTCGGGCGCTTGCATCCCGCTTTCGCGCAGCTGCAAGCAGGGATTCCAAGACGCCTACTTTGCGGTGCGCTTTGAGGGTGGAAGACACTGATGGTCTCCTCGGTCGAAATGATCCTTTGGGCAATCCACCACGCCACGACGTTGCTCTTTGGCGTCTTTGCCTCGGCGGCGCTGTGCGGTATCGAGATCAACCGGCGTCATGCGCTTGAACTGGTGCTGGTCGGCGCCGTAACCGGATGCGCATTTGGCCTCGCCAATGCCGTCGGCGGAGAGCTTTTCGCCCGCCAGGTATATCCGCTCGTCGTGCATCTGCCGCTCATCATCTATTTGTGCGCGCGCTACCGCCTGAGCCCGCTGCTTGCCGTGCTCGGCATTACGAGTGCCTATCTGAGCTGCCAGTTCAGCAATTGGATGGGCATCGCCGCATTTGCCGCAACCGATTCTCAGATCGCGTACTATCTGGCGCGCATCGCGACCACACTCGCCGTCTTTGCCGTCCTGCTGCATTGGGCCGGCGACATCGGTCCGCGCTTGGCGATTAAAAGCACCACCGAGCTGGGCATCCTTTTAATCCTGCCGCTCGTCTATTACGTCTTTGACTATGCCACCAACGTCTACACCACGCTGTTCCACTCGGGCTCGGTGGTGACGGTTGAGTTTTTGGCCTTTGCACTCTGCGCGTTCTACCTTATGTTCCTCGCCGTCTACCTGCGTGAATACGAAGAAAAGGAAACCGCCGAGCGAGAGCGCTGGATGCTCGAAACCCGCGACAGCGCCGCCATCAAAGAGCTCGAGGCTTGGCGTCAATCTGGGCGCGAGCTGTCGATTCTGCGCCACTACATGCGCCACTTCCTACGCGGCCTGGCCGCTTTAATTGAGGAGGGCCACACCGACGAGGCGCTCGATCGCATCGACGAACTCTGCGAAGCCGGCGACCGCACCGCCGTACGCCGCTTCTGCGCCAACGAGACCGTAAACATCGCGCTTTCGTCATTTAACTCGGATATCAATAGAAACGGCATTACCGCCAACCTGCGCGCCGCCGTACCCGAAACCATCCACGTAGGTGACGCCGACCTGTTTAGCGTGCTCTCAAATGCCTTGGAAAACGCTATCACCGCCGCAAGCGCCGCACCCCAAGGAAAGCGATTCGTCGACCTTGACCTGCGATTAGAGGACGGCCAGCTGCTGCTGTTAGTTTCCAATACGTTTGACCGCGCGCCGCGCATGGTCGACGGCATGCCCGTGACCCGGCATGCGGGCCACGGCTTTGGCACCAGGAGCATCAAACTTGCCGTGGAGCGCATGAATGGCAACTGTCAGTTCCGCATTAGCGGCGATCGGTTTGAGCTGCGCGCTGTGATGTAGAAGTGCGGCGCCGATCTCGAGGCGCGCCTTGCCCGCCAGGCAATCGCTCGCCGGCGCCAATCCGCTACAGCGGAGCGGCCGCCGGGGTCAGTTGCTTGATGTATGCCCACATGCGCTGCTTAGCGGCCTTGTCGGTGAGTGCCGCCTCAAAGCCGTCGAGCGCGAGCACGCGGCGGCCCTGCACATGGGCGACCAGGCCGGGCTTGAGCATGGCGGTGTCGAAGTCATCGATCGCCACGAGCATATCGGCATAGGTCTCGCGCATGGCATCAGCCGCGTTGTTGTCGAGCAGTAGCACCGCCTCGGGGTCCAAGGCCTCAAGCGCCTCGCGGAACAGCTCGCACGGCAGAGTCTCGCCCACCGCGATCGCTCCGTCACCCACGCCGGCGACGCTTGCCAGCACGCAAAAATCCTCGGGCGCGTAGCCGATGGCCCCAAGCGCCTTGCGCAACGCCGCGCCATCCGGGCCGGCGGCAAGCTCGCCACCCGAACGCTCGGCCTCGTCCAAATCGCCTTTGACCAGCACAATCGGCGAGCACGCGTTGCCCGCGATACGCACGCCGCGACCCGCGAGCGATGCGAGCTCCTGCTCGGTCGCCTGGGCGATGGCTTCTTTTTTCTGGCTTTGTGACGTGGGCATGCGCTCTCCAATCGTTTGCGTGGCCACCATTATATAAAAGAGCCGCCCGCGAGTGGTTGCTTTGCGGGCGGCTGGGTATAAGCACGGTCGTACTGAGTTTTACGCGGCCGGACCGCGTCGCATTATGGAGGTCACCATGGCTGACATTAATCAGATTACCCCCGAGAACTTCGATTCCATCGTTAACGACAGTCTGCCCGTGCTGGTCGATTTTTGGGCACCGTGGTGCGGGCCCTGTCGATCCCTCTCGCCCATCGTTGACGAGGTTGCCGATGAGCTGGCGGGCAAGCTTGCCGTTGCCAAATGCAACGTCGACGACAACCAGGACCTGGCCATGAAGTATGGCGTCATGAGCATCCCCACGCTGATTGTGTTTAAGAACGGCGAGGAGATTGACCGCTCGGTTGGCGCTCTGCCCAAGGCGAGGCTGCAGGCGCTGCTGGAGAAGCATCTGTAATACGCTTGTTACATGGTGCCGTCTGCCTGCCGTCCATGAGCGCTTTTGCACCGCTCGCCGGACTTCTGGATGCACCAAGTGCAACCACGGATAGTATGGTAGTCACAAACAGCCCCCAGTGAACGGGTGCGGGTCGCACAGACTCGCACCCGTTTTCTTATGCAGCTGCGCACAGAGCGGGCGTAGTAAAATCTGAACCACTGAACTGCCCCATACAAAAGGAGATTTTCCATGCATGACGTCGGAATGAACATGAGCCAGCTTGCCATGAGCGTCAAGCAGGTCGACGACACCATCGAGCTCGCTCACGAGTGGAGCCATCAGCTGCTGCATGCGACCGAGAATTTTGACATGGAGCGCATCGGCGCCAAGCTCGAGGCCGCCATGGCCGCGCTCCACGAGGCGCATGACGCGCTCGAGGGCTACGAGGAAGCCATCGAGGCCGACCACAACTCCGTCGGCTCCGTGAAGCTGGTGTAAGGTGGCCGAACACGAGCACGGCTGCGGGTACGAGCACGAGCATCCGCACGGGGCGGACGGTGACGCGGGCTGCCACTGTAGTGGTTCCGGCTCCGAGCTGGTCCGTTTTTCGGTTACCGCACCCGACGACCTGCTGCGCCGTTTTGACGAACAGATCGCGCGCCGCGGCGACGTGGCCAACCGATCCGAGGCCGTGCGCGATTTGATTCGCGCCTCGATCGCCAAAGAGCAGATGCGCACGCCCGATGAGCACGTTATCGGGTCGCTCACCATGATTTACGACCATCACACCGGCGATCTGACGCGCCGCCTGGACGAGGTGCAGCACGACTACACCGACGAGATCGTATCGACCATGCACGTGCATCTGGATCACCACAACTGTTTGGAGATTCTGGCGCTCAAGGGTCGTGGCGAGCGCGTCTACGAACTAGCCGACCGCCTGCTGGGCCTGCGCGGCGTTAAGCACGGCGAGCTCACGTGCGCCGCCACCAAGCAGAGCCTGGGGCTGTAGCGGGATTTCCCGCAGCGCACCTGCCAAATAGGGACAGGTTTGTTTTGGCAGGTTTAGAAGTTTTACCCACCAAAATAAACCTGTCCCTTTTTGGTCGGTTTTGATGAGGGGTGTCGCATGCGGCATGTGCATATTCATGTGACGGGCATTGTGCAGGGCGTTGGCATGCGACCGTTTGTGTATCGCGAGGCCATGGCACATGGCATTTGTGGATGGGTGCTCAATGCGGGCGACGGCGTGCATATCGAGGCGCACGCTCCGGCCGATGCGCTCGATGCTTTTGTTGCCGCGCTTTCTGAGCATGCACCTGCAGCAGCCCGCATAGAGTATGTCGAGGTTGTGGACCTGGCAGCCAACGGTTGGGATGCCGCCGATGAACAGGGCTTTCGCATCGTAGCATCGCAGGACCAGACCGCGCACACGACGCTCGTCTCGCCCGATATCGCCACCTGTGACGATTGCCTGCGCGAATTGTTCGATCCCGCCGACCGACGCTATCACTACCCCTTTATCAACTGCACTAACTGCGGCCCACGCTTTACCATCATCCGATCGCTGCCTTATGACCGAGCGGCCACATCGATGGACCGTTTCCCCATGTGTCCCAAGTGCGCCGCGGAGTATGCCGACCCACTCGACCGGCGTTTTCACGCGCAACCCGATGCCTGCTTTGATTGCGGGCCGCATATTACGTGGCGCGAGGCTGTAAACGGCGATGCGTGCGGGAATTCGTCCGCGACACCGACCGTCGGCACCACACGCGAGGCCAGCGACGCTATCATCGAGCGCTGCGTTGAGCTGCTGGCCAGCGGTGGCATCGTCGCCATCAAGGGCCTGGGCGGATTCCATCTAGCCTGTGACGCTGCCAACGAGCAAGCGGTGGCCGAGTTGCGCCGTCGCAAACGCCGCAGCAACAAACCACTTGCCGTCATGGTGCGCAGTCTTGCCGATGCCGAGCGCCTGTGTCATATCGACGATGCTGAACGCGATCTGCTCGCCGGCAGCATCCGCCCCATTGTGCTGCTGCGCCGGCGCACTGTTGACGAGGGCAACGGCAGTTCCCCCGACGCCCTCGCTCTCGCGCCATCTGTCGCGCACGACCTTCCTGAGCTCGGCGTCATGCTCCCCTATACGCCGCTTCAACATCTGTTGCTTGCCGCGGCAGAAGCCTGCGGTATGCACGCGCTCGTCATGACCAGCGGAAACCTGAGCGAAGAACCCATCGAGACCGACGACGACCTTGCCTGGGAACACCTCGTTGCCGCCGGCATCGCCGACGCGCTGCTCGGTAACGACCGCGCGATCCTCTCGCGCTACGACGACTCTGTAGTGCGCGTGGTCGACGGCGCCATTATGCCCGTTCGCCGCGCTCGCGGATATGCACCCCAGCCACTGCCGTTGCCGGCGCTCGACGGCGCTCCGTCCTGCGTGCTCGCCTGCGGGCCACAACAAAAGGCCACGATTGCGCTCACGCGTGAAGGGACGAACGGCGAGGCGACCTGTTTTGTGTCGCAGTATATCGGCGATGTTGAAAACGGCGGGACCTTCGATGCCTGGAACGCCGCGCGCACGCGCTTGGAAGATCTCTTTGACTTGGCGCCCGCCGCCTTGGCCTGCGATGTGCACCCCAGCTATCTATCGGGCCAGTGGGCGCGCGAGCAGGCGCGAAAATGCAATCTGCCGCTCGTCGAGGTGCAGCACCATCATGCGCATATCGCGAGCGTAATGGCCGAGGCCATCGCCGCGGGCCAGCTTACAACCGACGCGCGTGTCCTTGGCATCGCCTTTGACGGCACCGGCGCCGGCACCGATGGGACCATTTGGGGCGGCGAGTTTCTTGTTGCCAGCCTTGGCGGCTTTGAGCACGCCGCGCATTTGCGCACTTGGGCGCTCCCCGGTGGGGCGGCCTCCGTGCGCGACGCCCGCCGCAACGCCTTTGCCCTGCTCAGTGAGCTCGGCCTGCTCGAGCACCCAGGTGCCGCTCGGCTTTTGGACAGCCTCGACGAGCAAACGCGCAGCGTGACAGCTACCATGATCGAGCGCGGCATCAACAGCCCGCGTACCAGCAGCATGGGGCGTCTCTTTGATGCCGCGGCGGCGATTCTGGGCATCTGCAACAAGGCAACCTACGAGGGCGAACCCGCCATCGAGCTTGAGGCCGCCGCCTGGCGCGCGCTCGACAACGAAATCGCCCATTTTCCCGACGACAACGCCGGCTATTTCGCATCTTGCCCATCGTGGCTGGACGGCCCCTATGTTCTAGACCAGAAAGCACTCTTTGAGGCACTTTTGGGAGGAATTGAAGCCGGAGCGCCCGCCGACAGGCTCGCACTCGACTTCCATGTCGCCGTCGCGCGCTCCTCGGCGCGCATCGCCAGCGATATCTGCGTGCACGAGGGCATCGACACCGTCGCGCTCTCGGGCGGCGTGTTCATGAACCGACTTCTGCTCCAGCTCCTCACCCGCGAGCTCAAAAGCATGGGTCTCACTGTCTTGGTTCCTCACTCCGTACCCGTCAACGACGGCTGCATCGCCTACGGTCAGGCGGCAGTCGCACGCACCCGCCTCGCACAGGTCGCACCGCAATAGGCTGTTCGGCCAGCCCACAAGCCGCCGTCTCACAGGTGTAGCGCGTTTGCCCGCAGCGCCCGCGAGCGCTACCATCAACTGATGGATTATTGAGCGCCCGTCCAGCGCAAAGCGTATAAAAGGGGAACAATATGTGCCTTGCCGTTCCCGGTAAAGTAGTCAAACGCGACGACGACCTCAAGGCCACCGTCGACATGATGGGCATCGAGCGCCCCGTGTCGCTGCGACTCGTGCCGACGGCGCAGGTTGGCGACTACATTCTCGTACACGCCGGCTTTGGCATCCAGATTGTCGACGAGCAGGAAGCGCAAGAAACGCTCGAGCTCGTTAATGCCATGTCCGAGCTGGTCGAAGAAGACCAGCTTGCCACCAACCCGGCCGAGGCATACTAGTGGCGGCCGAGCAGCCGGCGCGCTCCGGTATCGACTTCTCGGCATTCCGCGATCCCAAGCTGGCTCGCGAGCTCATCGAGCGCATTCATGAGCTTGTCGGCGACCGCGCCATCAACCTTATGGAAGTCTGCGGCACGCATACTGTGAGCATCGGGCGCTATGGCTTTCGCTCCATTATGCCGGCAGGGCTCAAGCTGCTGAGCGGCCCGGGCTGCCCCGTCTGCGTCACCGCCAACCGCGACATCGACCACGCAATCGCGCTCGCCAACATAGACGGCGCCATCATCACCACCTTTGGCGACATGATGCGCGTGCCCGGATCATCCACCTCGCTCGCTGCGCAAAAAGCGGCGGGGCGCGATATTCGCATCGTCTACTCCCCGCTCGATGCACTCGATATAGCCGAGCAAAACCCTGATCGCCCGGTCATTTTTATGGGCGTGGGCTTTGAGACCACAACGCCCACCATCGCCGCCGCCATTTTGGAGGCCGATGCACGCGGACTCCAAAACTTCTCGGTCTATTGCGCCCACAAGACCACGCCGCCGGCGCTATGCGCGATTGCCAACGATCCCGAGACCACCATCGACGGCTTTATCCTGCCGGGCCACGTCGCCACCATCACGGGCTTGGCGCCCTTTAGCTTTTTGGTCGACGAGTTTAAGACTCCAGGCGTGGTAACGGGATTTGAGCCGGTCGACATCTTGCAGGGTATCTGCATGCTGGTCCAGATGGTTGTTGAGGGGCAACCCGCGATCGACAACGCCTACCGTCGCGGCGTCAATGCCGACGGCAATCCTGTGGCGCGCCAGCTGGTCGAGCAGGTATTTGAGCCGTGCGATACCACGTGGCGCGGGCTGGGGCTGATTGCCAACTCGGGCCTTTCCATCCGCCCCGAGTTCTCGCGCTTTGATGCCCGCGCTCGCTTTGACGTGCCCGTTGAGGCGACGGTCGAGCCGCGCGGGTGCCGCTGCGGCGACGTGCTGCGCGGGGCCATTGCGCCGAGCAGCTGCCCGCTCTTTGGCCGCACCTGCACGCCCGAGCACCCCGTCGGCCCATGCATGGTGAGCTCCGAGGGCAGCTGCGCGGCGTACTACCGCTACCGCGACTAGCCCGGGCACACCCGCACACCGGCACCACCCACGATTGGAGTTTTCGATATGTCCCATAGCGTTACCGATAGCACCGTCCTGCTGGGCCACGGCTCCGGCGGCCAGATGATGAAACGCATCATCGATGAGGTCTTTTTGGATGCCTTTGGGTCGCCCGAGCTGCTCGAAGGCAACGATGCCGGCGTCGCCGCGCTGCCCGCGAGCGGGCGCATCGCCATGTCGACCGACAGCTTTGTAGTCTCGCCGCAGTTCTTCCCCGGTGGCAACATCGGCCGCCTCGCCGTGTGCGGAACCGTCAACGACGTCGCGACCTCGGGCGCCAACGTGCGCTACCTGTCGTGCGGCTTTATCCTCGAAGAGGGCTATCCCATGGATAGGCTCCGCCAGATTGTGCAGACGATGGCCGAGACGGCGCA
>OGQF01002397.1_pt1 | contig 10840 bp, 8 predicted proteins | sample 1553141 | NCBI WGS metagenome assembly OGQF01 (sample SAMEA2580005, study PRJEB22360) | human gut metagenome | biome: human gut; feature: human-associated habitat; material: faeces | place: Denmark | collected 2008/2010
AAATGGAATAGATTCCGGCAAAAGCCGCCAGTCCGACAATGCCCCAAATCATAGGGACACCCATCACCTTTTCGATCGTCAGTGCACCGAGGTAAAGGATGGAAGTCAGGTTGATAAAGATGAAAACAGCCAGCCAGAAAACAGCCATGACAGTCTTGACCCGTTTATCGAAGCGTTCCTCCAGAAACTGGGGCATGGTAAATATCTTCTTTTCGAGGAATATCGGAATAAAGTACTTGGCGACGATAATCAATCCCAGCGCCGCAATCCATTCGTAAGTAGCCATTGCCAACCCGATTGCATAACCGGAACCGGACATGCCGACAAACTGCTCCGCCGAAATATTAGAAGCAATAATCGAAGCACCGATTGCCCACCAGGCCAATCCGCGCCCCGCCAGGAAATAATCGCCGGCATCCCGTTCTTCCCCTTTTTTCTTCCGGGAGACAAACAGGCCGACGAACAGGATCAGGGCACAGTAGGCGATAAAAATGACCAGGTCTATAGTATTCATGGTATCAATATTTAATGTTCTATATCTTTTTCTGAAAATATGGTCAAAATCCGCTGCCAAATTGCCTGGCTAATCAGAAAGGCATTTACGCAGGTCTTCTATAGTGCCTAGCCAATTAGTTAGGCATTTTCCGGTTATGTCAACAATGCCTTTCTAATTAGTCAGGCTATTTATCGGACGGTTTATAATGCCTTTCTGATTGATTAGGCAATTTAGCAGCGTATTATTATATGCTTCATTCCAATATCATTTAAAATTCATCCTGCATCAAGGCCGAACGTCCTCCATCCATCAGAATCGTTGTTCCACTGATAAACCGGGCTTTGGGAGATGCCAGATAGACACAAAGTGCGCCCACTTCGCCCACCGTGCCGATCCGTTTAACCGGATGCAAGTTGATCGTTCTCCGGCGTTCCTGCTCCGCATCCGGAAAGGAGTCAAACCAGGTATCGTTGCCCGCCGTATCAATAAAACCGGGTGCTACACCGACCGTACGGATGGCTGGTCCCCATTCAATTGCCAGGTTACGCACCAGTCCTGTTATCGCCGTTTTGGTAACGCTATACGGAAAACATCCGGGTATCGTACCGAACGCATGGTTGGAAGTCATCAACAGGATGACACCTTCCCCACTCTTTTCGAGATAAGGCTTACACAACTTTGACAACCGCCAATGGGAAGCCAGATTCAAATCCAGGTTATACTGCCAACGTTCTTCGGTACATCCTTCGGCTCCCTCAAACACATTCACTCCGGCACTGGAGACCAGGATATCTATCCGCCCGAACGTGTCGACCGTTTCCCGAACCAGCGCTTCCAGGTCTTCCGGACAGGTCACATCTGCCTGCCTGTATAAGGCCCGTACCCCCTCTGCCTCTACGGCTTTCCGGAAGGCAACCGCACATGTATCGCCTGCCGCTTTCCGGGAACACCCGGCAACATGGGCTCCGGCCTTTGCAAACTCGATAGCCGTACCCAATCCTATGCCGGATGATACACCGGTAACAAGCACCACTTTATCTTTATAGTCTATCGTAAAACTCATACGCTTAAATATAGAAGTTATCGGGAGCGTTCGTAGTAATACCCGGATGTTTCTCCATCTCCTTTTCCACCAGGTCGACGCCTAAGCCGGGACGATTGGACAAATGCAGATGACCGTCGTAAACCATTTCGGCAATCGGATGATCGATCACCGTATCTCTCCAGGGAACATCGTTGAACATAAACTCCTGACGGAAGAAATTCGGTATCGCGGCACACACATGCGAAGAAGCCAGTGTCGATAACGGCCCGTTCGGATTGTGAGGTGCAATCAGCACATTAAAGGCTTCCGCCATCGTAGCCATCCGTTTCATTTCCGAAGGGCCTCCGCAACGGGTAATATCCGGCATAATCACGTCACAGACATGTTTTTCCAACAAAGAACGAATACCGAAACGGGTATAATGGCGTTCTCCCACACAGATGGCCACATCCGAAGGGATACGTTCACGCATAGCCCGCAAAGTCTGGGAACTTTCAGGGCCGGCAGGTTCCTCATACCAGGTGATATCCAGCTTTGCCAACCGTTCGGCCATCTTCACTGCCACGCGGTAGTTCAGCATGGCATGCGTCTCGATCATAATATCGAACTCCGGTCCAACCGCGTCGCGGACAGCTTTCGATACATCGAAAGCCAGGTCCTGTTGCTCGGCTGTCAAAGTCAGATTCGAAGCCAGGTCTTCGCCATAGAAATAATTGGTATGTGCAAACGGGTCGAATTTCAATCCGGTGAATCCTGCCTCTTTTACTTTCAGGGCCTGCTCCGTATAATCTTTTGCATTATGGCCACCGCCGGTAAACCAATAGTTTGCATACAACAGAATATCTTTGCGATAAGCACCTCCCAGCAATTCATAACAGGGAACACCCAACACTTTCGCCTTCAGGTCCAGTAAGGCCATGTCGATACCGCTGATAGCGCACAGGCTGGCTCCATACGGGCCAATCCAGTTCAGGTCACGATAAAGTTTTGTCCAGATAAAATCCGTTTTCATCGGGTCGAGGCCGATAATACGCTGTCCCACATGTTTGGCAGCTTCGAAAACGATCGGGCTCCCGGGCCAGTTGGTTGCTTCGCCGACACCGGTGTAGCCTTCGTCTGTATATATTTTAAGTAGCGTCCAGTTATATTTGATACCTTGTACCAACCATACTTTAACATCTGTGATTTTCATTATCTATTCCGATTTAATTACATTATACCAAACTGATCGAAAGCATCACGTGCTTTCATTCCTTCCTGAATTTTCTTTAATACCATACGCTCGCCGCGGGCTTTTTCAAGGGCGCGGGTAAAGACTTCTTCTTCAATACTGCGGGGTACGACACATACACCGTCGATATCTCCTACCAGCACATCGCCATCATTAATCCGTACACCATCCATTTCGATAGGCACACGATAATCAATTACTTTTCCTCTCGGCGCCTGGTCCTGTGCATAAGGTCCGTAAGAAAAACAAGGAAAGTCGAGCGCCAAAATACCTTTTGTATCCCGAGAATACCCATTGACCACTGCGCCGGCCGCTTTACACTGGATAGCACGGGCACTCATCAACTCTCCCCATAAAGCGTAACAGGGAGACGAACCGGAGCAAACATACACTTCATCTTCCTTCAGGTCATCCAACGCTTCGAGCATCAACCCGAAAGAGCGTTTCAGCAACGGATTTTCTCCGCACTCTTTGCCATGTTCCAGCACATCAGCCTCCAGCACGGTCATAGCACGTCCCACCACCAGCATATCATCCCGAAGCGGACGAATCTGCGGAGGAAGGAACTGACGGGTATATCCCATCTTATCCATTATGTCACCGATTACTGCGGTATAAAGCTCCTCCTTTATCAAAGAGAACAGAGCTTTATCATCATTCCATTCTTTCATATCCATATAGTTTATCAGTATAAATTATTCAATGATTACTGATCACAAAGTTAGCCGGAGTATACAAAAAGTCAGCCCGAAATTCATATCTCAACGTATGCAGGAAGGACCTTTTACGAAAAAAATGTGTACAAAACGGAAACTACTTGGTAACTTCCCTCGGAGTGATCCCCATCTGCTGTTTAAAGACCCTTGAAAAGTATTGCGGTGATTTGAACCCGCAGATAAAACAGATTTCCTTGATCGACATCTCCGTATTGCGCAACAATTCAATCGCTTTGTTTATACGGATCTGATTCAGATAATCCAGCGGGGAAAGATTCAGGTGTTGCGCAAACAGTTTACGGAGGTACCGTTCGCCTACTCCGGTCTGCCCGGCCACATCACTGATGGATATATCGGTCTGATAATTCATACGAATATAGGAAATTGCCTTTTTCAGCGACTCATTTGTACAAATCGGCAGGTAAGATTCATCCATGTAACGATAGATAAGAATCAGCAGTTCCGCATAGTACATCACCACCAGGTATTGATAGTATTTATTTTTTAGGTTCATCTCGTTTACAATGCGTTGGACAGCCCGCATGATACGGACATTATTCACGATTTTAATCAGGCGGTTCTCTTCCGAAAAGATCGTTACGGGAGTCAGCTCGCCTGTCTCATCCTGTGCATGCGGATTGAAACGGGAAAATATTTCCGGTAGAAATTCCAGCTGCATCAGTGTCGTTCCTTCCGAGCCTGCTTCAAAGGTATGTTCCACATTCGAACAGATAATCATCATCTCGTTCTCATTGAAACTGATACTTTCGTTTTCCAGATGAAGGATGCAGTTGCCTTTCTTTACATAGTTGATCTCGATGCGCAGATGCTGGTGAGGACCGAATGTTTCAAACGGCTGGAAAGAGACGAAACGAAAGACATCTGCCAGACGTTTATATTTTAGATTCTCCGTTATCCCCTCTAAAAGTCCCCAAAGAGACTGTTCTGTTGTCTTGTTATCCATGATATTCCTTTCCCTTGTTCTGAAGCAAAGATAGAGAAAAGACAGTACCGGATTTTACACTTCGAAGAAAAAAGAAGGACCGAAATGGTATCTTTCGGTCCTTTAACTTATACAAATCGGAACTAACCTATATATTCCTTTATTTTTCCAGTAAAATAATCATTCCGCCTCTCCCCATAATCTCACATTGCTTCAAGGAAGACAGCTTTCCTTCCCATTGTGTATTTCTAATTTCAGGTAAGATATAAGAAGATGGTTTGAATCCGAGCAATTCCTCATCCAGTGTGATTTCAGCCGTCTGAGGCATATCCGTCCAGTTTGCCAGTACCACCAGCGCTTTATCACCATTCACATAAACAGTAGCCGGGATGTCCTTATTATCCGTTTTCACTGGACAACGTTCGTCCCAATAACCTCTCATCTGTGCATTCTTCATGCCAAAATCATCCCAAAGTTTCCAAAGCGGAACAGGATTTCCGCTCCACGGCAAACGGGGAAGCATTCCGTAAACCATCCCTCTGAATAGGTTCCGGGCATCCAGCGTTTCACTCATCAAGCCGAAAGGAATACCGGACATTTCCACCAGCCAGAAATCCTGCGTATTATTTGCTCTGAAACCTTCACCGATCCAGGTGCGGTCCACATAAGGTAACAGTTCCAGATACAAATGCAGTGAATTGGCATAACCGGCCCACTGGTTCATATGGTTCCAGGAATGGATATCTATCAGCCGGCGCTTTCCGTCGGCATCCATAATACGACGGGCACGTTGCAATGTCTGATGGTCCAGAGCACTGTCATCAATATAAACACCATCCAGCCCCAGGTTCTTTATCATCCAATCCAAACCTTCCAGATAGTAATTGTTCCAGCGGGAATCAGGGGCAGTAATAACCGAGATATCCATATCGCCGGCATATTTACCTTCATTAAAAGCATTATACCAGGCCGGAATGAAATGAGTCGTCAGGTTCTTGTTCAACCATTCGTGAGGACCGTTCCGATGGATCAGCGTACGGGCATCCTTTCCGGGACCGTCATGGATCACTTCACCACCCAGGCTACGTAACGCCCATAATTCCGGAATCTTCACCGTCAACTCTCGGGTCGTATAATAAAGCCGGACATCCAGATCCTTGCTGTGTGCATCTGAGATAAAACGTTTCAGATCAGGAACTGCTTCATCATAATAAGGATAGTTAATGAACGGATATACATCTTTCTTATGATGGATATTAATCATATTGGCACCTGCTTCCAATGCAGCAGGGATATAACCGGCACTCACATCGCTGTTGGAATGGTAGAAACGTTTTTCCGCCAGTTCTTTCAGGTTAAGCGGTTTCACCGGAGTAACCAGCATATTAAAATTATAATGAAGAACATCACCTTTCTGCATAGTACGTTCACCACTATAGGCCGTCATCAAGACTGTACCGTCTTTATCGGGCAGAATATCGATACCGCCCTTATTGGCATTTCCCCACGAAGCAGGCAGGTTCAGTTTACCTAAACCATAATAGATATTCACCAGCGGGCGGACATAGTTTTCATCTTTGAAGCAGAAGTTCAGACCGGCATTTATATTTCCCATCCAGATCTTATCCTGATGTTTGTCGACATTCCATTGCCAGTTAATTACAGAGTCCGGACGGAAACCGCCTTTATGTCCCAATCCCATCATATATTTGGCAGCATACGAAGTATAAGGTATTTCCAGGCGGATATCCTTTACTTTCACGTCTCCCAGGGATTTCACCTGTATCTGATAATCGACCAGGCCGTCGAAACCGAATTTACCGGAACACTGTACTTCAAAATTACGGTTTTTCCGGGTAGCTATCCAGTTTACCGACGCATTATTCCGTCCGGTGATCCGCAGGGAACCGGGTTTCAGCACTTCTTCGCCATTCTCCGTTTCTATCACGAACCGCATTTCTCCTGCCAGAACAGGATTATTGCTCTGATCGTTCAACTGGTTACTCTGATCATAACGGGTAGAAAGGGATTGAGGAAGACCTTCTTTCGACAGCTCCATCGTTCCTCCCAACCAGGAAATCGTTTGTTTCTGTAATTGAACCGGGACATACGGAGCCGTCGGTTCATCGGCATTACCGATGGAAGAATCCAGCCAGCGCAGGCGGGTTTTCCTCCATCCATCGTTATCCCCGTGGTTGGCAATGGGAGAACCTTGTACGGTCAATTCACATGCGATCTCTACCGGTTTGGCATCAGCAGCTTTGATCGTAACTTTTCCTTTATAAACGCCGCTTGCCGTTACAGGTACATCGGAACCGATCCATAATGCCTGCACATTTCCTTTGGAGACATTCACCGTCTTTTTAAAAGATTGGCCATTCGTATCAGTCCCTCCCAGGTTAAAACAACGGAAAGCAGAAGCCGGAATCTTATTTCCCTTTTCATTCTTCCAGTCAGAGAAGATAACAGATACGTCCGACAAGGTTTCATACGGAGCGAAAATTCCTACCTGCCAGGTATAGAACTCACCCGGAAGACAATCGCCCCGGAACTTTGTACGTGAATCGGCCGACCGTTCCACCCAACGCACAGGGATTGCATCCGTCATACGGATATCGTGTTCCCGGTCTTCTGTAAAACAGAAGTAACCGGCTTCCGGGTTTTCCTGTATCAACCTCTTCACCGCATCCGATGAAGCCACACGGCGCATTTCCGAGTCCTGCTCATTCACCGTACCCTGTCTTTTCAAGTCATCGAAGGCATTCGTTACATCATCCTGCGCCTGCATAACACAAGGCAGAGCCAGAAACGAACATACCATCAGGTACTTAATTTGTTTTCTCAACATTGTAGTATTCTTTTGATAATTGTTTGTATTTGTCCAACATTCGGCGGGCAACAGCCACTTCGTCTCCTTCCGTTACCGGAGTACGGGCCTTACCCGGACGATCAACGAAAGCCAACTCCCAGTCAGCCAACGAATCATAAAACTCATTCGCACGGAAAGCCTGACGGCCTAAATCCATCTTTGCATCTTCCTCCCTATAAATCGTTCCGTTATCGAGATGTCCCTGCAACATATCATAGAACTGTTTCCAACGTTGCAGATAATATCCCTCGATCAAACCGGTCCATTCACGCCATGAGTAATCAAATTGACGTACATCGACCTGTCCGCCCCAGATAGTCACCAGTGAAGAGGCATTCTTTTCAAACAAATTGCGTTCTTCATCGGTCGTTCCCCAGGCACGGGCATCAGTCAACCACTGGTCAAAGTTAAACTCTGTACGGGTACGAAGCAAGATATCTACATCTTTTAATAACTCGAGGAAACGTCCGGAGTGCAGAGCAAATGCCTCTTTATCCTTTTTCTTAAATGCCTCGGCGGCTTTTTTATGTATTTCCTGTCCCAGGTTTGACATAATCTGACGTTGTACATCTACAATATCGAAACGATAAGGTCCGGATCCTTTCAATTGTTCCGCATCCTTTAATAAACACACTTCAGCTTCTATCAATGATTGCGGATCATAAGGAATATTAAAACCGGCATTCGGCCCCGACTTCTTCACATCCACAGCAGGACGGGCACAGATGATCGAACTGGACTCGACCCCATTCGTCCCGGCCCGATAAGGACCCGCCAGCAATAACTCCCAGGCCTTATTAGCGGCATCCGAAAATGCGCCATAACGACGTTCCGCATATTTATTCAACCATTCTTCCAGCTTTACCGAATCCTGATGAACCGGCATTTCAAATGCCAACTCATAAAATACAGGATTTTGTCCGATCGACTCCATGAATAAACCGGAACCTACCACATTCGGCGTTTTCTGTTTCGCTTTCATAAACTGATTGGATGATACCAGCGGCAAATCTCCGTGAAGATTGACACGTCCGCCGAAGTTATGCAGATTACCAACCACAAAATCATGATTACAGAAATGATCTTCTCCCCCTAACGCCCCGTTCAGGCTCAATACGAGCAGGTCATGTTTCGGTACGACGGATGCAATATCTTTCCGGAAGCTCCAGGCTTGCATCACCCACAACGCATCCGGATCGAACGTCTTCATCAATTTATGGATGGAAGAACCTACAGCATTCAGATATTCAGGGGTATCCACAGGCGGCTTGCTTTCATGGAAAGGATCGGCTGCATAAAGTCCGTAGGTTCCATATAATTTCTGTTCCTCTTCCAGAAAAGTTTTTCCCAGTTCCGTAAACAACGGATCCAGCGGATCTAACTGGCAGATACCTTCAAATCCATACCAATCCGGTTGTTTCTGTATCTTTGCCTCCGGAAACTTTTCCATCATCTTACGAGGTACAGCACCGGAAAAACCTTGCTGTATCGGTGTCATGCCTAATTCCAACTGACGGTTTACCACTTGTTTACCCAAAGCAATATGCGAATCGATCCACGATTTCGGCAGCGGTCCGCCAAAACTTTCGATATTAGGCATCCACTGCCAGGCAAAATGGGCAGGATCGACCAGATAAGAACGCGCTTCCTCATCCGTAAAACCGAAACGAAGCAGTGTGTTATACCAAACACCTTCCAAACCGACAACCGACAAAGGTGTATTGATCGAATTCATAGCCATATAGTCGATCTCACGCTGCCAACGTTCCCAATCCCACCAGGCACCGGTATAGCTCAAGGTACAATAATTAAAATAGACACGATACTTACCGTTAATTATCCGGTGTGTCGTCTCTGCCGGAACAGGCAATGTCGCCGGTAAATTCAACTGATCGCCAAACCAGGAAACATGGGCATTACAATGATATTTCAAATACTGGTTATAAGCTGTTGCCAACGATACCGTATTGTTCCCCCGCAACACAACCTTGCCGTTCTCCCCGGCCACTTCATAGACATCGTTCCCATTCTCCGGCTCTATCAGTTCCAGACTAAACTGCTGACTATAACCCGGAGTAATACGTTCGATCAAGTCATAAGCAGCCTGTATCTGCGGATCTTTCTGACAAGACATCAGAGATAAAATACAAAAAAGCAAAAATACTTTACTTACAATTCTCATGGTATAAATCTTTATAATTATTTATATTACTAGACGTAGAAAAGCCCGTTTACCCTATAAGGATACGCAAATAAACTTACTTTACACGTTCTACATATCTATCCCTGATATCCTACAATAGTTCGTTAAAAAGAACGGATAGGCATCCGTTCGCCATTCCCTGCCTATCCGTTGGAAGAAAAGCGTACGTTTTTTTTCCTATATCCCGGCAGGTCATACCCTATAATGTACATACCGATACTCTATATTGTATTGGTATATTCATTATAGGGTATAGCAGACAAATCCATGGGGATAGATCTATTAATAGGTGTTCACCCGATATGGGCGACTTAGTAATGCCATCATGCCAGTACTACTATGTCATCTTGCTAGCATAGTAGTATCAGTACCATTAGCTCTACTGTGTAAAGGTGGTTAACACTATAGTGCTACCTATTCATCCTTTATTCTCATCTTTCAGGTTTCATCCCTGTTTGCAGCTTTAATATTCAAAGGATCCGGCTGAAAGGAGAAAAAATGCGAAGGCTTATACGATAAAAGAGGGGTACCTGTCCGATAAAAAACGGAGAGGCATCGGAGGACAGACAGATATTTACCCATTTAGAAAACTATTGGTATTTTTTACCTGTAAGATAAGTCTTCTCTCATTCTTAAAACATTTTTCAGCATAAATCCATTTTCCGATACGTTGAGCACGGATTCCATCGTACTTTAGAATTTCGAAATTCTTTAATTCATTTTTCAGCATAAAAGCCATGAACATCAAAGGACAGAAGATACCTGAAAACTGAAAGATGAGAAATAAAAACACACTGAGAGAGGAGGTTTTTATATAAAAATTGTCACTAGAAAATTGGAGAAGCCTAACTTATATGTCTATCCCCACTGATTTTTTTCTAAGCCGTTCTAATGTTCAATTTTAACAAGATAAATATCTCTGAAAAAAAATAAGGGACTTTTGCATTCAAAAGTCCCTTATTTTGTAATCAAAAGTCCTGTCTTAACATTTCAAAACACCGGACCTTTTTTTCTGCTATTTTAGATCTGTCTTTACGGATGAAAAGAAACCGTTACTTTCCCCTGTACTTTATCGCCTTTTCGCAACGGCTTGTATTCTTTCTCGGCATGAGGGATCAGGAAGTTTTCCTTCCCCGGATTGTTATAATCGGCAACTAATAAGCGGATTGCATCGCCTTCTATCCAGGCACGGACATACTGCGTTCCGTCGGATTTCACTGTGACAGATTGTCCTGATCCGTCTTTCAGCCGGGCTGAGTAAATATTCTCCTTCGTAGAACGGAACATGTTTGAACCGGCTGCCGTCTGGTCATACGACCAGGATTTTACAGGTTGTT
>OGQF01002399.1_pt1 | contig 10829 bp, 8 predicted proteins | sample 1553141 | NCBI WGS metagenome assembly OGQF01 (sample SAMEA2580005, study PRJEB22360) | human gut metagenome | biome: human gut; feature: human-associated habitat; material: faeces | place: Denmark | collected 2008/2010
TTGATATATAGATGTCTTATATTTAAGAGGGAGGAAAGTAAGAGAAAAGAGGGCGAAAAGAAAGCGCAATGAGGGTAAATTCTCACTGCGCTATATGGCACTTTCATTTAAAAATGTCTTTATTTTCCAGTTAAATGGAAGAGTCTTGATTATTTTCTTTGTAAATGTAATTCAAGAGTAAATAACCGCATATACCGGCAAAGAGAGAACCGCCGATGATTCCCATTTTGGCTTGGTTAAGCAATGTTACTCCGACTTCGGGAACATTGGCATACGATAAATTGGCTATGAAAAGAGATACGGTAAAACCGATGCCTCCTAGCATAGATACACCAAAAAGACTGCGCTTGCTCATGTGGTCGGGCATGTGTAACAAATGAAACTTGATGGGTAGCCACGCAAAGGTGAAAATTCCGATTAGTTTCCCGATGACCAAAGCAACAAATACGCTGATGGTTACGCCTTGTAAATCTGACATGCCGAAGTGTTCAAAAGAAATACTGGCATTGGCGAAGGCAAACAAAGGCATTACAACGTAATTGACTAAAGGCTGTAAATTGTCCGAGAGTGATTGTAGCGGACTGATTACTTTGTCCGAGGCAGATTCTACATGTCGTAGAATGGAACGCTCCCAGTTGCTCAGCATGTATTGGGTGCTGCCCATTTCAGAGGTTTCGGGTAGTTTCTTCATACATTCTCGTATCTCCCCGACATAGCGCGTAATGTTGAATTTCGGGCGCGCCGGTACGGTGAAGGCCACGATTACGCCGGCTATGGTCGGATGGATGCCGGAGTGTAGGAACAGATACCATACAACCAGTCCGAAGGAGATATAGAATAGTTTGCTGTTCATGCCTAGCCGTCCTCCTAAGTAGAGAAGGAAGATGATGGGCAGCGACCATAGCAGATAAGAATACACCAGGTTGCTGCTGTAGAAAGCTCCGATGACGATGATTCCGCCGATATCGTCAACTACGGCAAAGGCTGTCAGGAATATTTTCAAACTCAAGGGAATCTTTTTTCCCAATAGGGAGAGTACTCCCAATGAGAAGGCAATGTCGGTTGCCATTGGAATGGCTGCTCCTCGGCTGGCTGCTCCTTCAGGACAGATGAGAGCAAACAGAACGATGGGCACGATCATTCCGCCACAGGCTGCAATGACTGGCAATAGCGCTTTGCGGATACTGGAGAGCTCGCCTACCAGCAGTTCGCGTTTGATTTCCAGTCCAACGGAGAAGAAGAATATAGCCATCAGGGCATCGTTGATTAACGACATGAAGGTCATATTGCCGCCATGTATGTGGAAGAGGTTGAAGTTGCCTATTTGTAATATCACCTCTTGGGCAAAAAATGAATTATAAGCGTCTCGTAGTGGCGAGTTGGCTATAACCATGGCTGCCAAGGCTACAAAAAGAAGCACTGCGCCACCATTGACCTTGCTGCGGATAAAGTGGCGTATGGAAGATTTGAATATTGCGTACATAGTTACTGTTTATAGTGTTTGAACCAATCCGTGAATTTTTTGATGCCCTCTGCCAATGAGGTTGAGGGGGTGTATCCGAAATCTGCGGCTAATTTGGAGGTGTCTGCCCAAGTCTGGTAAACATCGCCAGGCTGCATTCCTGTAAATTCTTTGATGGCTTCTTTCCCGAGGTTCTGTTCCAATAGAGAGATGAAATCCATCAGTGATACCGGTGAGCCGTGTCCGATGTTGTAGACTACGGCTGGAACACCGGGGGTGTCTTCGCGGGTGGAGTCCGGATGAAAGATGATGTTGACAATACCATCAATGATATCATCTATGTAGGTGAAGTCCCGTGACAGATTGCCGTTGTTGAACACTTTGATAGGACGACCTTCGCTGATGGCGTTGGCAAAGAGGATGGGAGCCATATCGGGACGGCCCCATGGACCATAGACGGTGAAAAATCGCAAGCCTACAGTCTGTATTTTATACAACCAGGAATAGGTGTATGCCATCAGTTCGTTGCTTTTTTTTGTGGCAGCGTAGAGACTGACAGGATGGTCTACCGGGGTTGCTTCCTTGAAAGGCACTTCTTGGGTATTGCCGTATACCGATGAGGAAGAGGCATAGATTAGTCTGTGGCAATTCTGGTGACGACATTGTTCCAGAATATTAAGGAACCCTACTATGTTGCTTTCAATATAAGCTTCCGGATTCGTCAGACTGTAACGAACTCCGGCTTGGGCTGCCAGATTGATGACACAATCGAAATGGTTGTCTGCAAAAAGTTGCGCCAAAGCATTCTTGTCGCAGAGGTCCATTTGCTGGAAACGGTAGGTTGTATAGCTGGTTGAGCAGTATTCCCGCCCGTATTCTTTAGCCTCAATACCACATTCTTTGAGACGGGCTAATTTTAAATTGACATCATAATAGTCATTGAGCGAATCAATGCCATAAACTTGTATGCCTTTTTCTAAGAGCGTGCGGGATAGGTGGTAACCGATAAAACCGGCACTGCCTGTGACTAATATTTGCATGATTAATATATTTTAGGATTCAAAAGTATATATTTTATCGGGGAAAAAAAAGTCACCGTATAAAATTTCCGGTGACTTAATTACTAACCCTAAACAGAAACAAACTATGAAATTGATTCTATACAAAAATAGAGATTGTTCGTATATTTTTGTCTCAATGTTCCATTAATAATGGTTAATGATGATTAATGCATCGGGATTTTTACGACTCAAGACGTAAATTGCTATCTGCAAGTGTTATTGGAATAATCTGGTTTGCAAGGGTCTTGTCATAAGGCAATTGTACTTTAATATAATTGTCCGTAAAACCGCAAATATGATTGCCCACTTTGCTGTCTTCAAATAGGACAGGACGGCTTGTACCTTCAAATTGGTGATAAAAGGCACTGTGCTTGCGTTCTGAAATTTGCAGTAGCTCTGTCACCCGGTGATGTTTTTCTTCTTGAGAGACAATGTAAGGGATTTCCAATGCTTTTGTGCCTTGTCGCTCGGAGTATGGGAATACATGGAGTTGCGAGATGGGCAGGCTTTCAATAAAGTCGCGTGCATCTTCAAAGTAGGCTCTGGTTTCTCCACGCATGCCGACAATTGTGTCTACACCGATAAATGCATCCGGTATCATTTCTTTGATTTTGTGCATTTTGGCTGCAAATAATTCCCGGTCATAACGGCGGCGCATCAACTTGAGCACTTCGTTGTTTCCGCTCTGGAGGGGAACGTGGAAATGCGGCATGAAGTGGCGCGAACCGGCTACGAAATCAATGATTTCATCTGTCAGGAGATTGGGTTCGATGGAGGAGATGCGGTAACGTTCTATTTCATCCATTTCGTCCAAACGGTGGAGTAAATGGAGAAAATTTTCATCCGAGCCTCTTCCAAAGTCTCCGGTGTTGACTCCGGTGAGGATAATTTCTTTGATACCTTTGGCTGCAACATCGCGTACGGCCTGTAATACTTGTGGTACAGAGGCGCTTCGGCTTCGTCCGCGGGCATACGGGATGGTACAGTAGGTGCAGAAATAGTCGCAACCGTCCTGTATTTTCAAAAAACAGCGAGTGCGGTCGCCGAATGAGTAGGCAAGGTCGAAATCTGCCAATTTGAATATGTCGCAGGAATGCGGCTCTTGGCGTTCTGTCTCTTCCAGATGTCGCAGGTAGTGTTCTACATTGAATTTGTCATTGGCTCCTAATACAAGGCTGACACCCTCTATGGCCATAATCTCTTTTGCACGCAACTGTGCATAGCAACCGACTACGACAATGTAGGCTCCGGGATTATGGGAAATGATTTTACGTATCAATTGGCGACCTTTCTTTTCAGCCATGTCTGTGACGCTACAGGTGTTGATGACAAAGATGTCGGCCTGCTCTTTTTCTCCAACGGTTTCTGTCCCAGCTTTTTCAAGGCTGTGTTTGATGGTGGAGGTCTCTGAAAAATTCAATTTACACCCTAACGTGATATAGGCTACTTTCTTCCCGGCGATGTCCATATTGTCTATTTTAAGCTTCGTGGTGGCAAAATTAATAATTTGGCTTGTATTTTGCTATCTTTGCCGAATAAACAGTTGGGAATTATGAAATACTACATGATTGTCGGGGAGGCTTCAGGTGATTTGCATGCCTCGAATTTGATAAAAGGATTGAAGCAGGAGGACCCTGAAGCACAGGTGCGTGGATGGGGCGGTGATTTGATGCGTGAGGCTGGAGCCGAGATTGTCCGTCATTATAAGGATACGGCAATCATGGGCTTTATCAACGTGGTGAGGAAATTGGGCACTTTGCGTGACAATATCCGCTATTGTTGCGAGGATATCCGTACCTGGCAGCCTGATGTGGTGATTCTGGTGGATTATGCCGGATTTAATTTACGTATCGCTCGTTTTGCCAAAGGGATAGGGCTGAAGGTGTTTTATTATATTTCTCCCAAGTTGTGGGCTTGGAATACCGGTCGCGTAAAGCAGATCAAGAAGTATGTCGACCGGATGTATACAATCTTTCCTTTTGAAACCGATTTTTATCGGCGTTATAATTATCCGGTGTATTACGGGGGGAATCCTTTGGTGGATGCGATTGATTCTCGTCCTTGTAAAGAGGAGACTTTCAGCGAGTTCATCCGTGTTAATGGTTTGCCGGACAAACCCATTATTGCCTTATTGGCAGGTAGTCGCAAGCAGGAATTGAAGTTTGTATTGCCAACGATGTTGAAGATGATCGAGCATTTTCCGGAATATCAGTTTGTAATTGCCGGAGCACCTTCCATGACGGATGAGGATTATGCTCCTTATTTACAGGGCAGGCAGATACGTATACTTTATGAAATGACTTATCGGTTGGTGAGCCAGGCTACAGCAGCTTTGGTGACATCGGGCACTGCAACTTTGGAGACGGCTTTGCTGCGTACTCCGCAGGTGGTGTGTTACAATGGCGAAGCTGCACGTTTAAGTTATTTCCTTTTCAAGACTGTTGTGAAGGTTAAATTTATCTCGCTGGTCAACCTGATTTTTGATGGCGAGGTGGTGAAGGAGTTGATGATGCAGCATTTTAACGAACGTACTTTGGTGGAAGAGTTGTCCAGGATTGTTTATAGTGAACGTTATCGCGAAAAAATGCTGCGTAATTATGATGAAGTGATTCGCCGCATGGGCGAGCCCGGAGCATCCGGACGTTTCGCCCGGATGATGGTGGAGGCTTTGCGCTAGTCTTTGTAAACCAACTTTACATTATCAATCCACAGTTTGGCATCCGGAGCGCCGATGTAGGCTCCGCCATGTCCGGATGAAAAGCGCATGACGATATGTGTCGGCTTGGTGTCGGGAGATGCCCAGCCCACTTCCCGGATGGGAACCATTTCGCCTTTGCTGTTCATGCAATGCGGGACTTCTTCTCCTTGTATTAAAGCCATGAAAGGTTTGTAGTCGGCGTCTTGTGTGATGTCTCCGTATTTAAAGGCAATGCGGTAATTGTTTTGCCATTCGGTGACCGGTTTGTCATAGCGTTCATAAGCTGTTCCCACGCGTTTGGCATAGACATTTCCATCTTCGTCTTCCCATCTTTGTTGCAGAAGTACACATACTTCGGCATTGTTTTGTATGTCGAATTTCTGTTGCCGTCCGAATCCGGTTGCCTTGATTTGTTTACCGCCCGGCTCTACTTTATAGTCAAATTCAACGGCAGCAGGGTGTTTGTCGAATTTTATCCTGTGGTTCAGTTTGCCTTGTGGATTCTTGGTGTCGCGCACCGGTTCCATTAGCTCTCCGAGAAAAATGGTGCCGGTTGCCAATACGGATATATTGATTAATCCGAATACTTTCACCTCTTCCATACGGGTTTCCATGCGGGCGCAGTAACCGTCGCCGCGTTTTTCAGGAAAGACTGTGACGCTGGCTTTATAAATACCGCTTACTTTAGCCATAACGGTTGAGGAGCCCCAGGGGGATTCTACGTTTTTATAGGGGGTATTGTCTTTCAGGGTATCGCCTTTATTGATTTCATATAAGTATTTCGTATGTCCCCCAATGATAAAGGATTCTTTTACTTCGCGGACCATCCAGTTGTCCATATCTCCGAAGGGTACTGGTTCAATTCTTTCTTTACCTTCTTGAGCCATAGATGTGTATGAGCATAGGGATAATGCTGCAATACAAAATAAAATACTTTTTGATATCATGTTATCGTGTTTATGTAATCAACGGCAAAGGTATCAAAAAAAATGCCACATTGGGTATTTGTCGGCAAAAACGGTCTGTTCATCGGTAATGTAAGCCGATATGTATAATAAAATTGTAAAGGGATAAGGGCGAAAATATCTTTGTATCGGATAATTTAAAAAGGAATGAATATGATACACTGCAAACGAAATTGGATGACAATATTCCTGATGGTTTTAGCGGTTCCTGCTTGGACGCAGGAGAAACCTGCCGAGTGGAATTTGAAATCTTGTATTGAATATGCCCGTAAGCAAAATATTCAGATTAGACAAAGCAGGCTTTCTTTGGAGGAAAGTCTGGAAAATACCCGGTCGGCAAAGGCGCAACGTTTGCCTTCGCTCTCTTTTTCTTCGGCTCATAATTACGTGAATCGTCCCCGGACAGAAGCTGGAGACAAGAATTCCTATAATGGCAGTTATGATTTGAATTCTTCTGTGACACTTTATCAAGGTGGACAGTTGAAAAAGAATCTGCAGCAGATGGAACTTCAATATCAGGTGCAGGCGTTGACAGTCGAGGAGGCGGAAAATAATATTGAGTTGGCTATTACCCAAGCCTACGTACAGGTGCTCTATGCGGATGAGGCTGTGAAGATTAATGAAAATACGGTGGAAGTGTCCAAGGCTCAGCGCGACCGGGGCGAGGAGCTGATGAAAGCCGGTTCGTTGTCTAAGGCGGATTTTGCTCAATTGGAATCACAGTATACTTCGGATAAGTATCAGTTGGTGGTTGCCTGGACTTCTCTTGATAATGCCCGGTTGGAATTGAAGCAGTTGTTGGAATTGGGTATTAATGACGAGATGAAATTGGTGATACCTGATTTGCAGGATAGTGCAGTGCTGCAACTGTTACCGGACAAGGTGAGCGTGTATCAGACTTCGCTTGAGGTGATGCCGGAGGTGAAATACAATCAGTTGAATATTCAGATTGCCGGGCTGGAGAAAAAGAAAGCGTGGGCGGGTTATCTGCCTTCTTTGCGCCTGTCGGCAGGAGTGGGAACCAACCATGCTTCGGGTACAAGCTGGGGAACTCAGGTGAGACATAACTGGAGTGAGAATGTAGGCCTTACATTGAGTGTTCCGATTTTTAGCAACCGTTCCGTCAAGACTTCTGTTAACATTGCCCGGATAAATGTTGAGAATGCGGAATTGGCTTATGAGAATGTCAGGAAGGATTTGTTAAGGTCTGTCGAAACTATCTATCAGGATGCTGTTGCGGCGCAAGACCGCTATCGCTCCGCCAAGGAGAATCTTAATGCGGTACAGTTTTCTTTTAATTTGACACAGGAGCAGTTTTTCTTGGGAATGAAGAATACGTTGGAGATGTTGATTGAAAAGAATAATCTGCTTTCCGCTCAATTGGAGATGGTACAGGCAAAATATATGGCCATATTGAACAAACAGTTGCTGAATTTCTATCGAGGTCTGGAAATTCAACTATAAACAGATGATGTAAGTACAAAGGTGTAAAATCAAAACTCATTAGCAATGAATAAAGTAGCAATAAAATTCGGTGGCATGTTGGTGGCAATGGGAATAGGTGCCTGTTGTTTGCAAGGATGTGCCGACAAGGAGAAAATAGTTTGGCAGACAGAGGCTGTCGCGCGTAATTCAATGTCGGAAATGGTGTCCGCTACAGGTACTGTAGAACCCGTGACTAAAGTGGATGTCGGTACGCAGGTATCCGGCATTATAGATAAAATATATGTCGATTATAATAGCATAGTGAAGAAGGGGCAGTTGATAGCTGAAATGGATAAAGTGACCTTGCAAGCAGAATTGGAGTCGCAGGAGGCCCAGTTGGCCAATGCCAAGGCGGAGTATGATTACCAGCAGAAGAACTATTCCCGTAGTAAGGTGTTGTTTGAAAAGCAGTTGATCAGTGACAGTGACTATGAAAGTGCAACATATAATTATGAGAAAGCCAAGAGTGCCTATGAGAAATCGAAGGCAGATATTGTAAAAGTGAGACAGAATCTGGGATATGCCGTGATTACCAGTCCTATTGACGGGGTGGTAATCAGTCGGGAAGTGGAAGAGGGACAGACGGTGGCAGCCGGATTTGAAACACCGACCCTATTTACCATAGCCAAGGATCTTACAGAGATGCAGGTGATTGCCGATGTGGATGAAGCTGATATAGGTCAGGTCTGCGAGGGACAGCGTGTCACGTTTACAGTGGATGCTTATCGGGGAGAAGTCTTTGAGGGTAAAGTGACGCAAGTGCGTTTGGAGGCAACGGTGGAATCCAATGTCGTGACCTACGAGGTGGTGATCAGCGCCCCGAATCCCGACTTGAAGTTGAAGCCCGGATTGACAGCAACGGTTGCCATCTATACGTTGGAAAAGGACAATATTCTGACTGTTGCTCCCAAAGCTTTGCGGTTTGTGCCTGATGTTGCGTTGGTGGAAGAAAATCGATTGATGCTGAAAACGTTGAAAGTTGATAATCCGGCTATTCAGAAGACTGTATGGGTACGTAACGGACAGACTATTGAGGAAAAAGAGATTCAGGTAGGGACAGCCACAACCTTGATGGTGGAGGTGTTGGGGGGCTTGAATGAAGGGGAAATGGTGATTACCGGTATGGAGCGGGGTGGTAAGAAAAAAGTAGGCTCACCCAATACCGGAAATACGGAATCCAGTCCTTTTATGCCGAAACCTCCGGGAAGTGATAAAAAGAAGAAATAAACAGCGGTTTGTGTAATAAGGAGGTTGTTATGAAAGCGATTATTGAATTGGAAGATATAAAACGGAATTTTACAGTCGGGAGCGAGACTGTACATGCATTGCGTGGCGTGTCGTTTGCGATAGAAGCCGGAGAATTCGTGACGATTATGGGGACAAGCGGTTCTGGAAAGTCTACTCTGCTGAATCTCTTGGGGTGTCTTGATACTCCCACCTCCGGGGAGTATCTGTTGGATGGCTATTCTGTACGGCAGATGGGAAAAAATGAACGGGCAGAGCTGCGCAATCATAAAATCGGTTTTGTATTTCAGTCATATAACCTGTTGCCTAAAACGACAGCTATTGAAAATGTAGAGTTGCCGTTGATGTATAATTCCGCCATCTCTTCCAAAGAGCGTGAGCGGAGGGCGGTAGAGGCATTGGATGCTGTGGGCTTGCATGACCGGCTCTATCATAAATCCAATCAGATGTCCGGAGGTCAGCAGCAGCGTGTGGCAATTGCCCGGGCTTTGGTGAACAATCCGGTGCTGATTTTGGCAGATGAGGCTACCGGGAATCTGGATACCCGTACCTCTTTTGAGATTTTGACGTTGTTTCAGGAGTTGCACGCACGTGGACGCACCATTGTCTTTGTGACTCATAATCCGGAATTGTCGGCTTATAGTAGCAGGACGATTGTTTTGAAAGACGGGCATGTCATAAAAGATGTGCGTAATGAGCAGATAGCCTCTGCAAGTGAGACTTTGGCAGCTTTGCCGAAACAGGAGGATGAATGATTGATAACGAAGTAAATTTATAAGCGATGAATTTTACGAATTTATTCAGAATAGCATTCCGGGCTTTAGGAAATAATAAAATGCGAGGATTTCTGACCATGTTGGGAATTATTATCGGGGTTGCCTCTGTCATAACCATGCTGGCTATCGGGCAGGGGTCCAAACGGAGTATTAAGGCGCAGATTTCTGAAATGGGATCGAACATGATTATGGTACACCCGGGGGCCGACCGCAGGGGCGGTGTCCGTCTGGATGCTTCTGAGATGGAAAGTTTGAAATTGGAGGATTTTAATGCCATTGTCAACGAAACTCGTTATGTAGCTGCCTGCTCTCCTTCTGTAAACAGTGGCGGACAGGCTATTTATGGAGCAAATAATTATCCCACCAGTATTTACGGAGTGAATGCCGATTATTTGGAAATCCGGAAATATGCTGTGAGCGAAGGTGAAATGTTTTCTGATGAGGATATTCTGAATTCGGCAAAAGTCTGTGTCATAGGAAAGACGATTGTAGATAATCTCTTTACCAATGGTGAAAATCCTGTCGGTCAGGTTATCCGGTTCGGAAAGATTCCTTTTCAGATTGTTGGGATTTTAGAATCAAAAGGATATAATACCATGGGGATGGACCAGGACGATCTCATCTTAGCACCTTATACAACTATCCAGAAAAGAGTTCTGGCCATCACCCATCTTCAAAGTATATTTTGTTCTGCCATTGCTGAAGAGCAGACAGAGCAGGCAGAGGTGGAGATTTCAAGCATTTTGCGGCGCAATCACAAACTGGGAGCTGCGGATGATGATGACTTTAATATCCGTTCTCAGCAGGAGTTGAGCAGTATGATGAACTCCACTTCCGACATGATGACGGTGCTGTTGGCTTGTATTGCCGGTATATCCCTGCTGGTTGGTGGCATTGGTATTATGAATATCATGTATGTTTCTGTCACGGAACGGACCCGTGAAATCGGTTTGCGTATGTCTATCGGAGCAAAGGGACGTGATATTCTGGCTCAGTTTCTGATAGAGGCGATTTTGATTAGTGTGACGGGCGGTCTGATTGGAGTTGTTTTCGGTATCGGTTCTTCATGGCTCGTGAAATTGTTTGCCGGCTGGCCGGTATATGTCGAATGGTATTCGGTGATTCTTTCTTTTGTGG
>OGQF01002411.1_pt1 | contig 10777 bp, 9 predicted proteins | sample 1553141 | NCBI WGS metagenome assembly OGQF01 (sample SAMEA2580005, study PRJEB22360) | human gut metagenome | biome: human gut; feature: human-associated habitat; material: faeces | place: Denmark | collected 2008/2010
TTTCAGAGCGCTCTTTGATGTTCTTTTTAAAATTAATTACTTCATGCTCATACTCTTCATTCATAAATTCAGAATGGATCATAAAATCTGCAGACGCACGGTTATTTGCGATTGGAATATCATAAACCTGTGCAATACGGAGCAATGCTTTCACATCCGGGTCATGTGGCTGTGCTGTCAATGGATCCGAGAAGAATACCACAAAATCAATTCTTCCTTCCACAATCTTTGCACCGATCTGCTGGTCTCCGCCAAGAGGACCACTGTTGTATCCCTTGACCGGAAGGCCGGTCTTATCTGTGATCATCCTTGCAGTTGTTCCGGTTCCGCATAAAAAATGCTGCGTCAGAATATCCTTATTCTGCTCGCACCATTCGATCAGGTCTGCCTTTTTATTATCATGCGCGATAAGCGCGATATTTTTCTTTTTTCCAATGGTAAGTGTTATGTAATTATCGTTCATGAATTTCTCCTTCACCTGTTATTCGTGCCTGTGCTCTTTCGTAACACGCAAATAAATTGTATCACAATTTTTCAAATTGCACCACACAAAAATATGCAATACAATATACGCTCTGCGGACATTCTATTGTCATGGATCAGAGGATTCCCTGTAATGCCGCAATCTTTCCATCGAGGATCATTTTGATAAATGCCGTGTCACGGATGATCCACGGATCTTTTTCCATCGCAATATTCGTGTCGTAGATTTCCTGCGGTGTCGCCCATTTTAAGTAATATCCCTTTGCGATCTCACTCTTTGTCAGATGGATTGGAACCTCCTCCCCGGTCTCCTCACAATAATAGAAAAGGGAATGGCAGATAAATTTTTTTGTATCGTCAAAAATATCTTTCCGGACTTCTAAAATCTCGCCAAGTCCCACTGCCTTTTCCGGAATGATAAATAGTCCGGTTTCTTCCTTCACTTCCCTTGCAAGAGCTTCCACATAGGTCTCTCCTGCTTCCATGCCACCGCCCGGGATCTTATACTCTCCCTCTTTGCTGCACTGCATTGCAATCTTTCCATCCCGCACGATAATCCCACGTATGGTATATTTTTCAAAAACACTGGTCGTGTCTTTATAATTCTGTGCATCAAACTTTTTGAGAATTTCCATGTGCCACCCCTTCTTTCGTATCTTTGATTACGCACATTTTACCACACCACATATCAGTGTGCAACGAAGAGCACAAAAAAGACCATAGCCAAAAGTTATCTCTTCGATTCTTCTGGCTATGGTCTTTTTCTCATTTATCTGATTCTGTTGTCAGATTTTACATCATTCCCATTCCCGGGTTACCTGCTGGCATTGCAGGAGCATCTTCTTTGATATTTGCAACAACAGACTCTGTTGTAAGTAAAGTAGATGCTACAGATGTTGCGTTCTGTAATGCACTTCTTGTAACCTTGACCGGATCAAGGATTCCGTTTTCAACCATATCTACATATTCTTCTGTAGCTGCGTTAAAACCTGTTCCCGGTGCGGACTCTTTTACTTTATTGATGATAACTGCACCCTCTAATCCGGCATTTGCAGAAATATAGTACAATGGAGCTTCCAGTGCTTTTAAGATTACTTTTGCACCTGTCTTCTCATCACCCTCTAAAGTATCTGCTAATTTGGCAACTTCTTTGGAAGCATGGATATATGCAGATCCACCACCTGCGATGATACCTTCTTCTACTGCTGCTCTTGTAGCATTTAAAGCATCTTCCATACGAAGTTTTGCTTCTTTCATCTCTGTCTCTGTAGCTGCACCAACACGGATCACTGCTACGCCGCCTGCCATCTTAGCAAGTCTTTCCTGTAATTTTTCTTTATCAAACTCAGATGTTGTCTCCTCGATCTGTGCACGGATCTGTTTGATTCTTCCCTGAATGGCATCTTTGTCGCCGGCACCGTCAACGATGATCGTATTCTCTTTCTGAACTTTAACGGATTTTGCACGACCAAGCTGATCCATCGTTGTATCTTTTAATTCAAGGCCAAGATCAGAGCTGATCACCTGACCACCTGTAAGGATTGCGATATCCTCTAACATAGCTTTTCTTCTGTCACCATAACCAGGTGCTTTGACAGCTACAACATTGAATGTACCTCTTAACTTATTAACGATAAGTGTCGTAAGAGCTTCACCTTCAACATCTTCTGCAATGATTAATAATGCACGTCCAGACTGAGCTACCGGTTCAAGGATAGGCAACAATTCCTTCATGGAAGAAATTTTCTTGTCGTAAAGCAGGATGTACGGATTTTCGAATTCGCAAACCATTTTTTCGCTGTCTGTTACAAAATACGGAGAGATATATCCGCGGTCGAATTGCATACCACCGACAGTTTTAACCTCTGTTTCTGTACCCTTTGCTTCTTCTACAGTGATTACACCTTCGATACCGACTTTCTCCATTGCCTCTGCAATCAAATTGCCGATAGTTTCATCGCCGTTAGCAGAAATACGTCCAACCTGACGGATTTTCTCGAAGTTGTTGCCAACTTCTTCTTTCATGCCTTCCAGATGTTTTACGATAGCTGCAACTGCTTTGTCAATACCTCTTTTCAATTCCATTGGATTGGCTCCGGCTGTAACGTTTTTCAAGCCTACATTGATGATAGACTGTGCCAGTATGGTTGCTGTAGTCGTACCGTCTCCGGCATCGTCTCCTGTTTTAGAAGCCACTTCTTTCACCATCTGTGCACCAATGTTTGCATACGGATCAGATAATTCGATTTCTTTGGCAACACTCACTCCGTCTTTTGTGATGTGAGGAGCTCCGAATTTCTTTTCGATCACTACATTGCGTCCTTTCGGGCCTAAGGTTACTTTTACTGCGTTTGCTAACTCATCAACACCTTTTTTCATCAGGTCGCGAGCTTCTATATTGAATTTAATTTCTTTTGCCATGATTTCTTGTATTTAAAATAACTGTTATTTGAATGTTTGTTACAGAATCACAAGAATATCTCCTTGATTCATTACCAAATATTTTTTATCATCAATATGCAATTCTGTTCCTGCATATTTCCCGAATAATACAGTGTCACCAACTTTTACTTCCATCGGTTCGTCTGCTTTGCCATTACCTACTGCGATAACTACACCTTTTTGTGGTTTTTCTTGTGCGGTGTCAGGAATGATGATACCACCTTTAGTTACTGTCTCTGCTGCAACAGGCTCAACAATCACTTTGTTAAGAACGGTTTTCAGTGTCATGATATTAATTTTTTAGTTTATATTATTTCTTGATTTCTATCAGATTTACACTGCTGTTCTTATCATATTCTGTGCCAAAGTTGGGATGAGAAATGTGGATTAGCGTTGGTGTTTGATATAAGTGTGTGTAAATAACCAACTTGAGTTAGAATATGCCTCCGTGTGGGATTTAAGGATTGTGTCAGTCGGAAATAAAAAATGTCAGTATGACTGACATACTGACATTTTTTTATTGAATAATATTTTTACTTCTTATTTTGCAGGAGTTTCAGTTGTTGCATTTTCTGCAGGAGCTTCCTCTGCTGTTGTTGCACCAGGGAAGGATGGGATAGCCTGCTGTACCGGCTGTGTATTGATTTGCTCTTGGATGGCAGATTGATTACCAGTTTCACCTCTCGGAATGAAAAATACGGCTAAAACGCATAATACCATCATTGCACCTGCTAAAGTCCAGGTTGCTTTTTCCAAAAAATCTGTCGTTTTTCTGACACCCATAATTTGATTGGATGATGCGAATGAAGATGCTAAACCTCCACCTTTGGAGTTCTGAACCAATACAATCAATATCAATAAAAGACAGATAATGAATACTAAAACAGAAATTGCTGTGTACATAATTACTCTTGATTATTTATGATTTCTTTAATTTTCTCAATTCGATTGGCAAAGTAAACACTTTTTTCCGGATATTTCAAACTTAATTTAATATAAGTTGTAATGGCTTTGTCATATAATTTTTGTTTGGTGTATATTTTGGCCAAAGTCTCGGGAAAAAGTTCGTCTTGAGCATAAGGGTTTTCTTCTGATAAATCACGAATATCTTCGGATGTGTCAGGAGCTTTGGGCATACTGGGATTGTTTTCTATAAAATTATCTATCAGTATGTTGTTTTTGTTTTTTGTATTTGTCTGTTTGTCTGAATCTACAAAATCTTCTTCATCAGTCAGAGAATAGCCGGCACTAATATTCAGATCTATAATGTTTTCTTCTTCGTTGCCTGCTATTGAAGGCTTTGTTTCAATGCTACCTTCTAAATCTTCGATTTGCTTGGCTTGCTCTTCTTGAGTATATATTGTAGGTTCTACAGGAATGTCATGGACATCGGATTTTACATTGCGAAGATGCGTACCGGGTAGCTGATTCAAATAGTGGAGCAACTGCTTGTGATCGGTGATGTGTACGGTGCTGCTTGTCAATTCATGCCTGAATCGAGTTCCTGCCTGTAGATAGAGAACTTTCAGGTACAACATACGTGCGGCCTGGAAATACGGGTAACGCTCTACAAGAGCCTCTAATTCTTGTAAATCGTCAGTCCCTACTTTTTCAGGATGACGTATAAACTCGATGAATTTTTCTCGTCGCATAAATTACCAATTGACAATAGCTTTGTTGTATATATCGTCAATAATCTTGTCTAATATTTCTTCAATCAGGCTTTCTTCTACAGAGTTGAAATCGACTTCGGTAGAATAGTCTGCATAATTGGAAAATGTGGATGAAAAATCGAATTTATCATCTATTGTATTTGTATATTTTACACGGATACCTATAGTCAGACGGTTGGAGGATGCGATTTCGTCCGATGTGATATCAATGGGACGTTGGGAATATTCTGTGATTTGTCCTTCAAATCGGATGTCACCATTATTGTCTGTCAATTGGGTTAATCCTGTTTTTTGACGTATATATTCTGTCAGCTTTTCTGTAAAGGTGGTACTCAAAGTAGGCATCACGAGTGGAGCTTTGTTTGGAAAATAGTCCACGGAAAATGTTTTGATTTCCGGGTTTAACGAACCTCCGGTCATATTATAAGTGACAGTAACTCCCATGAAACGGCATGCTACACAAGATAATATAATAATAATCAGTATGAAAATAAATTTGTATTTAGTCATTTGATATCAATTATAGTGAGGCGCAAAAATAGAGAATTCCTTTTAATTTTCTAAATTATACTCCTTCAGTTTCCTATATAAAGTACGTTCGGATATTCCCAGATCTTTGGCTGCCAATTTTCGTTTGTTGTGATTCTTTTCCAACGCTTTTTTTATAAGTTCCTTTTCCTTTTCTTCGATTGAGAATGATTCTTCAATGACAGCCTCTGATTCTTGTATGTGGTCATTGGCTGGCAGTGTTACATTAGAGTGGGGTGTTGTTCGTCCGGCGGTGATATTGGAAGCCGTATTGTATAAATCATGTAATACTAAGGCAGTACTGTTTTTTTTTACTGCGCCGGAGGTTTGTGGTTCATTTTGCATCAAGTCATAAACCAGGCGTTTTAAATCATTCATATCTTTTTTCATGTCGAAGAGAATCTTATAAAGGATTTCTCTTTCGGATGCGAAATTGGCCTCTCCCTGTTCATGGTTGGTGATTGTAGGAAGCATGGGGTCAGATTCCGGAATGTATTTGCGCAATGTCAAGGCATCTACTGAACGTTCCTGTTCAATGATGGATATTTGTTCTGCGATATTTTTTAATTGACGCACGTTGCCGGGCCAGTAAAAAGCCTTTAACACCTGTACTGCATCTTCTGTCAGACGTACGATGGGCATTCTGTATTTTTCGGCAAAATCAGCAGCAAATTTTCTGAACAATAAAGGGATGTCGTCTTGTCTTTCTCGCAAAGGAGGGATTGTAATAGGAATAGTGTTCAGACGATAGAATAAATCTTCTCTGAATTTCCCGTTCTTGACAGCCTGGGGAATATTGAGGTTCGTTGCTGCAATGACTCGTACATTGGTTTTCTGTACTTTTGAAGACCCTACGCGGATAAACTCTCCGGTTTCAAGCACTCTTAATAGTCTTGCCTGTGTCGGTAGGGGTAATTCACCGACTTCGTCCAAAAAAATAGTGCCTCCGTCAGTGACTTCAAAATAACCTTTGCGATCAGAAACAGCTCCGGTGAACGACCCTTTTTCGTGTCCGAACAATTCCGAGTCAATCGTTCCTTCCGGGATGGCCCCGCAGTTGACTGCTATATAGGAGGCATGCTTTCGCGCACTATAAGCATGGATAATGCGCGGGAAAATTTCCTTACCGGCACCGCTTTCCCCTGTAATCAGAACAGAAAGATCGGTTGGAGCCACTTGTGTGGCAATATCTATGGCGCGGTTTAATGCAGGGGTGTTGCCAATGATTTCAAACCGCTGTTTGATAGCTTGTATGTCTTCCATCATAAAAATCAATCTATAGACCTCATATACTGCAAAATTAGCAGATTTGACTGACAAAATAGCATATCCATGTAAAAAGATTGTTAATTAAAATCAAGCCTGTTTTTGTGTGAATTTATTAAAATGTTTTATTTTTGTCTTTAATCCTGTCAAACAGAGCCATGAAAGAAAAAGACAAATCATTCTTAACGCGAATCAATGCTAAGGAGCGCCAGGCATTCCGTGAACTTTTTGCGGAATACTACCGCCGGTTGGTAATGTTTGCCATGCGCTATTTGGGTGAGCAGGAGGAAGCTGAGGATGTGGTGCAGGATTTATTTGTAGCGGTATGGGAAAAGAAAGACGCTTTCTTGTCTGAGCAAAGTATTCATGTTTTTTTATATAATTCCGTACGAAACACTTGCTTGAATCTGTTGAAACATCGGAAAGTGGAGGAAAAATATTTAAACTATAATATGCAAGTTCATACCTCGAAAGAAGATGATGAATACGAAATATTGGAAGAAGAATTGTATGAGCGTCTTTTTCGCGTGGTCGATGAGTTGCCTCCCCGGTGTCGAGAAGTTTTTTTACTCCATTTAGACGGAAAGAAAAATGAAGAAATTGCCGAGTTGTTGAATATATCCTTATTGACCGTTAAGACTCAAAAGAAAAAAGCGATGAGTTATATCCGCGAACGGCTGGGTGTGTCCGTTCTCTTTATGCTGGGATTGCTGTAATATTCTACTTCTGTTTTTCTCCTTATTAATAATAGCCTAGATATAGAGCAAGTATATGACAAATACATATCAAAGATAACAAGTTGTTATCTTTGTCTTATAGTTGTGTTATATTTGATATATGTTTGAGATGAATTTGAGTGGGAGAAAAGAGAGAGAGGCGATAGACAAAAGTATGTTTTAAATCCGGGTTCCATTATATTTTTTTGATTTTTGAAAAAAAATCTGTTTTTCGATACCCCCTTTGGTCGGTCATGTTGTCTATGGAATAAAATTGACAATAAATGATGATCGATTCACACATATTAAATTTATTAACGGAATATCTGACCGGAGAAATATCCGAACAGCACCAGGCGGAACTTGAGCGTTGGCTGGACGAGCGGGAGGGTAACCGGCAATTTTTTGAGAAATTCTGTGCAGACCGTTCATTTCGAGAACGGTGGGAACTTCGTCAGAAAATAGATTTAAATGCAGCTCTACAGAAATTTGAGAGCAGAACGGGTGATGTTCTGGTGTTGCCAATGCGGAAGAGGTGGAGATTATATGCAGCAGTAGCAGCAATGTTGGTACTTGCCATTGGCATATCGTGGTTTTATTTGCGGCAAACAGCAGAGATTCCGGAAGTTGCCAAGTCGGAAATAGTTCCAGGAAATGCTAAGGCTGTGTTAGTATTAGCCGATGGAGAAAAAGTGAATTTGGGAATGGAAGATACTTTGTCAGTTGACTTGGCTAGTGGAGGACAAGTTGTTAATAAAGGAAAACAGTTGATATATAAAGGTAAACAATCAGCACAGATAGAATATAATGAATTGCGTATACCGCGGGGCGGTGAATATGACGTGGTGCTTTCGGATGGAACTGTAGTAAAATTGAATGCAGGGTCATCATTGAAATATCCGGAATCCTTTGGAGCTGCGCAGCGAGAGGTGATTTTGTCTGGTGAGGCATTTTTTCAAGTGGCAAAAAGTACAGTTCCTTTTCTTGTGAAGGTTGGGGATTTGACGGTCAAGGTATATGGAACATCCTTTAACATCAACACTCATAAAGGAGATAGAATTCAGACTGTATTGGTTGAGGGGAAGGTGGGAATAAAAATGGCCGGGAAGGAACAGGAGTATATATTATCCCCTTCTCAGTTGGCTGATTTTAATACGAGAACAAGAGAGATGGATGTGAAAGAAGTAGATTTGGCACCCTATATTGCTTGGACTTGTGGCGATTTTGTGTTTGATAATCAGCGTCTGGAGGATATTATGCATACTTTATCACTTTGGTATGATATCGAAGTCTTCTATCAGAATACTTCTTTGAAGGATTTGCATTTTACTGGTTATGTAAAGCGTTATCAGGAGATAGATCAGATATTGAAAGCTTTGTCTCAAAGTGTGGGTGTGAAGTTTGAAAGACAGGATAAAACATTAATAATTAGTAAATAAAATACGGAAGATGTTACACCATCTTCCGTATACAGATAACGAATAAAGAGATGTTCCACCATCCTTTATTCATAGTAGTAACTTAATATCAACAAATTTATGAAAGAAATCTGGATTTTGCTCAAGCTCCTTGGGCAAAAAAAACGTAAAATTTTGTGTGTAATGAAACTGAGCGTCTTTTTTGTTCTGTTTTTCTCTCTGTCGGTATCAGCTCGTGTAGCGGCGCAACAGGAGAAAGTCAATCTGCATTTGGAAAACGTTTCGTTGAAAACATTCTTCCGGGAAGTACAAAAACAGACCGGTTTGTATTTTGTTTACAACGAGGAGATTTGTGGTGATTTTGGGAATGTGTCTATAGCGGCTAAAGACGAGGCTGTAGTAGATGTTCTGGAGACTGTTTTTGCGAATAAGTCCTATTCTTATCATTTTGAGGATAAGATTATTGTTGTAAAAACGAAAACGTTAGCAGCCCCTCAACAGCAGATGAAGAAAGTAAAGGGAAAGGTTACAGATGGTAAGGGGAATCCGTTGCCGGGTGTTGGAATTTTAATTGAAGGCACTACTGTTGGAACAACCACTGATGTTGATGGTAATTACGTGATTAATTGTCCTGAGAAAGAAAACTTGGCATTGATATTCTCTTTTGTGGGAATGAAAACGCATCGAGAGGTGGTTGGCAGTCGAAATGAAATTTCTGTGAAGATGGTGGAGGAAGTAGCAGAAATTGAAGAAGTTGTTGTTACAGGTTATTTTCAGCGTAAAAAGGATAGTTATACAGGGGCAGCAACTACTTTTAGTGGTGAAAAGTTGCGGGAAATTTCTACAGGAAATATTTTATCAGCTTTATCAACGATTGATCCTTCATTTAAAATAATGGAAGATATTAGTGCTGGTAGCAATCCCAATCATATTCCGGAATTTCAAATTCATGGAAGTGGAAATTTAAAATCCGAGTATGAGAACTCACCTAACATGCCTACATTTATTCTTGATGGTTTTGAGGTATCAGCTGAAAAGATTTTTGATTTAGATCCTAATCGTGTTTCTAGTATTACAGTATTGAAGGATGCAGCAGCTACAGCTATCTATGGTTCGCGTGCAGCAAATGGTGTGGTTGTTGTGGAGACAAAGGCTCCTATAATGGGAGAATTAAGAATTTCATATAATTTTTCAGGAGATTTTGGTTTCGCTGATTTGAATGGCTATGACTTAATGGATGCTGCAGAGAAATTAGAATATGAAAAATTGGCGGGTTTATATTCCCACGATAATATTGGAGTTGGAGAAGAATTGAAGGCTCTGTATAATGAGCGATTAAAATTAGTACAACGAGGTGTTAATACTGATTGGATGAAAAAACCGATACATGGAGTGGGATTTAGTCATAAACATTCTTTATTATTGGAAGGTGGTGATACAAGATTGCGTTATGGTGTTGATTTGAATTACCAAAAGAAATCGGGTATTATGAAAGAATCTGGACGGCAAAATATAGGTATAGGTATTAAGTTGCAATACCGATATAAAAATTTGCGTTTTATTAATAATTTAACGTATGATCATGTAAAGCAGGATGATTCGCCATATGGTTCTTTTTCTGAGTATACTTATATGAATCCATATATTTATCCGTATGATGAGCATGGCAATATGATACAACAAATAGTTATAGAAGAGTATAAATCACAGAAGGAAGAAGAGGAGAAAAATAAAGAATATGTGTTAAATCCATTATATAATGCATCACTAGGAACAAAATTACAAAATACATATCAAAATTTTATTGATAACTTTTCAGTTGAATGGGATATATTGGAAGGTTTGAAATTAAAAGGTGCTATTTCTTTAAATAAAAAGATGACTGTTGGAGATTCTTTTTTACCAGCAGGACATAATTCTTTCTTTGATAAAGATTTGAAAGGTAGTTATGAAAAGCAAGTGACTGATGATTTTTCGTATGATGCAAATATGTTGTTGGCTTATCTCAAGGAAGTTAATAAACACTTGTTTAATGCTACTTTCGTATGGAATATACAGGAAGCAAAAAGCGATTATTTTAAAACTATAGCATATAATTTTCCTAATGATAATATGGACCATATTGGTATGGGCGTAGAATATAAAGAAGGAGATAAACCTATTGGGAATTACGAAATAACTCGTTTGATGGGCGTAGTTGGAAACTTTAATTATAGTTATGATAATCGTTATTTATTGGATTTATCAATTC
>OGQF01002414.1_pt1 | contig 10754 bp, 6 predicted proteins | sample 1553141 | NCBI WGS metagenome assembly OGQF01 (sample SAMEA2580005, study PRJEB22360) | human gut metagenome | biome: human gut; feature: human-associated habitat; material: faeces | place: Denmark | collected 2008/2010
CCTCAATGATAATAATCTCCCCCTTGCTGTCCTTTGCCTTGATATCTACCCGATTGAACTTATCGTCCAATGCCAGCTGATTGCTTTCGCTCTCCAGCAGCTCCACAATTGTAATCTTCTCGTTCAGCAACACCGTCAACAACCCCTCCAGCACGCTGAAATTAGCCTTGTCACGAAGCATCCGCTTCATCGCCCAGTCGAAATGAATGTATCTTTCCTTTTCCATGACTATCTGAATATTTATTGCAAAAATAAAACAATTCAACTAAATAACCATAATTACTTACAAGAATATATCCACCAAAAGCCCCGAAAATCGATAATGATTTTCGGGGCAGAACAAGAATCAATCAAATTTTAAATATACTTTACAACCTTACCCGCCCCCAAAAAGCACTGTGATCTCTATAGATACGGACATTACCAGAGCGTTCAACCACAAACTTATACCGTACAGGTATCAAGTTTTCAGGGTAAAGAGCTGACACCTGTGCATTATTTCCAGAATACAACCAATCAAACCTAAAACTAACTTCAATACTACCTTTCCGACCTTCTACCTGCTTGTAATCATAAATTTTATACCGAGGCATCTGCTTTACAAAATCATTCGGATAATTTCCAGACTCATCAACAGGTATCTCACTCTTAGTAAAAGCGATCAAAGTATCCCCACTCACCTGAATATATGCATGTAAAAATTCAGCAGACAAAGACTTATAGGCAAACACAGGAAATACATCTATCGTATAATTACGACTGTCTATTTTTTCCATGACTGCCGTTGCCAATACTTCTTCCATACGATCATGCCTCAATGAGGCACATGACGTAAATAAAAGCATAAATAAATACAAAAATACCTTATTCATAATAACCATTTTAAATAATTCATACACTTACCCGTTTATTAGGGTAAGTCACACCTCCAAATGCCAGTTTTTCCTAAAAAGATTGTAATATATTCTATTTCACCACCCTCTGAACATGAAGGGAATCTATCCCATTCTGAATCCAAACGTTGAATTTTGGCTCCTTTAATAGCTTTACATTCTTCTTTTGTCAAATCCTGATAAAGCTTCTTCAAAGTATTCTGCGGAAGAGTGTTCAACTTTTGAAAAGCCTTATCTTCCATGGAAAATTCAGCCGTAAATACACGTCCTTCCTTATCAATAAAAAGCCTGATTCCAAAACTGTCCAATGCTTTTACCACATCCGGGACAATTGATTCCCAAATACATACCTCCCACTCTCGTACAGACATAGGTGCAGTCGTATCCAAATCCACAAAACAGAAATTAGTAACAGAACCAGCATACCTACCTTCGAATTTCTGAAAATGCGAATCAAAGTCATGAACACGCAATTCCCAACGGAAAGGGACTCCGTCACGACTCGTCCTTATAGGAACAACTTCCAAACCGTTAACAGCTCTTTGGGATAAGGTATCTACAACTATTTCAGGTACTAATTCCTTCCATTTTCTATCTATTCTTCTTACTCTAATTCCTTTTGCATTCTTAACGGATGATTTATGCGAACCATAGATGTAATATATAAATCCACTTAAATCTATAGTAACATATTCTTTTCCAAGCCCCAACGAACCACATACACCATACGAGGTGCTTCTACCGTACCCAGAATTCAAATCCAGACAGTGAAACTCTATGTCTTTGATTGTTTCACACTTTTCTTCAATTAAATTCTGATAAAGATTTTTTAAAGTATTCTGCGGAAGTGTATTCAATTTTTGAAACACCTCGTCCTTCATGGAAAATTCTGCCGTAAACACATTCCCTTCCTTGTCAACAAAAAGCCTGATATCAATTTTTTTTAATGTTTTCTTTATTGCTTTGGGAACTGCATTTTTCCAGACATGATTTCGCCAATCCCGCATAGCCGTCGCAGTCTCCTTAGACTCTAAACTGTAATTGATACATCCTAGATACTTACTTTCAAATTTCTGAAAATACGAATCAAAATCAGGAACACGCAATCTCCATTCAAAAGGGATTCCATCATAGCTCGTCCTTATAGGAACAACTTCCAAACCGTTAATCACTCTTTTAGTCAAGGTATCTATAACACCTGAGGATTCGACCTGAGCATTTGCAAGCATGCTGTACGACAAACATACAAACAAAGCCAAACAACCGATGCTTCTAATTGATTTTATTCCCATAATGTAATAGTTTAATAGTTCGACAAAATAGTTAGCAATATGTAGATTCACAAATCCAACATTCCAACCCCCTAAACATTCCCACTAAAAACCATTGAGCACCCCCTAAATTTACAAAAAACGGATAATATCAAAGCGAAATCAATATACACTGATCTTTTCCCTTTAATAATATCCGCTTTATACTAAAAACAATAACCAATGTCACTTTATGATCCTTTGTTGCATCGCTTTAACATATCAGATTTTAATCTTTTTTCTTCTTCAAAAGAGATTCTACAAATTTCTCCAATTCTTTGCCTCGCAAATTTTTAGCGATAATTCTATTTTCCTCGTCTAAGATAAAAGTGCAAGGAATCCCTTTTACACAATATTCTGCTGCAATTTCAGAATGTTCTCCTTTCAAGTCAGATACGTTTTTCCATTCGCACCCATCCTGCCCTATAGCTGTCAACCAATTCTGTTTGTTATTGTCAAGAGATACACTGATAATTTCCAATCCTTTCGGACGAAAACGTTTATATATCTGAATCAAATTCACATTTTCCTGACGACAAGGAGCACACCAGGATGCCCAGAAATCTACAATCTTCACCTTTCCTTTTGTTTCATGCAAAGAAAGAACTCCTCCATCTGCCAACGGAGCTGTAAAATTAGGCGCGATTGCTCCGATTGCTATTTTTTGCACCCTCGCCAATTCATCCGCAACCCGTTTTCCATAAAATGTAGACTTGGCGTTTTCTCCTAACAAATCATACAATGCCTTCAGTTTAACCTCATCAAGCCCCATGGAAATTTTGGCTGATACCACATAGGCGGCCACAATTGTATTACTATGCTTTTTAAGCAACTCGACTTCCTTTTCCTGTATTCCGGCTACAAATTTGTCAAATTTCTGCTGCAATGACTTTACCAACGCCGGATTAGCCTGAGCCTGCATCTCCAATTCCTGCTGATTTGCGATAATCTGTTTATCCAACGCTACGAACTCATTCCATATTTTCTGTGCCTCTCCTCCACCGTTCACCACCAGCTCATTCATTCCCATCTCAATAGTATAGTTGGCATTTTCCAACATAAAACTTCCTAATACAACATCTTTCTTCACCGGCATGATATAAGCCATTGTAGCTTCCGGCATCCGACCGGTAAATTTGAAGACTCCGTTTGTAACCACAGCATCCCCAATATCAATCAAACCTTTTTCTGCATCCACAACCAAAAGTAATTTTCCATTGATTGATGCATCCAGATGCCCTTCTATTGTAAAAGTATCATTCTGTGCTACAACCAATACAGTACAAGCCAACCATACACATAGTGTCAATAAAAATCTTTTCATCTTATCATTATTTTTAAGTTTATGGAAATGACGGAAAACATGTAAACATTTTCCGTCATTTCATATTCATTTATCGTTGTCTGGGAAGTTTCAATGCCGGAGCCTTTTCAATCTTTACAGAAGCCTTGTCTATAACCATACCATCAATAATTACACCGGAAGGACATATCATGGATGCCGGATAATTATTTGGGAAATAGTTAAATACCGTCTCTTCAGAAGATATAGCCGACAATTTCAACAAATTGGACAAAGCCGGCATCTTGAATCCTGTTGTACGGACAAGAGTCTCTTTTCCATCCTTCAAATTCACCTGATAAATCGCAATTGATGCCCCCAATTCGCCTCTCACAATGTATGCAACGGGCAGACCTGCTTTTTTAGCAGATTTTATCAACATTTTCTTCATCTTTTCATAAGCGACAGTCTGCTCTGCCTGCACATGAACCGTACCTGTGGCTGTTACTAACGTAGGACTCTGCGGCGACATCAAAAAACGAGAACTACCGGTTGTAGAAGGCGCATGTAAAGTAGGTATGCGACCATTCAACATCTTTTTAAATACTCCGTTTTCCACTAATACTGTTTCCGATTCCGGAGCAACTCCATCCCCATCGATGGTATAATGTCCGTACAAAGGTATTCCGTTATACTCTTTCAAAGCAGTATAATTTTTAATCGTCAGACGTTCATCCAATATTTTACGACCAAATTGATCAGCTAAGCCACCTCTTGCCGGAGCCAACGAACGAGCCGCAATCAACCCTCCACGATAAAGAAGATTATTTGCAAATATACTTGCTGCAGCACCACCCTCAAACAAAATCGGTCCGTTATAATATTCCGCTACAGGAGAAGCTGCGCTCAATTGCCTTAAATCCTCTGCAAATTTTATCACCCTTTCCTTTAGTTCCTCCATGGAAGTCAATTCAGAAGGATTCAGCAAAACAAGAGAGAACGAATCTCCCAGATTAACACCGTCCTTTGTACGGATTTCTGCTGAAACGGTAAGATTTACAGTTCCTCCCGGCTCTTTCAGCTTGACACCTTCCGTTGTCTGGCGATACATATCTATTTCCATACCGCCAATACTTACACTGGAATTATAAATATCATCGTAGTCTTTAAAAACAGCCGACAACTCCTTAACCAATTGCTCCAGATAAGCCTGGTCGATTTTATATTCCACCTCACGTTTTTGTATTGAAGAAACCGCAGGGAGCTGTTGCATATCCGCCAAAGCAAGTTCGTTTGCAGGAAGCGGATTTTGTTGCAGATAGTTCATTTTCTGTGCCATCGCACCCAAAGCATACTTAAACATCACATCAGAAGATTCCCACAACCTGCGACGAATCACATCATAATTCACTTCAGACGGCAATTGAACAAGGTCTATCTGCTCTTCATACTGTACATCGCTGTTCCTTTGATAATCGCCGACTAAAATCTGAGTTCCCCCACTCATTTGCCAAGGGAACACGTTAGACTGCATCAAGCCTCCCAACGATGCCACCATCTGGAACTGACGATAACGTGCTACAACATAGGAAATATAATAAGGTCGCAAACTATTGGCAAGAACCAGATTCGCTTTATTACGTTCTTGCTCTGCCTGCATTGCCGCAAAAATAATATCGTCAGGTTCTTTTGTGGATACTTCACCCAATTGAGGAGCGGGTAAAATCGGAGCAATATCGCGTTCTTGAGCACGCCGTTGCGTTTCTATCTGGCTTACAAATATCATCGGAGAGGATGCTGTAACAGGCACCCATCCTGATTCTGCACCGCATACTCCCGTAAAAACACTCGGTTTATCTCCTGCTGCTGCAATGCTGGAAAACATTGACAAAGGAGTGCCTATCATATCTACTCCGCGTACCAATTGATCAGGACGACCGTCCACAAAAACACGATACACCTCCAACGGAGTCACATTAAACGAATTCAAACTTCCTCCTTCTCCTGTATAAGTAAATCCGCTTGTCACCGTTCTGAAAAAATAACCGTATTCTTTTCCCTGTTTCTTGGCCTCTTCCTTTAACATGGTCTTAAGTTCCTCATCTGTATACGGACGGGTGGTTTCAATAATCAGGTTGGATTGTCTTGATACCGGATCCCCTCCACCTGAAGTACGTCCATGACCATTACTTACAGGAAAACCATCCAAAGGAACACGACTCATCAAAAACTCCTTCAACCTGCCATCAACCACATTATCTACCCGACGAGCTTTTACACCTTCATCGTCATACATATAATGGCCGTATAATTCTGTACCAGCATATTCTTTTAACAGCGGGTCACAATAAACCTGGAATTCTGTAGGCAACACCTGCTCACCCACCATTTTCTTAAATGTCTGTCCGCCGGTTTTCAAACGGTGTCCCTCCAGCCGGTGTCCAAAAATTTCATGAAAAAAGACACCGCTGGCAGGACCGGACAAGATTGCCGGCCCGGTATAAGGATCCGCTATAGGAGCATCTTTTAATGCCAGCAACCTCTGAATCATATCTTTCGCATCAGATATCATTTTTTCCTCATCCGGCAATTCGTCCGGAGTATATGCAAAATAATCAATATTCAAAGGAAGTTCCATTCCGTCTGCCGCTTTCAGGGAGGCAGACAACATTACCCGTGTTGCAACTCGGTTTTGTACAACGACACTTCCTTCGCTGTTCACAAAATATGTTCTCAACACCTGAAAACTGAAGCTGGCATTTCCCTCACGCAAGTCCGGACAAGACTTGAATACGGCAGAAACCGCATTCAGTCTATATTCCCAATCCCTTTTTATATCCATCTTCTGCATTCCGGCAGCCAAAGGAGCCTCATAATAATGCTCTACGGGAGCTTTTGAAAAACATGGAGCTTTATCCTCATCGGCAACACTTACACTAGCCCGTGTTTTTACCTGTTCGTACATGTTTCTCGCAAACTCGTAACGCATTAAAACCTCTCTCCATATAGCCTCCCTGATTGCATCTTCATCATCATCCAACGGAAGAATAACGCCTTGAGCACCTTGCGCATGAGGGCCATACATGCCCCCTTGCGTATTGTATTTGAAATTATCCAGCTCCGGACTTCCCAAGCGTATTTGCGGCACCAAAGTACGCATCCTGTTAGACCTTGACATCGCAACTGCACCGAATGAACTTTCCACTGTAATCGTATAATCATCCATCGCCCTCATATTCATATAATATGGAGCATACTCCTGCTTTTTAAGTTCCTCCATACTGTATTTCAACTCCTGCTTCATCAGTTGCAAAAGCCGGTCTTTTTCCTCCTGTCCGAATATATCCGAGAAGCACAGTAGCAATATCCCGCAAATAAAAGACTTTAGCAAATAACTATGTTTAAACATATCACGATTAATTATTTATTTTTATAAAGAACTATATCTCCCAATATAATCATACAATTTCCTCCCTGATCCGTACCGTCACGCAATGTAAACTTGATGTATCTCACTTTTCTTGGACCCTCGGGAAATTTCAACAAGGTGGTTTCACCGGAACCACGTCCAAGTTCATTGGATTCAAAAAAGGTCACATTTTGCCAATTACCTCCATCTGTAGATACTTGAATGTGTATCTGGGAAGGCATAAAAAACGGAGCACGTCTGTCAGACATCGGATGGTAAAGAACTTGGTTTATCCTGACTCCACTGATTTCCGTTTCCTTCAACAATTCCATCGACATACTGTAATTACGGGGAGTCGACTGCGAAGTCGTTTCCCAAGCAGTAGTATAGTCATTGTCCAACAAATTCTTCAATTCCGCATAACGGTCTGTAGGAGAGCAGGAAATTTTTTCTCCATTCGCATAAGTCCTCAATTCTTCAGGCTTTATGATGTCCATTTCAGGAAGCGGAGAAAAATCCATATAAGTCATATAAGGCAGTTCTCCCGAATCATTGAAATAAGGGATATTCCATCCCCCATACCAATCAATGGTCATACCCAAAATTTCATTTGCCTTGTCCAACACCTGAATACTTCTTGATGCATCCGTCAATAATTTGGGATAATCATCGTCCACCGCATATCGATGTATAGGATCCAGATATCTGTTTTTACCAAATATGATTTTTTTCAACTTCGGACAGTAAAGGATATCCTCAAAAGTCTCAATATCATAATCAAACTCCAACTCCTCTACGTTTTCCACAAATTTATTGAACTCAGCTTCCTGCTCCTTGGTATCGGTAGAATATCCATAGCGACGCTCGATAGCATTTACAAAACCTGAACTGAAAATTTTTGTACGGCTAAGTGCCATAGGATCAAACTCTGTCAAATCCGCACATCCTTCCAATCTTCCGGTTCGGAGAATATAAACGGAATCAGACGGATTAGGACTGACATCATCAATTGTTATAAAAGAATCATAACTCGTTTCCTTGTCAAAAACATAGAATTTTGTTTCCCCCGCTACATTTTTATACTGCAGTTTAATTGTATCGATATTGCTGTTCCAACGATCGGAGAAAAAAATCAGTTTATCGTTCACAAAATATGATTTTACCACCCCTCTTGTAAATGCCAGCATAATTTCATGATCTCTTGTATATGGACGTCCATAGGTCGTCTCTTTTAAAGATTCGTTTCCATGTTTGTCCATTGCGCAAATATCAAACCGGTAAGTACCATCCGGCAGGTTTGTCAATTCATAGGTTTCTGCCGTATTAGGCAATAAAACAGAATCCCTTTTGCCGGTGCTTGACCATACCAGCTTGATTTTATCGATAGTGGCATCTGTTCCGTTCACCCAATTCACAATCAGACGTTCCCATCCCGGAGTTGTATGTAGCTCTGTACATTTCGCCACATAACGGATTTTTCCGTCTCCTGCATAATCACTGTAAGTATCTTCCAGACTCTCGCTGCAACTTGTCAATACGGCAGTTGCCGCCAATAAGCCTACGATATATTTTTTCATACCCATAACTTAATTCTTTTTTACATAAACTTCCAATTCATGCAATGTAAAATACTCTTCTTCATTCAAATCAATGTCATTTTCGCCCACAGCATCAAATGTATCGTTTACTATCATTTTCAGATAACGATATGTATTATTCACCGGAGGCAGTTGGATATCCACATAGATTGGTGTCTGAGCTTCCAACTCTGTGGCATCTTTAGGAGCAGACTGGACATCTCTGGTCAATGCACACCATCTGTCTTTCGCCATATCTCTTTCAGGAGCCTGGTTCAGTCCTCCCAAATACACCCATCCTTCCGCATTCGGATCTGAAGATGACGGATGTCCGTATATAGAAACATTACAAGGGAGCTTGTCTTCATAAGAACCGTTCCAGACTTCTCCCAAAGCAACTCCTGCAACAGGATGCTTGGCTTTCAGAGGATACAGGCAATAAAGGCGGACCCATGCCGGAGTCTTGGGCTCTCTCAAATCAAGCACCATCGGTTTTCCATAAGAGCGCGGACCGGCAACGTAAGTGGCATACTCACAAGTACCGTTGCGCAACAAGGGATCCGTATGGGCAGAAGCCTCCAAGCGTTTCAATCCTTTCAATTCTCCGTCAAACAAATAAGAGATTCCGGTCATGGCTGTTTCATTTTCCACCGACAGACCGAAATCATTAAAATTCTCGGCAGTCATACTCCACTTCTCCGCACGGAATGCATCTATATCCGGATAAACCTCCTGACGGACACGGTATCCATGAAAATCTTCCGTACGTATAATGATTGTATTACTTGCTCTTTCCTGCTTTTGCACAAAACTAAGGGTATCCTTTCTGGAAGAAATTGCAAAACTGCTCATTAAAATGGTATCTTCCTGCTGTGTCAGCGGATTTGTTCCCAAATAAAATACATGAGCCATTCCCGTAGCCACTGCCGGACCGTCGAAAATCACTTGGAAACCGTTCCAAGACGGTCTCACTTTCAAACTATCTAAAATAACCCAAGGTGCACTGTCCAAGGTAGAAAACGAATATTCCAATGCTTCCGACTCCTCATCCCGCTGATTGACAAAAGAGATCAAGGCGGTTATCGATTCCTGTTTTCTTGTAAATCCATCCAGTAAAACAGAGTCGCCGCTATAACCGCAAGTCTTCAGCACATCCATTCCCTGCCAGTTCTTATAGCGTATATTCATTGCGAAAATATCGCTGTCATCCGGCAAATTGTAATGCATCATTGCCCCTCCGGCAACCGGAGTAAACTTTATATCCAAACCTTCCTTCAAGGGATGAAACGCATTATCATCGTCATTGCAGGCAAAGAAGGCAAAGACAAACAACAATAAGAAAAAAGTATTGTTTTTCATCATTCTTTATTTTATAAGACATTAGTATTCATCGTTATTGCAACGAACAAAATCACCATTGCGGATTTTGAACCATTCCCGAAATCAAAATTTCCTCTGCATCCAGCGGTTCAAGATAATCCCGGGGAGCGACAAACTTATTATTACTCCACACAACAATCGGACCGTCCTCATAATTATAGAAGGCAGGAGTCGTGGTTCCCAAAACATTCCAGCCATACTGTTTTTCGTTCATCGTCTGATGAGCTATCAACCAGCGACGAAGATTCCAATAGCGATGTCCTTCAAAAGCAAATTCAATATTATACTCCTGACGGATAATATCACGCATACCCACTTTGGTCGTCACCTTTGCCGGATTGTTAGAATAACTTTCCCATGCTTCACGTACCGGAAGGATACCTGCACGTTCTCTCACCTTATCCAAAGGATCATATACCCTGTCGTCCGGCTGATCCAAATATTCATTCCATGCCTCAGCCTGCATCAGATAAACTTCAGGAAGGCGCATCAATGCAGCAGTCTCAGTACCCTGCAAGCTATTGGCATATCCTTGTGTCGGTATCCATGAGAACAAATGCTTTTTCAACCAGTAGCCGTTAATATTCTGCCAGGAATTGCTGACAATAAAGTCATATTGTGTACCCCACGGTTCTTCACCTTTATGCGCCTGGACAAGCAGGTTATAATCCACTTCGGGAGTGTTCGTTCCACGCTGCCAATACATTCTGTCACCGGCTATAGATGCATAAAAACGCGGTTCTCTGCGAAGATGGAGATTGACAACCTCGGTATTCATAGGGACAACACCATCATACGCAGGAGAACTTTCCGTTCCTAATTTATAGCGGTTACTATAATTCCAGGCAATATCCGCATCGATAGGCAGACCGTGATCCGTATAATACATCTCAACCATCTTCA
>OGQF01002424.1_pt1 | contig 10711 bp, 9 predicted proteins | sample 1553141 | NCBI WGS metagenome assembly OGQF01 (sample SAMEA2580005, study PRJEB22360) | human gut metagenome | biome: human gut; feature: human-associated habitat; material: faeces | place: Denmark | collected 2008/2010
TCATAAGCCAGAGGAGTTTTTGTTCTTATATGATATAAAGGAATTAAATTCTATAGAAATGCGGACTCCGCCCGCAACTATTCATACGGAGTTTATTATATCACATGTCATAAAAATATGATATTCTTTTATGAACACGTAAAAAGGAGCATAACTGAGTTAAGCTCCTTCGCTACGTTTTTCTCATTATAGCATGGTTTGGAAAAGAAGGAAAGGGGATGACTGGTGACTAGGGACTGGTGACTGGGGAGACTAGAAGCCTTTAGACGTTAGACTTCAGATTTCAGACTTCTGACTTCTGACTTCTGACGTCTGACATCTGACTTCTAACTTCTGACGTCTTATCTCATTCAAATCGATCCCAGCACAGATCCGATTTCCTGCATCTCTTCCATTTCCGAAAGGCCTGCCACGGCGGCGAAGACGCCGATCATCGCAAGGAGAAGAAGGCAGAGAAGAATCATCACATAGGGCGCGATGGCGATCAGAACGGATTTTCCTGTGGAGAAGAAATAGTTCTCGCGGATCGCAAGGACATCAAGGACGAAGGTCCACACGCAGATCGCAAAGGAACCGATGCCGGAGAGGAAGGAAAGACCGATGCTTTCCGCCAGTGTGAAGAAGACGGAGAAGGCCAGCGGCAGCGATGCCGCCATGAATCCGGCAGTGATGCCCTTCGCGCTCCCTTGTCCGCCGAGAAGTCCGGAGAGGTAGTCGGTCACGGCGCTATGGACAAGGAGGGAAAGCCCCAGAAAGAGAAGCACAGCCAGAAACTCGACAAGAAGCCCCGGCCCTTCCGAGAAGGCGGACAGCGCCGTCAAGAAAAGCGTAAAGAGCCAGAGGATCCCCGCTTCACGAAGTCGTTCGCCGCGGGTGATGTCATAGAGCGCCGCCCGCGGTGTCACGATCAGCGAGTAGACAAGATCAAGAAAGGTATTCATGGAATTGCTCCTTTGGAATGAATGTATGATATGGGGAAGTCTTTGAGATATCAGACTTGGAGATGTTAGACTTCGGAGACAGTCAGACTTTAGACTTCAGATGTCAGACTTCTGATTTCCGATTTCAGACATCTGACATCTGATGTCTGATGTCTGATGTCTCTAAGTCTAACGTCTCTTAGTCTAATATCCCTCACTTTATCGTGGGCTTCTCCCCTTCTACCAATGCCTTTTTCATGCTCTCTGCCATGGATTCTCCCATGACATTCGAGAACCGGGCGGCTTCGCTTCGAAGGAGGGAGCGGAGTGTCACTGTGCCATTCGTATACGAGCGAGTCTCTATATGATCCACATCGAGCCCGCCGCTCGAGGCGGCGTAGTTCAGTGCATCGTAGTAATTGCCCATGGCATCGACAAGGCCCAGATCCTGTGCCTGACGGCCCGTCAGGATGCGCCCATCGGCGATGCTTTTCACTTTCGCCTCATCCATATGGCGTCCGTCCGCCACCGTCTGGACGAACTGGTGGTAAATGTCATCGACCATGGCCTGCAGCATCTCTCGCTCTTCGCCTGTCATCGGGCGGTACATGGAGAGGATATCCTTGTGTGCGCCGCTCTTGATCTTATCATTCTTGACACCGACCTTATTCATCAGGTCTTCGATATTGGTATAGTCCATGTAAACGCCGATGCTGCCCGTCATCGTGGCTGGAGAGGCGAAAATGTAATTTCCCTTGCTCGCCAGCCAGTAGCCTGCCGAGGCGCACATATCGCCCATGGAGATCACGATGGGCTTCTTGCTGCTGCGGATCTTATCCATTTCTTCTGCGATCTCCTGGGTCGCTCCGGTCGAGCCGCCCGGGCTGTTGATGCGGATCAGAATGGCTTTGGCCTGCGGATCCTTTCTGGCTTCCTGAAGCTCTCGCATAATTTCCTCAGAAGAAGAACCGGAAGAACCACTCAACATCGAGTCCGTTTGCGGCCCGCCGTAGATCGCGCCGTCGATGCGAACGACGGCTACATAGCCCTCTCCCCGCTTTTCTTTTTCTGCTTTCCAAAGGGATGTGCTGCCCACCGAGAGCGCCGCTGCAAGGAGCAGGACGGCGAGAAGCAGGATCCATTTTCTTTTCGTCTGTATCGTCATAGAAATCGTCCTTTCATTTATTAGCTGATAGTTTCATTATAGCACAGGAGAGAAGAGGTTCATGGATGGGGAGCCTTTATTGACTTGTGTCTTCCATGCTGCTTTCGGGCATCACTCTTAAAAAAAATCGGCGCTCGGCTGCTGCCGGAAATCGCCTGCTTGAAACGCATATCCCCGCTCTTTTTCATACCGCCAATGCCCTATCCGCCCCTTCGGGGCACCTTCCCCTCGAGGGGAAGGCTACGTTCGTCCGTATTGTTTTTCTCCACGTATCCTGTATTCGCTTTGACGATGCGAGAAAAGCCGCATCCTTGTATCGCAGCCTTCTCCATTGGGAAGGGGAACCTCGCAGCGATGGATAGGGTGCTTTCGTAAACGGCGCACTTGAGACGATTTTTCCCGCTCTCTTTCATACCGCCAGTACCCTATCCGCCCCTTCGGAGCACCTTCCCCTCGAGGGGAAGGCTACGTTCGTCCGTATTGTTTTTCTCCACGTTTCCTGTATTCGCTTTGACGATGCAAGAAAGGCCGCATTCTCGTATCGCAGCCTTCTCCATTGGGAAGGGGAACCGCGCAGCGGTGGATAGGGTGCTCTCGTTAATTGTCGACTTGAGACGCATTTTTCCGCTCTCTTTCATACCGCTAGTACCCTATCCGCCCCTTCGGGGCACCTTCCCTTCGAGGGGAAGGCTATTCATATCAAGCGGTGAAGCCGCCACCACAAGTTTAAAAGCAAGGGTTAGGGGTTAGGGATTAGGGGAGCAAAGTGACTAGTGACTTGTGACTGAAATGCCACCTTCTGGCATCGCCACCATCTATACTCCGCGGCGCTTCCATATTTTTATGCGCCGCACCACCATTTCACATTTCTCATTTCTAATTTCTCATTCAAGAGAGACTTTCATTCCCAATCAAGGGGCAGTACGCCCCGTAGTCTACCCCTGAACCAGAAAAGAAAAACGCACCGCGAAATCATTCGCAGTGCGTTCTTTATAGTATGCATTGACCTGTTACGGCAAACCGTCGCTCATGAGATGCGCATAGTGCTGCTGAATCTTACGGGTGACAGGGCCGACTTCTCCATTGCCGATCGGCTGTCCGTCGATGGAGAGGACCGGGATGATGCCGTCCTGAGAATTCGTGAGGAAGACTTCTTCCGCATTCATCATATCTTCGAGGCGGACCGGATCTGTCGCATCATCGATGGAGGTGACACCGGCAGTCGGAGCGACGCGGGAAAGGACGAGGGAGCGTGTGATGCCGCGGGTCATGAATTCATTCGTGCCCGGGGTCCAGATGACGCCCGCCTTGACGATGAGGACATTCGAGTGGGTGGCTTCGGTCAGAAGGCCGTCTCGGATGAAGATGCCGTCGTAGCAGCCCTGCTTCAGTGCGTCCTGACGCGCGAGAAGGTTATCCACCTGAGAGAGGGAAAGAATGTCGCAGTGGTGTCCGCGATCATCTTTCATCGTGATGCACTTCACGCCGTCCTGCACTTTGGCAATGGCATCCAAGCTGATCGGTTTGGCGTAGACAAGGACATTCGGGCGCAGCTGATTTCTAGCCGGGATCAGGAAATCATGATCGCCCTGCCCGCGGGTGACGATGATCTTCACATAGCCTTCTTCGATGCCGCTTTCTTCGACGACGGTTTCCACGATTTCAGTGAATTCGTCCGGTGCTGTCACAGGACGGATGCCCAGAAGACGCATGGAGCGGTACAGACGGTCGGTGTGATAGGAAAGAGCAAACGGATGGCCTTTGTAGACGCGGATCCATTCATAGCATCCGTCACCAAACTGGAGCCCTCTGTCATCTGCCGCGATGATCTGGGAGAAATCATAATAGAAATTGTGATTGTAGTATATGGTAGTTTTTCTTTCTGCCATACGTCTCACCTCCGTAACAAATTGTTATTATTATGGCTTATGAGGCTGGGGATCGAGAGCAGCTCTCTCCCCCGCCGCTTATCCCTTTTTCTTAACGCTCATTTGCTTTTCAGTGCTTTGAGCTTTTCGATGAGGAGCGGGAGGAAATCCTTCAGATCCGCTTCGACAGCGTAGTCTGCCATTTCCATGATCGGCGCCTTCGGATCCTTATTGACCGCGATGACAATGTCCGCATTGACCGCGCACATGTGCTGCATCGCGCCCGAAATGCCGAGTGCGAAATATATCTTCGGCGCTACGCCCTTGCCGGTCTGACCAATCTGGTGGCGATGCGGTTCCCAGCCGAGTTCTGCGATCGGACGGCTGCAGCCGACAGCTGCCCCCAAGAGGTCTGCGAGTTCATGGACCTTCGCCCATTCCTCTTCCGTGCGGATACCGCGGCCGCCTGCGACGACGACCTTCGCGTTTTCGACCGGATGGCTGTCCTTCTCACCGGCGATGATTTCCTTCAGCACCGTGCCGAGATCCTTCTCTTCGAGGGAAACGGGGAGAGCGATGACCTCCCCCGTGCGGGAAGCATCCGCTGCCGGATACTTGAAGATGCCCGGGCGGACCGTACCGACCTGAGGACGGTAGTCCGGAGATACGATGTCAGCCATGATATTCCCATCCATCGCCGGACGCGACCAGATGACGAGCCCCTTCTCGGTATCTGCCGAAAGCTCCGTCACATCTGCCGTGACGCCGCAGACGAGCTCTGCCGCCAGACGCGGGGCGAGATCACGGCCGAATGGCGTCGCACCAAAGATGATGGTATCCGGCTTCTTCTCCAAGAGGAACGGCGCCAGTGCTTTCTGGTACGCTTTCCCATCATAGTGGGAAAGAAGCGGATGATCGATCACGTAGACCTTATCCGCGCCGAGGGAGATCAGCGAGGATGCCGGATCCTTGAGATCAGCACCGATGAGGACGACTGCGACTTCTTCTCCCAGCTGGTCAGCCAGTACGCGGGCTTCTCCGGTCAATTCACCGGTGACCTTCTGGATCTTGCCATTCGCAAGCGCTCCGATGACATAAATACCTTTGTATTCAGAAAAATCCATTTCGCCCTCCTTAGATGACCTTCAGTTTCTGCATAGCCGATAGGAAGAGATCTGCCGCTTCTTCCGTCGTCTTTCCTTCGATGCGGAGATTTTCTTTTTGCGGCGGCACGACCGGACGGACCTGACGGACCTGCGTCGGAGAGCCCTTCATGCCGATGCGCGCCGGATCGACCGGCAGATCGGCTGCCGTGAGATTTCCGATCTCCACTTCATCCTTCTTGAGGAGACCCTTGATGCTCGGATATCTCGCATGGTTCAGCGCTTCTGTCGCAGTGACGACCGCCGGAAGAGCAAGCTCGAGCACCTCGATATTCCCACCGATCTGGCGCTTCACGGTCAGGAAGCCTTCCTTCTCATAGGAAATGCCTACGGCTGCACTCACATCCGCGATGCCGAGCGTCGCAGCGATCTCCGGGCCGATCTGCGCCGTATTGCTGTCGATGGACTCCTGCCCGCAGAAAATGAGATCGAATGTTCCCAGCTTCTCGATCGCCTTAGCCAGCGTGTAGCTCGTCGCAAGAGTATCCGCACCGCCAAATGCGCGGTCCGTCACGAGGTATACTTCATCAGCGCCCATAGCGACCGCATCCTTCAGGACAGCAGCTGCCTGCGGGGGACCCATGGTGATGACCGTCACCGTGCCGCCCACTTCATCGCGCAGCGAGAATGCCGCTTCCAGCGCATGGAGATCCAGCGGATTCATGATGCTGTTCGCATTATTTCTTTTCAGTCTTCCTGTAGTCGGATCGACTTCCATCTTCGATGTGTCGACGACCTGTTTGATACAAACCAGAAACTTCATAGTGTCTCCCTTCCGTGAGGTCGAAATCATGTGCCGCGCAGCACGAACGCCGCGCCACAGGGTAAAGGGTGTCAAAAAACGCGGCTCGCGCCTGTTGTCCCCATGATTTATATTTGCTTCAAGTATAGCATAATTGGGAGCTTTTTGCGTGAGAAAGTTGCGAAAACTTATTGCCTTGCTCCGAAATGTAGCATAACAAAAAGAGGCTGCCCGCCAGGCTTGCCTCCTTTGTTCTGCCGTTGTTGTCTTCAGATTTTTTCATCTTTTTTCATTCGTGCATAGCGTTTAGCCTCAAGATCATACACTTCATCATTCGCTCTCGCACCGATAATAATAATCAGCATCTCACCCTCCACCTCAATCAGCGCGTAGACGATCCGAATGCCGGATTTTTTTAGTTTGATCTTATACAAACCATGCAGATGGCTCCCGCTCAGATTCGCCAGTGGTTTTCCATAACCATCCGCCGTCGGGTTCTGCATCACTTTCTGGATGGCCTTATCAATGACTTTCTGATGGTAGCGATCAAAGCTTTTCCAATCCTTTTCTGCAAAAGTGGAAAAACGAACATGCCATATCATTCGAATTCCACCTCAGCATCATCAACATCCGCAAGATCTTCGGATGAGATCCCAAGTTCTTTTCGTACTTCATCCCAGTCTTTGGTCTGCGAAAAAGCCCCATTCTCGATCCGATGCAGCGCGAGTGCAAGCAGTTCAGCGTTTTCCAGTTTTTCAGTCATTGCAAGATAGCTCTCGGGCGACATGAGAACGCATTCCGGTACATTGTTCTTCATCACAACCTTGGAGCCATTTTCTTTGACACTTTTGAAAATCTTCCCCGCCATCCCTTTATTGAACAGGCTGATGGGAATCGTATTCTTCAAAGCTGGTGCTAAGTTTTCCATAGTCGTATCCTCCTGTTCTCATTGTACTATTTATCGATAAATTTATCAATCAATGTATTGTTATTAGATAAGAGAACATTTCTCCGCATCTTCCTGTTTTCCATTTCTCATAAACAACAAAAACGCCCTGCAACGGAATCCCGAGATTCGCTGCAGGGCGCTGTTTATGCCATATCAATTATCATCGGCTGAGAAGTCAGCTTAGAAGTGAAACCCCAATCCCTAGTCACCAGTCACTAGCTACTATTTCTTAATTTTTTCTCCCCTCGACCGCCGCATTGCCGAGGAGCCCTTTCAGCGCTTCTTCGGCTTCTTCGGAAAAGTCGACGTAGAATTTCGGCACCATGCGGATCTCCTGCCTTGAGGATATGAGGTGGAGGATGACGGGTGTGCCGCCATGGTATTTCGCAAGGACTCTGGCGAGGGCGGCACTGACCTTGTCTGTCTCATGACGGGGATCAACGTAGAGGTGGACTTCATCGACCGGCACGCGGACAATCTTTTTGAACTGGGCCATCGGTATGATGCTGTCGGCCAAGATCTTGACTTCACGCTCGTTCGACTGGACGCGGCCGCGGATACAGATGGGCGCGTCTTCGGTGAGGAAGGGGCGCGCGGCTTCCCAGACGGAGGGGAAGAGGACGGCTTCGATCTCACTTTCATAGTCTTCGATGGTGACGTAACCCATGGGCGCGCCCTTCTTGGTGACCATGCCCTTCACACGGGTGACGGTGCCGCCCAATGTGACTGCCTTTCCATCGTAGCGGCTGCCTTCTGTCTCGAGCTGATAGATGGGCGTGCAGGCGGCCATCTGTTTCTTGTACTTGTCGAGCGGATGACCGCTGACGTAGAAGCCCAAGAGCTTTCTTTCCCAGTCGATCTTTTCATCCGCGTCCATATCAGCGAGGTCGGGGTAGATGACGGATTTCTTCATCTCGTCCCCGCCGAAGAGAGACATCTGTCCGCTCTCCCGGTCGCTCTTCGTAGCGGCGACATCACTCATGACCTGCGGGAGTGCGGCGAGGAGCTGGGAACGGTTGTAGCCGAAGCCGTCCATCGCACCGCAGCGGATGAGGCTTTCACACGCGCGGCTATTGAGGCCTTTGCCTTCGACGCGCTCCAAGAAATCCGACATGGAGGTGAAGGGGCCGCCCTTCTGCCGGGCTTTGATGATGGCTTCGACGGCGTTCTCTCCGACGTTCTGGATGGCATCAAGTCCGAAGAGGATTTTATTCCCGCTGACGGAAAAATAGGCTTCGGAGAGATTGACATCCGGTGCGGCGATTTCCACGCCCGCCCGACGGGTATCGGAAATATAGCGGCTGACCTTGTTCTTGTCGCCATTGTAGCAGGTCATCATGGCAGCCATGAATTCGGCGCGGTAGTGTGCCTTGAGGTAGGCGGTCTGCCAGGCGATCCAGCCGTAGCAGACGCTGTGGGATTTATTGAAGCCGTAACCGGCGAAGTGGACCATAAGGTCGAAGACGTAATTCGCCGTCTTCTCATCGACGCCGTTCTTCACGGCACCTGTGACAAAGGTGTCTCGGTTCTTCTGCAGGATTTCCGGCTCCTTGTGCCCCATGGCGCGGCGGAGCATGTCGGACTGACCGAGGGAGAAGCCGCCCATGACAGAGGCGATCTGCATGACCTGTTCCTGATAGAGGATGACACCGTAGGTTTCCTTCAGGATGGGAGCCAGTGATGGATGCGGATACTCGATGGGGATCTCGCCGTGTTTTCTCTTGATGAAATCTTCCGCCATGCCGCTTCCCAAAGGCCCCGGACGGTAGAGCGCGACCATCGGGATGAGGTCTTCGAAGCGGTCCGGGTGGAGCTTCATCAGAAGATTCGTAAAGCCGGTGGACTCGGACTGGAAGACGCCTGTGGTGTCGCCCACGCAGAGCATCTCGCACGTCTTCTCATCGACGGAAGGAATGTGATTGATATCGATGGTGACACCGCGGTTCGCCCGGATCATCTCGATCGCATCATGGATGACGGTGAGATTCCTAAGCCCTAAGAGATCCATCTTGAGAAGGCCGAGCTGCTCGACCTGATCTTTTTCGTACTGCGTCTGGATGAAATCATCCGCGGTGAGCTGGATCGGCACGTACTCATCGACGGGCTTCGAGCAGATGACGACGCCAGCGGCATGCGTACCGGAATTTCTGGAAAGCCCTTCGAGGTCGAGGCAGTGGTCGATCAGAGTGTGCACGGTCGCATTCGACTCGTAGAGGTCTTTGAATTCCTTCGAGCCTTCCAGTGTCTTCTTCAGCGTGACGCCCGGGCCGCCCGGCACCATCTTCGCGATCTTGTCCACTTCGCGAAGAGGCAGATTCATGACACGGCCGACATCACGGATGACGGCACGCGCCGCGAGCGTACCGAAGGTGATGATCTGCGCCACCTGCTCGGCGCCATATTTCTCCGCGAGGTACGCAATGACCTGCCCGCGTCCGCGGTAGCAGAGATCAGTATCGATATCCGGCATGGAGACACGCTCCGGATTCAGGAAGCGTTCAAAGAGAAGGTCGAAACGCAGCGGGTCGATTTCCGTGATATGCAAGAGGTAGGCGACGATGCTCCCCGCCGCGCTCCCACGCCCCGGCCCGATCGGAATGCCGTGCGTCTTCGCATAGCGGATGAAGTCCATGACGATCAGGAAGTAGTCGGAGAATCCCATCTGATTGATGACACCGAGCTCATAGTCCAGCCGCTCCTGCTCTTTTCCCGAAGGCTCTGGATAGCGCTCAGGAATCGCCGCCTCGCAGAGCCTCCTCAGATACGACTTTGACGTCTCGCCTTCCGGCACATCAAAGGACGGGAGCTTGTGGTCGCCAAAAGTGAAAGTCACATGGCAGCGCTCCGCGATCTTGGCCGTATTCTCGATGGCCCCCGGATACTCGCCTAAGATCGCCCGCATCTCCTCCCCGCTCTTGCAGTAGAATTCATCATTCGGGAAATGAAAATGATAGGGATCATCCAGTGTCTTTCCCGTGGAGATGCAGAGCTTGATCTCCTGGCTCTTCGCATCCTCTTTTTTCGTATAGTGGAAATCATTCGTCGCGACCAGCCCCAGCCCATACTCTTTTGCCAGAGACGCCAGCACCGGACGCACATCCGCTTCTTCCGGGATGCCATGATTCTGCAGCTCGAGGAAATAGTTCTCCTTCCCGAACGTATCGATGTAGTAGCGGATCACCTTTCTGGCTTCATCCATGTCGCGGTTTAAGATCGCCTGCGGGAGCTCCCCCGCCACACACGCCGACATCGCAATGAGGCCCTTGTGATACTGGGAAAGAAGCTCATGGTCCACACGCGGCTTATGGAAATAGCCCTCCGTCCACCCCTTCGAGCAGATCTTGATGAGATTCTGGTAGCCCTCATTCGTTTCCGCCAGAAGGATCAGATGCCCCAGCTTCTCCTTCTCGCCCTTCGCCCGCTCGAAGCGGCTCTTCCTCGTCACATAGACCTCGCAGCCGATGATCGGCTTGATGCCCTGAGCCATACACTCCTTATATAAGTAGACCGCGCCATACATGACACCATGGTCCGTGATGGCAACCGCCGTCTGACCGAGCGACTTGACATAGGAGACCAGCTCCTTGATGCGGCACGTGCCATCGAAAAGGCTGTACTCGGTGTGGACGTGGAGATGAACAAATGGATCCAAGGGAAACACCTTCTTCGCTTCTTTTTCTTTCGAATGCTAAGGGAATGCTGATGCAATCGCAGAATCAGTGTTTCCCTAAAAATAACTTTTTCTTATTGTATCATATTTAGTAGCTGGTCATTCATCCATTCCTGCCGAAAAAATGCGAAGCGAAGAGCGTAGCCAGAGATTAGCGGGTTCTATGGGTTCACGGGGGCGGTGCGGCGCATTTCGTCATCCTGAGCGGAGAAAAACGTCGTATGTTAGAAAATG
>OGQF01002434.1_pt1 | contig 10655 bp, 9 predicted proteins | sample 1553141 | NCBI WGS metagenome assembly OGQF01 (sample SAMEA2580005, study PRJEB22360) | human gut metagenome | biome: human gut; feature: human-associated habitat; material: faeces | place: Denmark | collected 2008/2010
TGCCTATATTATATAGGTAACAATATGGAAACGAGCGGACTTCTGCTCGTTTCTGTATTTTGCAATATGCAAAGAACGCCTCAATTCGGGGACAAAGATACGACAATTTTCTAAATATCCCATAACTCGCTAGGAGAAATTTATGGAATTTAGAACTTTTGCGTAAAATCTGATGCTTAGCAACACAATATGCATCCTAAAACAAACGGCAGGTGTTCGGACATAGACTATCCGAACACCTGCTGCCATAACGTTTTATTGCTGACAATGATTCTGACATCGGCTTTCATATACTTTTGCAGTATAGGAGTATTTTGTCCCTGTGTGCTCATTGTGGCTATTGCCATAAAATAGTTGCCATCTTCCCTATGTATGAGCTTGACTTTATGGCTTACAATGTTGCAGTTATAAGATGTATTGTCGTTGCCCTCAAAAGAAACATGAGCCGTCCTTGGCTCATCGAAAAGATACAAATACTTGTATGGCACAAACACTTGTACTGTTCTTTGATTGATGACCTCACCATTAGCCTCTATGGATATAGGATAAGGTATCTTGTAGAAAGCAACTGCGAGGGCGAGGACTATTATCGTAAAGACAACCGTTCCCAAGCTGACGAGGCGAGGAGGAACCTTGCCTATCACGTTCCTCACCTTCTCACTTCTCAACTCGATATTATCTGATTCTCTTTCTTTCTGTTCCATGTCAAAAACATTTTAGTTTCCCAATTCCAATTGATTCTTCACAAGATTATAGTATGCCCCTCGCTTGGCGGTCAAAGACTCATGGTTGCCAACCTCAACGACCTTACCATGGTCTATGACTACGATTTGGTCGGCATTCTTCACCGTACTCAGTCGATGAGCCACAATCACGACAGTCTTACCCTTATAGAATTTATCCAAGTTCTCCACAATGTTTCTCTCATTGTTGGCATCGAGCGAGTTGGTCGCCTCGTCAAGGAAGATGTAGTCGGGATTCTTATACACCGCCCTTGCTATCAAGATACGCTGTTTCTGTCCTTGGCTCAGTCCCACGCCATCACGTCCAATCTTGGTGTTGAACTTCAGCGGCAAAGCCATCACGTAATCCTTGATGCAAGCTATCTCGGCAGCTTTCAACAACCTTTTCTTATCTATATCGCCATCATCAACAGCAATATTTCTTGCGATACTCTCCGAGAAGATAACACCATCCTGCATGACAACACCACATTGTCTGCGCCACCACTTTTTGTTGAGTTTGTTGATGTCAGTATTGCCAATGTTGATTTGTCCTTCCAAGACAGGATAGTAACCAAGCATCAAACGGATGAGGGTGGTCTTTCCACTGCCAGATGCGCCAACGATGGCTGTTACCTTACCTTGCGGAATGTGAATGCTCACATCATCTATGGTCTTGCGCAAAGCATGTGGGTCGTACTTGAACATGATGTTCTTGATGTCAATGCCCTCATTCTTGTCCTCGATGGAAGTTAGCAAGCCTACCTTTCCGTTCTCATCATCCATCTGGTGAATCTCGTTGATTCGTTCCAAGCTAATCTTCACATCTTGCAGAGAATAGAAGAAGTTCATCAGTTGCTCCACAGGTGAGTTGAGCTGTCCGATGATGTATTGCACGGCAAGCATCATACCAAGTGTCATTTGCCCATGTATCACGGCGGTTGCAGCCACTACCGTGATGATGATGTTCTTCACCTCGTTGATAAAGATACTTCCTGCCTCCTGTGTCTGTTGGAGTTTGAATGATTTCATCTGCACCCCAAACAAGTCTGCTTGCGTGTCCTCCCATTCCCATCTTCTGCGCTGCTCACAATCCTGCAACTTGATTTCCTGCATGGAAGTGATGAACTCGTAGGTCTTATTATTGTTGATGGCTTGCTGCTCAAACAATTCATAGTCGAGTACCTTTCTTCGCTTCAAGAATAAGGTCATCCATGCGCCATAGAGGATACTTCCCAACAAGAAGATGGCAAACACCAACTTATTGTAGAAGAACAGCACCACCGAGAATACCACGAAAGTAAGCATAGCAAAGGTAATGTTGAGTGTCTGCTGAGTAAGGAAATTGTTCACACGGCTATGATCGTTCATCCTCTGCATCAAGTCGCCCATGAGCTTCGTGTCAAAGAATGACATCGGCAGCTTCAGAAGCTTGATGAAAAAGTCGCTTACCAATGAAATGTTGATACGTAGGGAAATGTGAAGCAACAACCATCTGCGGATAAAGTCTATTGCCGTTTGGCTGATGGTAAGCATCAACTGCCCCACCAGGATAAGCCAAACAAAGCCAATGTCTTGGTTCTTGATACCGACATCCACAATGGATTGGGTTAGGAACGGCAGGACAAGCTGCAAGAGGCTTCCAACTATCAAGCCCAAGATAATTTGTCCGAAGTACTTGCGATATTTCTTCACATAACCAAAGAGAAAGCGGAAAGACCTCTTCTCTTTGATGTGTTCTTCGTCCTCCATCTTATAGGTAAAGAAAGCAGGAGTGGTTTCCAAGAACATGGCAATACCCTTGTCCTCGCCATTAGATTTCGTGCTTATCCAATGTTGCTTGAACTCATCCAAGCCATAAGTTACCAATCCTTTTCTTGGGTCAGCTACATAAAACTTCTTGCCTTTCTTGACCTTATATAAGACTACAAAATGGTTTTGGTCCCAGTGAAGGATGCTAGGCAAAGGGGCTTTACCTAACATAGTAGTGGTTACCCTTGCACTTATCGTATGCAATCCAAGCGTGTTAGCTGCTTCATTAATGCCAAGCATGGAAACACCTTCCGTGGTGGCAAAACAAAGTTTCGACAAAGAATCCAAAGAGTATTCTCTGCCGAAATATTTGCATACCATCTGCAAGCAAGCTATGCCACATTGCATGGAGTCGTGTTGAAATATTATTGTTATTTTTCTCATTTTTGAACATTATAGACTCATCCTACTTTTTTGACTTTGTCCTGCCCCTGTACCTTTATACTTCTTTTTTGCCACATTAAATCTATATCGGATAGTTAGAGAATATTCACTTATTGAGTAATCATGATGAATTATTTCTCGCATACTTCCGGAGTACATTTTACTATGCATATTCCCTGTACCGAGCAAATCATTAGCATAAAAGAACACTACCATTTTTCCTTTCAGAAACGATTTATATATTGATAAATTCGAGCTGAAATAATTACGGTACATATAAGAAGTTTCATCGTCACCCTTAGTCTGCGCTGTTAGCAGCAGGGAGATTGTACAGAACTTAGTATCTATAGTATTATCAAAACGCACCGTAATCTTTGGATTGTCAAGACCGTGCCCTCCATGAGTTTCCATGTCAAACCATTGCTTGAAGAAATGGAAACGCAAAGAGGGATGCCATATTCCAAATTTGGGACTTGCGGAAAGCGAAGCCCCGATACGATTATATGGTTTCCAATTCACATTTTGTATTAACGCTATATTAGGATTGTCCTTGTACGGCTGAGTTAACATCACAATTGGATCAGATACATGAGTATAAATGCCCTCAGCCATAAGCCATTTGTAAGACACCATATAATTAATGTTACGGCTTATTTCCGAGACAAGGAAGGGGTTTCCTGATTCATAAGTATAACGATTATCATACCCTATTCCTGACCGCATATCATAATATGAAGGACGCTTTATTGTAGCTCCATAGCTTAATTGCATTTGGGTTTTTCCTACCGGAAGGGATAATGATAATGAAGGAAGGAGATTCCCATACCTCTTACTTTGTTCGGGGATTCTTTTTCCTTCTTCATAATAATTAAAATCCGTATTCTCATACCTTATTCCCGCAAGGACTCTCAATTGCCCGAATTTCCGTGTATAATCACAAAACACAGAGGCCATGCCCTCCTTGATTCTGTTATCCTGTTTGTCCAATAATCCCATAGGCTGAACATCATACGAACTGTTACGGTTAGTATTAGAGTATTCTCCTCCGAAAGAAAGTTGTCCTTTCCAAAATGGCAAAGTCAATGTCAGCTTGGAAGCAAAAAGCTCATTCTTGGTATTTGTTTTTGTATGTACAGCTTTATCCTGCCAATCGCCTCCATACTCTTGGTACCTTTCAAGGGTATTTACTTTGGAGAAATCTTTGTCCCAAAGCCAATCGGTATTAAAATTTATGTCCACGATGCCTATTTTCCCCATATAATAAACGTTACTACTTGCAAGGCTCATGTTGCCTGGTTTTGCTATGTCACTTGCGGATTCTTCCGTGAAGGCATAATCTTTATATATGGTTGTCGCTATATTGCTTACAGCTTTATTGAACATGCGGTTGAAGTTGAAACTTGCACCTATAAAACTATTATTGCTTATCTGATAGTTAACTCCTAGTCCGCAATATAATTGCCTGTTTCTTATGCAACCCTTAATATCATTGCGTTGATGCCAAACATTGTCAACATAGGTGTTTTGAACGAGATCTTGCTTGATTGAACTTTCAGCGTCTTTAATCTTCAAGACAGTGAATGTCTCAAGACCTTTCTTCTGATAGTTTATGTTCAGTTGCTCATATCCACCAATTCTTGAGTTTTCATCATTTTTCCCAAATGTCCTCGTTTCAAATCCGAATCCATCTTTTGTTCTTTTTTTCGTATTGATACGTATAACCGCCTTTACATTTGAGGCATATTGCGCTCCCGGATTTTGTTTTACCTCCACAGTGCTTATTTCATCTGGGTTCAAGCGGTCCAATTCCGTATTATCCCTAACCTTTTTGCCATTAATGTAAATCACTGGTTCACCAATTCCAAAGATATTGATTTTCCCGTTTTGCGTAGTGACATTGGGAATTCGGTCAAGCAAATTGTATATGTTTCCCGTTTTTTCCAATATTGAGCCAGCCACGGTTGTGATAACAGCCCCATTCTTCAACTTACTCTTGGGTAAAGAAGATTTTACGATGACATCTCCTAATGTCATAGATTCCTCTTTTAAAACAATAACACCAAGATTATCATCAGTTACATTTAAGAAAACAGTCCTATATCCTATACATGTTACCTTGACAATTCCATTTTGATGAGGCGTATTAAGTATAAAACTGCCATTTTCATCACTAACAACACCTTTAACAAATACAGAATCTTTTGATTGTAGCATAGCAACATTGGCAAATTGTATTGCATTTCCCTGCTCATCTACAATTTTTCCTGTTATGCTTTGTGCAATACAAGCAAGATTACAACTTATGTAAATTAAAAAAACTACAAAATATCTCATATTTCAGTTTTGCTATAAAATATAACCTGTCACGGTAGAATTTGGACATCTTGGGTCTGGGTAATCAAAATAGCCTTTACCTAAAGTCTTAGATATATCGACAAAACATACACGTCTATTTATAGATTTGCGACAAATATCAATAACTTTGCAATGCTTACAAGGAGAGTTTGTGTCTCTCTTTTCAATTTGACTAAATGTACATATCTCTAATGCTTTTGGTGAATTCCAAATTGTTTTTAATGGGAAATTATATATATTCCCAAGAACAAAGTCTGGATTGTCATAAAGCATTTCACAAGGTGTGCATATTCCTGTAGTCAAAATAGACAGCATATAATTTCCTGCATGGCATATTTGATTGTTACTTACAAACTCGTTAACAGTCTTAAATCTCTTCAACTGATACCCACACTTATTTATTTTATTTAAAAAGATTGGGAAATGTTTCTTTTGAGCATCTACATATGATGAAATAGATGCCAATTGCTCATTTCTTGGTGTATAGTCTTTGTATTCTTCCTTAAACTCAGAATAAAATGCAGGAGTTATTACCCAATCAATAATATTTTCGAATTGAGACAAAAAATCATACAACTCTTTGAAATTTTCAACAGTTCCATTATGGATAGTTATAACACTTCTGACATTTAAAGATACGCCATTTTGTTGGCAATACAAAAACATCTTCTTTACTTTTTCAACATATGCTTTAGAGCCACCAACCATTACTTGTATGATGCCACCATCAATTGAATCTAAAGAAAATTGCATTTTGTTAATACCGATACCCTTTAACAACTTAACATCATCCTCTGTCAACGGTGTCTTTGTCGAAAGAAATGGATAATACCCTTTATTTAATGTATATCCAAGAAGTTCTTTCCAATCTTTACGTGCAAAAATATCACCTCCAGTTAAAGCTATGTTAGAAACTCCAATTTTATGGCATTCATCTATAATTCTTTCTATTTTTTGTAATGGCATAGAAAGGTTTTTACTACGTTTTGCATAGCAATAAATACAATTGGTGTTACATGCCGTTGTCACCATAATGCTAACATTGAAAGGCACTGTAGGACGCTTGTTAATGAATTTGTCAAATGGACTATATCCCTGCTCAAAGTAATATTTACGTTCGTCTGGCAACATACTATAAACCAATAAATGAGCGGGAATAACAAATGTTTGATACTTATAAGTAAACCTACTTTCATTTTTACCGATTAAATTATTCACAAAATATTCAATTTTGGCAATATCTATACCCAATGACAAAGAAATTTTTTGCAATGATATTGTCGTAGTATTTTTACCAATTTCAGATATAATAAATCCTACTACAGGTGGTACGACAAAGATATTCCCAGAATTTCTTTGTACGTCATTATCTACTTGTTGTTCCAATTTTACAATATACGAACAACATTTTTCATTGCGAATAATATATTGAGGATTTAATCTTATATAGTTCATAATACAATATTTTAAAGGGCATGTCAAAAGTAGCACAACTAATTATAGAAAGTTACTCCTGGCATACCCACATTTTAACATTCCACCCAACCTTTTTCAGGTTCATCTGGAACTGATGGAGACATGATAGTTTCGCCAGCTCCACCATAATCACAAACACAAGTGCTAGAACCACTGCCACCATTTACCTCTTCCATTTCAGAGAGAAGTAAATCTTCAATTTCATTCTTTTTCATTGTCTGTATTTTTATAAGAATGTATTTTTTACCAACAAGCATCACCGTGTTGTCGATGCCTTTAATTTTTCTCAGTAAGGTCTGAGTTGTTTCAACCTTGCGCAAAGGTTATTGGAACAATTGCACCAAAACGAAAGCAAACTGCAATTATTTGCCTCATTTTGTATTCCGAGTGCAAAGGTATGAAGATTTTTTGAAACAAAGTAATTTTCAGAGAATATTTAAACTACATTAAGCTATGTTGTACGTGATTATACTTTACATAATAACGCTAAAACAATATTTTCACTTACTTTTTTTTACGGTTTACCTGCATCTTTATTCTATTTGATTCATTAATAAGTTGTCTTGCTATACTATCTTTATATGATGCTACCTCAACCATTTTATGGTGTTGATAGACAGAATCTTCATAAACATCAACTCTGGTTCTGAGCTTGTATATCACATCTTCATCTCGTTGCACATTGAAATGTTTTTCGATGTAGCGAATGTTCGGGTCGTTAGATGGAAGCACCATCTTCAAAGCTCTATACTTCAAGTCTGCCTCCTCCCAATCTTGGTGCTCTCGCCATTGGGTGAGGTTGCCCCAAATGGAGAGAACGAGAGATAGAGCCAAGCCGCCAATGAAAAGAAGAACATACTTTGATGTAGGCTCGAAGCGATGGGTGACAAGTTTCTTCTGAGATGAATTGTTCATCACTTCAAGTTTGTCTTGCAATGCCTTCGAGGAAACATCATTCTCTTGTCTCATCTGCTTGACAGCATCAACCAAGAGCTTGCTTCGCTGCTCATTTTTGCCGAGTTCAGCCTTGATAAGGTCAACAAAAACAACAATGGCATCTCTTAATTTGGATATTTTACCTCTGACTTCCTCTTCCTTGCCAAGCATAGCAATGATTGATTTCTCCAACTTGGTTGTGTCATTACTTGCAGGAACGGTTTCCGCTCCTGCGTACTTTGGTGAAGCAGAAAGTTCATCGACTTTCTGCTTCAATCTCTCAACTGTGCCGTAGATGGCTTCCAATAGTTCTTCTTTCATTTTTCTTTTGTTGTTTGAATGGTTTGTAACTTGCATCAAAGGCTAAAGCCTCTTCTGCGTTTCTTCTTTTTCTTCTTGACTGATTCATCCTCTGGGAATGTCTCAAAGGTCTGAGCATTGGCTGGAGCAAAAAGTCCAATGGAAGAAATACCGTCCCAAGGGTCCTGGCTGCTCTCCGATATGGATGGCTCCTGCTCATTCTTGCAACAGCCCTGCTCATATTGTTGAGTAGAAATGGCTCTTGCTGATACATGGTTCTCCGTTCCCTCAAATCTTACATTCAGTTTGCCAAAGCTATAGTCTCGGCTAATCTGCGTACCCTTGAAGCTATATCCATCCTTGCTAAAACGGATGCCTTGCACCTTGGTTCGCTCCTTATCCTTATAGACAAACTCTAAGTGAACACCTCGTTTTGCAAGTTCATTCTTGAACTTCTGCCAATTTTCTACGACTTTCAAGGCATCCTTGACTGCATTGTGAATCTCATATTTGGCACGCTCAGCATTGCTTAACTTGCGAGTGTTAGTCTTGCTCTTGTCTGTTCCGTAAGTCAGTCCATACTTGTTTTTTAGAGTTTTGGTCACCTGCTCATTACGACTGTAATCATTCCTGTCTGATATGAGTTTGCTCTCATTGTTGATGCGGTTATACACAATATGGCAATGTGGATTGTCCGTGTTGTGATGCCTGATGCGACAGCTTGGCAAGTTGGTTGAGGTTGTTCGCCATACCGATGAGGCTCTTGGCGATGGCTACCGTCTCTGCGTTGTGTCCGCTGACCACCTCGCCGTTCAAGGCGGACTCACGGATGTACTCCGCCAACTTGCGATTGGCTTTTCTTGCCCTCAGTTTCAATGCCTCATAGCTTGGCTTCGAGAACTTCACCGTGACAGACTTCGACAGCTTGCGAACCCTGCCCGTGGGCGGTCTTCCGCCCTTTCTTTTGTCTTGTTCCTGTACGTTTGTCATTCGATATACTGTTTATAGTTGGTACACTCACTTTCTGCGACCGTCGGGAGCAAAATTCCTCCGCCCTCATGGTAGAGCGAGGCGTTTTGGGGTTCCCAAAACATAACCTCGCTCCCTCTCATAACACGTTAGTTGGAACTACAGCCTTTCAGCTATCCACGTCCAAGGTCGCAGACCTTAATTCTCACAATTTGCGCCAAGCCTCGAAGTCCTCTTCATAAAGGCTTAGGTGGTGGCGCACGATGTTCTCGATGATGCCCGATACGCTCATGCGCCTCCCTCCGAGGATGCGGACGACACGGTCAAGACGATCCTACATCTTTTGTTTTGCCATAGCTTATGCTGTTTTATTTGTTAGTATAGTGGTCACGCTTTGCACCATTGACCGATTGTCGGGTGCAAAGTAAGTGTACTGAGTGCAGCCATGCAACTGATTGGGTGTAACGTGGCAATTTAGTTGTGGCTTGCTTATTTGCATACCGAGATAGTTGTGAGAACTTCAACGTATTTCTCAACTCATCATTGTTCATGTATTCGTTGCAGTCGTGCAAGTTTTTCTTGTCGTTTTTGGCGTTGAAGTCGGCAACCCCCGGCAACATACTGCCACAGAAATTGAAAACGCTTGTTTTTAAAATGTACTTCTGCTCATAGTTGTTGTCCTTATAATATAATAATGTAGTTGAAACTGTGAAAAGAAAAGTTGAAAGCCTTGTTCATAATGCGAGAATAAAGTCCTTCTCGGTTGCAGCGATAAACTTGTCCATGTCCTCAAACAGCTTCTTTTGGGTTACTCTCGCATACCGCTGCGTCATCTTCACATCCTTGTGACCGAGCATCCTGCAGATGGTCTCCATCGGCACACCAGCCTCCAGCGTAATGAGGCTGGCGAACGAGTGTCGTCCCGAATGGTAGGAATAGGTCTTGCTCGTTTCCGCCAACTTGCAGATGGTGATGAGATCGATACGAACACGATTCGTGCTCAGCAATGGGAAAAGGGTATCTCTTGCCCTCCAATCGGCTGGCACGAGGATTCCAAAGCGATGGAGTGCAAGACAACTTGCAGGAGAACTGCGCCATAGTCCTGTTCACCGTGATGCGTCCCATGATGGGAGCTTTTCCATTCTTGTCCATTCCGCTCTTTTTCAGGTAGAGCAACACCTTGAATTTTTCGATTTTCATAACGCTTACATTTTGAGTGTGCAAATATAATCATTTTGTAAGCGTTCCTTGATACGCAAAACATTGAGAATCAGCGCAATAAAATCCGTTGATGCACAAAGTTGCCTTTCCGTATTGTTACCTGCTTTGCATAGGTAACTGTGGCTCACGATTTAGTAACTGAACTACTTCAATATTCCTCACTCGCTTGCTTTATGCCGATTTGGCAACTTTGTGCAAATCTGCTCATTCCCAACTGTTTACGTTCCAACCTCTCTTATTCTCCTTTGGCTGCTTTAGAGCTTTATGTTAAAAATACTAACTCGCCGTTTTGCGCCCCGCAACTCATACTTTTTCAGAAGAGAAAACATAGAGTTGAGCGCTTAAATACTATATCTACAACAAATAACAAGATACAAAAAGCCATAAGAAATCTTCCTCAGTTCCTCAGTTCCTCAGTTTTTCTCTGACCCTTCACTTTTATCTTTATTTAGAAGTTTATTATATATATAATATATTATA
>OGQF01002437.1_pt1 | contig 10649 bp, 9 predicted proteins | sample 1553141 | NCBI WGS metagenome assembly OGQF01 (sample SAMEA2580005, study PRJEB22360) | human gut metagenome | biome: human gut; feature: human-associated habitat; material: faeces | place: Denmark | collected 2008/2010
CGAAGGCGTCAGGGTAGCGGCGCCCGGCTGCCACTTGGCGGGGCAAACCTGACCCGGATTAGCGGCGACGTACTGAGCAGCCTTCACCTTGCGAAGGAGTTCGGAGGCGTCACGACCAATACCACCATCGTGATGTTCCATAATGACAATCTTGCCTTCCGGATTGACGACGAAGGTGCCACGTTCGGCAAGACCTTCGGACTCGATCAACACTTCGAAATTACGAGCAAGGGTGGCGGTCGGGTCGCCGAGCATCGGGAACTGAACCTTACCGACGGCGGCAGAGCTTTCATGCCAAGCCTTATGCGTGAAGTGGGTGTCCGTGGAGACAGCGTAGACTTCTACGCCAAGAGCCTTGAATTCGGCGTAGTTGTCGGCGAGATCCTCGAGTTCGGTCGGGCAAACGAAGGTGAAGTCGGCCGGATAGAAGAACACAACGGACCAATGTCCTTTGAGATCGGCATCCGTCAATTCAACGAATTCGCCATTGGCAAAGGCCTGAGCCTTGAAGGGGAGGATTTCAGTATTGAGAAGAGACATTTTGTAGCTCCGTGTGAGAAGTATTCTCATTTGCGATGTTTAAATGTTAACCGAAATATATCGCGATGTCAAGGTGATAAGTAAAAATCTATTAAAGGACGTAAAAAAATCCCGCGAGAAGCGGGATTGTTTGGGTGCTAGTTTTTGAAGCGACGCTTAAATTCTTGCTTGAGATTGGGTGCAAGGCGTTCGAGAGCATCCATGGTTGTAAAAATAGATGCTCGGCCACGTTGCGATAGATCACGGAAGCGAGATAGTAGTTCGTTTTCTTCTTCAATCGGCGTATGTCTTTCAGTGGTAATGATGAACAAAATATCAAAACCACAAGCTGATAGACGAGGTAAGGCGTAAATGCCAGGATCACTTTCACCACTTTCGTAGCTTTCATAGACTAGCAAAGGGACTCCTAATAGTTGAGCAATTTGTTGAGGCGTATATCCAAGCCTTTCTCGCTCAAAACGGAGACGTTCTCCAGTCTCTTGACGCTTTTTGGTTGATGTCGTTGCCATAACGCTTTAAGAGGAAGAAGAAAATAAGTACCAGTGTCTCACGTGGGGAGATGGATGAGATCTCCCCAAGTAGGCATATTAGACGTTAAAGAGGAAGTTCATCACGTCGCCATCATTGACGATGTAGTCTTTACCTTCAGCGCGCATTTTGCCAGCTTCTTGAGCGCCTTTTTCGCCCTTATATTTGATGAAGTCATCATAAGCAATGGTCTGAGCGCGAATGAAGCCACGTTCAAAGTCAGTGTGGATAACGCCAGCGGCCTGGGGAGCGGTGTCGCCCTTGTGAATAGTCCAAGCACGCACTTCCTTAACCCCTGCCGTAAAGTAGGTCTGAAGGCCAAGCAAGTTGTAGCCAGCACGAATCACACGGTCAAGACCAGGTTCCGTCATGCCCATGTCTTCAAGGAACATTTCTTTGTCTTCGTCGTCCAAATCGGCGATGTCTGCTTCCGTTTTAGCACAAACAGCCACAACGGGTGCATTTTCAGAGGCCGCAAATTCCTTCACAGCATCTAATAAAGGATTATTTTCAAAGCCATGATCTTCCACATTGGCGACGTACATCGTGGGCTTAATCGTCAATAAGAAGAGCGGACGAACCGTGGCAACTTCTTCTTCGGTTAAGGCAACAGAACGAGCGGAGCGGCCTTCATTCAGAGCCGGAAGAAGTTTTTCTAAAACGAGAACAAGCTTGAGGGCTTCCTTATCGCCACCAGAGCGAGCCTGCTTACTGTAACGATTGAGCGCTTTTTCTACCGTCTGCAAATCGGCAAGTGCGAGTTCAGTATTAATGACGTTGATGTCATCGATTGGATCGACCTTACCAGAGACGTGCACGATGTTTTCATCGTTGAAGCAACGAACGATGTGGGCAATGGCATCGCATTCGCGGATGTTGGCCAAGAACTGGTTACCCAACCCTTCACCTTTACTTGCACCAGCCACAAGGCCTGCAATGTCAACGAACTCAACAGCTGCAGGCACAGTGCGTTCGGGGTGGACAATTTCTGCAAGTGCTTTCAATCGAGGATCGGGCACTTCAACCACGCCAACGTTCGGTTCGATGGTGCAGAACGGATAGTTTTCGGCAGCGATGCCGGCTTTGGTAAGCGCATTGAAGATAGTTGATTTACCGACGTTGGGCAGACCAACGATGCCACACTTCAAACCCATAATTTATCTCTACTGAAATCAAAAAGTGAAGGACAAGAATGTCTAGAAAATTCGATTATTTTAACAATCTGAACTTTTGTCTGTCTTGAGGTAGGTCGACAGAAGTTCGATTTGTGTTTCATTCAAAACAAGAATGCCGTGCTTACGTAGCAATTCAGTGGTCACGCCGTTTCCTGGAATGAGTTGACCAGAGAATGTGCCGTCGTAAATAAGGCCTGATCCACAAGAAGGACTTTTGCTCTTTAATAAAGCCACTTTGATGTTGTTGTCTAAGCAACGCTCAAGAGCAATGGAGGCTCCTTTGAGAAAGGCGGCTGTGTTGTCATTGCCGTTTTTTGCGATAACACGTCCTTGATTTGCCAAAACCTCAAGTGCTGTACCTTCGGAGATTTCGGACGGAGATCTGGGCGTCGGCAGGCCGCCTTCGCATTCGGGACAAGTACTGACGTAATCGGTTTCTTTGATACCTACTCGGAGTAATTCGTTTTGAATGCCAGCTTTGCACTGCCCATCATAACGACAAGGTTCACCGAGTAAACAACGGCTAATGAGGATTTTCACTTTGCATTCTCCGGCTTGCGAGCCTTGGGAGGGTTGCTAAATTTGGATAGTTTGCGTGTTACGCTTGCAAAATCGCCATTAGCAATGCCATCAATTTCTTTGATCGCTGCATCGATACAAGTTTCAATGGCGGATTCATGTTCAGAAGAAGGTGCGGAAAGAACAAAGTCGGCCACTTGCTGCGCAAAACCTAATGTGCGTGGATGCCCGGTTCCTAAACGAAGGCGCCAAAAGTTGGGAGTAGACAACTTTGCTGAAATATCCTTGAGACCGTTATGACCAGCATTACCGCCCCCTTGTTTAATTTTCATACATCCAGGGGGGAGATCAAGCTCATCGTGTACGACAAGAATTTCATCGGGTGTGATCTTGTAATAGAGGGCGAGTGCGACAACTGCGTCGCCTGAGCGATTCATGTACGTAGATGGCTTGAGAAGCCAAACGTCATTACCAGCGATACGCGTTTTGCAGACTTCGCCTTGGAATTTACGCTCTTCATGGAAAAAGCTTCCTGCATGACGAGCAACGGCGTCAACAAACCAAAATCCTGCATTGTGTCGGGTTCGCGAATATTCGGATCCCGGATTGCCTAATCCAACAATTAATCGAATGGCTTTTGGAGTGGTCATGGTATTTCAAGTAAGTAAATAGGCCAACGTAAATTTTCGTTGGCCTAAAAAGGATCGACATCATGTAGGGTAGAGCTTACAACATCTCTACCTTTGGTTGAGTCATTTGTTTAGCGGCGGGGACCACGCTTTTCGTAAGCGCCTTCTCGACGGAAGTCACGCTTAGTTTTAGCACCGCGGTATTCGCGAGTTTCATCACGACTCTGCCAGTTGCCCTTGAAGTCGCCATCACGACGCGGCAGATCCAGTTTGACAGTGGCTTCACGGCCCTTGAATCGAACGCCTTGCATCGAATCAATAACCTGATCAACGCGTTCAGATTCAAGTTCGACAATCGTAAAGCGATCTGAAATGTCGATGGCACCGATGCACTTCGAAGGAATGCCAGCTTCATTGGCAATGGCACCAACGATATCAGAAGGACGGATACCTAAATCGCGACCAGCACCAATAAAGATGCGCGTCATGCCTTCTTCAGGTGTATTACGACGTTCCTTACGGGGAGAACGTTCGTTACGCGAAGGACGTTCCGAACGATCGCGACGAGGACGTTCGAACGGAGAGTAAGCAGGAATTTCGGTATCGTCATCATTGGTACCTTCATTTTCCTGAGCCAACTTCATGGCAGCGGCAGGCACGTCAAAAGGGGCATAACTGGCCGAGAGCGATTCGACGATGACACGGAAACGATCAAGGTCACCACCTTCAAGAATTTCGGTCAAAGAGCCACGCATCATTTCTAAGCGACGAGCACGAACGTCCGTCGCAGAAGGTACTGAACGTACTTCAATACGGGCCTTGGTGATGGATTCAATCGCACGCAGATGACGGTGTTCACGCGGTTCCAAAATGGTGATTGCCGTGCCTGTGCGGCCGGCTAGGCCAGTACGACCAATACGGGGAACGTACGGTTCGTACGAAGCAGGAATACCAAAGTTAATGACGTGCGTAAGGTTTTCTAAGTCAATGCCTCGAGCGGCAACGTCGGTTGCTACGATGGCATCAATCTGACCAGAGCGGGCACGCTTCATCACGCGGTCACGCGTTGGCTGATCAAGGCCGCCATGTAGGGCTTCAACGCTGAAGCCACGAGCACGTAAAGACTCGGTCAAATCGTCCACTTCCATACGCGTACGCGTGAAGATGATGGCAAGCTCGGGCGCTTCCAAGTCGAGGATACGGCCTAAAGCGGTCGTACGATAGTTGTGGCCGACGACATAAGCGATTTGCGGAACACGCGGTGTTTCGCCTTCAGCCGTTTTTTCCTTAGCGATCGTGATTCGAACGGGGTCTTGCAAACGAGCTTCGGCGATACGAGCGATCTTCGGAGGGAGCGTTGCAGAAAAGAGAGCCGTTTGAACGTGGCCGGGCAGAGCGTCGAAGATAGCATCTAATTCATCAGCAAAGCCTAAATCAAGCATTTCGTCAGCTTCATCGAGCACGATAGCCTGAATGTTGCTGAGATCTAACGTACCACGACCAATATGATCCAATGCGCGTCCAGGGGTCGCAACGACTACATGGGTGCCTCGCTTTAAAGCACGGATCTGACGGCTGTATTCCTGACCACCATAAATCGGTGTAACAACCACACCAGCTTTACGGCCGTAGTTGTGAAAAGATTCACTAACCTGCAAGCAGAGTTCGCGAGTCGGCGTGAGAACCAAAATTAAAGGATAGCCAGCTTGATGACCGAGGACATGGCGTTCAAGTAACGGCAAAGAGAAAGCAGCGGTTTTGCCAGTACCCGTTGCAGCACGGCCAAGGACGTCAGCGCCCGTGAGAAGGGCTGGAATGGCTTCTGTTTGAATCGGGGTAGGTTCTTCAAACCCTAATTCGGTCAAGGCCGTTGTAATGGACTCAGAAAGGCCTAAATCAGTAAACGTTGTCATGAGTATGTTCTTCAATAAGAAAATGCGTGATCTTGTCAGTGACAAAACAGGTCTAGACAAGAAGAGGGCCAATTACCCCGCACATAACGAACAACGTGAACTATAGGAAGGGGCAAGCGGCAATGAGTGCAGAGTGTTAGCTCAACAGTTCTGCGAAGTGTGTAGTGTGTCTCTACACATGAAAAAAGATCCGCAGGAAAACATCCCTGCGGATCTCAGAGAGTCTAGCTGATTAAATCAGAAGATTATTCAGCAGCTTCTTCGCCTTCGGCAGAAGCGATTTCTTCTTCAACCGGCAAAGCAACCGTGGCGAGAACGACGTCTTCACCAGCCTTGCTATGGACTTCAACGCCTTCCGGGAGCTGGAGCATAGAGGCATGGAAGGTCATACCAGCTTCGAGCGTGGAAAGGTCAACCGTGATGAATTCCGGAAGTTCCTTCGGGAAGCAGGTCACTTCAATAGCGGACACAGCGTGGCTGATGATGGCCTTGCTGAGCGTAACAGCCGGAGACTGTTCTTCACCCTGGAAGTGCAACGGAACGCGCATCGTGACCTTTTCGTCAGCGGCGATACGCTGGAAGTCGATGTGCATAACCTGCGGCTTGTACGGGTGCATCTGGAAAGCGCGGAGAACAACGAGTTCTTCCTTGCCATCAAGTTCCATCGTCAAGATCGAAGCGTGGAACTTTTCCTTACGCAAAGCGTAGAAAATCGGATTGTGTTCGAGCTCGATCGGCGTAGCGGGAAGCTTGCCGCCGTAAACAATACCCGGCAGCTTGTCCGCGCGGCGAAGGCGGCGGCTCGCACCCGTACCCTGCACGTTACGCGTGGTGGCGATGATGTTCATTGGATTACTCCTAAAAGTTAAGAAAAAAGGTTCCCGCGGTCGCGACCAACTGCGGGAACGAGGAAAAAACTGTTCCTTATTCCGTGAACAGGTTGCTCACGGAGTCTTCGCGGGCGATGCGCGAAAGCGTTTCGCCGATGATCGCGGCGCAGGAGACCTGGCGGATCTTCGGGGAGGCTTCGGCGGAATCGTGTCCGTGACGACCAGCTCGTCGAGAGCGGAATTCATGATGCGTTCAACGGCGGCGCCAGAGAGCACCGGGTGCGTGATGTAGGCGACGACGCGCTTGGCGCCGCGTTCCTTCAGGGCACCGGCGGCGTTGCAGAGCGTGCCGGCCGTGTCAACGATGTCGTCGGTGATGACGCAGGTGCGGCCCTTGACTTCACCGATGATGTTCATGATTTCAGCGACGTTGGCGCGCGGACGGCGCTTGTCGATGATGGCGAGGTCGACCTCGAGAGCCTTGGCCATGGCGCGGGCGCGGACAACGCCGCCGACGTCCGGGGAAACAACCATCAGGTCGTCGTACTTGCGTTCGACGAGGTCGTTGAGAAGAACCGGGGTGGCGTAGATGTTGTCGACCGGGATGTCGAAGAAGCCCTGGATCTGGTCGGCATGGAGGTCCATCGTGAGGACGCGGTCAACGCCGACGGCCTGAAGCATGTTGGCGACGACCTTGGCGGAGATGGCCACGCGCGTGGAACGCGGACGGCGGTCCTGACGGGCATAGCCGTAGTAGGGGATCGCAGCCGTGATGCGACGGGCGGACGCACGCTTGAGGGCGTCAACCATGATCATGAGTTCCATCAGGTTGTCGTTCGTCGGAGCGCAGGTGCTCTGAAGGATGAAGACGTCCTTGCCGCGCACATTGTCGAGCAGCTGAACCATGACTTCGCCGTCGCTGAAGCGGTTGACGGTGGCGGAGCCAAGGGGAATGTTGAGATATTTCGTGACAGCCTGGGCAAGTTTCGGGTTGGCGTTGCCCGTGAAGACCATCATACTTTCCGGAACCATGGGATCCATGACTTAAGCTCTTTTCGTGGGCGGGGGCTTGCGCTCTCGCAGTTAACAACAGGGAAGCCGTCAGAGTAACACAAAGACGGCCCTGAAAAAAGAAAGGGAGCGCATTTGTTGCCTCCCATCCTCTTTCGTTTTTGTGCTGGCAGGGGTAGAAGGATTCGAACCTTCGAATGCCGGAATCAAAATCCGGTGCCTTAGGCCAGCTTGGCTATACCCCTACCGATTGTTTCTAGTCAAGCCAGGCCGAGAGCGGATGCTCCCGGAGCGACTTTGCGGCAAATCCTTTCCAGCCGTCGGGCAGCTGCGGCAGTCTGTAGCTGCACGGATCGGCGATGACGCCGAAGACGGCGCTGCCGGACCCTGTCATTCTGGCGTCGTGCGTGCCGCAGGCGAGCATTCCGAGACCTTCCGTCACCCTGTGCTCAAGCTCTTGCGCCACATTCTGCAGGTCGTTGTGCCCGTACAGATTCGGCCAGATTTCCAGTGCCTTGCCTGAAAGGATATCTATTTTCAGTGATTTGGTATCCCTTGTCAAGTTTGGCGCAGCAAAAATCTCGGCCGTGGAAATGCCCCTTCCGGGCCAGATGACGGCGTATGAGGCAGGGGGGATTTCCAGCGGGGTGATGATCTCTCCAATGCCCTCCACGAAGCCCGTTCGGCCGAAAATGAAGAAGGGAACGTCGGCGCCGAGCTTCTCGCCAAGCTCCATCAGGGCGCTGCGCGAAAGGCCGAGTCCGAAGAGCCTGTTGAGGCCGATGAGGACGGTCGCGGCGTCGGAGCTGCCGCCTCCCATGCCCGCTCCCGCGGGAATGCGTTTTTCAACATGGATGCGCACGCCGCTCCTGACGTCGAAGGTCTCCATGAGCAGGCGGGCCGCGCGCACGCAGAGGTCTTTCTCGACGTTGCCGATCACGTCGCCCGTGCGCTCGACGACGGGCTCCTCAAGCCTGAAGAGATCGATCGTGTCGTGCAGGTCGATGAGCGTGAAGACGGACTCGAGCAGGTGCTTGCCGTCGGGGCGGCGGCCCACGACGTGCAGAAAGAGATTGAGCTTGGCCGGCGCGGGCAGGCCGAGCAGGACGCTGTCGGACAACATGTCAGTCCTCGTCCATGGTGAGTGTGAGTGAGACGCCTGTGGAGGATGCGCGGATTGTGCCGGGCATGCCGTCGCCCCTGCGCTTGAGCACGCGGACGCTCCAGCCGTATTCGGAGGCGCGGTCGCTCTTCCTTGTGAGCCAGCGCTCGAGGGTTTCGACGGGAACGGCGACGCCCGTCGTGCAGAGCATGAGCTCCTCGGCGGTGGCCGCCCTGAGGGGAGACTCGTTCTGCGAGGTTTCGAGCACGGCGCCCGAGGGCGTCACCTCGATGCTCGCCAGAATGCCGTTGAGGGGCGTCATCAGATTGAGGCGCAGGCCTGCGGACGTGCGCCGCAGGCTGAAGCGCCCGTTCACGGCCTCTCGTTCGCCCGAGGCGGACGTTGAGACGAGCGCGAAGCGGCCGTATCTCTCAAAAAGCGGGGGCTGTCCCGTCACGCAGCCTGCGAGCGTCAGCACTGCGGCCGCTGCGGGAAGCGCCAGAAGGATTCGACGTTTCATTGGGTCTTGTAGTTGAGGCGCTTGGCAAGATCAAGCACGAGGGCGTCCGAGCCCGCACGCTGCTCGAGCTCGCGGAAGAGCTTCTCCGCCTCGTGGTCGCGGCCCGAGACGGCGAGGATCTCGACGAGGTGACAGGCCACCTCGACGTCGAAGAGGCGCTTGAGGGAGGCGAGCGTGAACTCCGCCGCCTGGTCGTAGCGTCCTTCCTTGAAGCAGAGCCAGCCCATGCTGTCGAGCACGTACGGATCGACGGGCGACAGACGGTAGGCGTGTTCAAGAAGGCGGCGCGCCTCGGGAAGGTTCATGTCTCTGGTCACCCACAGGTAGGCGAGCGCGTTGCCTGCCTGAACGTGGTCGGGATCCTCGGAGAGGATGTCCTTGAGAATGGACTCGGTCTCTTCGAAGTGACCGACGTTCTGGGCGATCATCGCCGTATCGTAGGCGAGGGAGACGTCGTCGGGCTGCTCGGCGAGGGCGGTCTTCATGACGCCAAGGGCGTCCTCGGGCCTGCCTGCCTCGATGAGCATCTGGGCTTCGGCCGTCATGAACAGGTTCAGGTGCTCGGGGTAGTCTTCGGCGGCACCCTGCAGAACGGCGCGGGCGTCGTCGATTCTCTTCGCTTCGGCAAGCGCGGCGGACTCGCGAAGTCTGGCCTGGGGCGCAAGCTCGCCGTCGGTGAGGGAGCCGAGCGCCTCGGCCTCCTCCTCGTGACGACCGTTTTCATGCAGGACGCCCGCCAGCTTGAGCCAGATGTCGTTGCTGGAGAAGTCTGCGTCGGGATTCTGCTCGGCCACGAGATCGATGTAGCGGGTGAGGTACTCCTCGGCCTTCTGGAAGTCCCTGCAGTCGGTCGCCACCTGACCAGCGTTGAGCAGGATGACGGGCTTGTCGGGAGAGGTCTTCACGGCGCGCTTGACGTCAGCCATGGCTTCGTCGAGCCTGCCCGTGCGGGAAAGCACGCGGGCGTGGATGAGCCTCACGGCCGAGGCGTCGGGATGTCGGGCCAGAAAGTTCTTGAGGATGTTCTCCGTTCCGGCCCTGTCGGCCTGCCAGCAGAGGTCGGCCGCCGCAGTGAGCACGGGCTCGCTGTCGGGCGAGAGCCTGACGGCGGTTCTGCCTGCGCGGCAGGCGCCGGGAATGTCGCGGCGGGCCTGGCGGAAGAGGCCGACGGTCAGCTGGACCCTGGCGTTCTTCGCCTGCTTCTCCCAATAGGGGGAGAGGACCGTTTCGAGAGCGGCGGAGGCGGTTTCGGGCTGGGCGAGGAGCGTCGTGACGTCCGTGATCAGCTCGGCCTTGTCCTCCGCGTCTGCGTACATGCGGGAGAGCAGCTCGACGTATTCGGACTGACGGCCCTTTTCAACGGCGTTGACGAGAATCGTGCGCCGGGCAAGGCCCGCCTTCGGATCGATCTCGGCCCAGGCGCGCGCCTGTTCAAGCACGATGTCTGGAGTGCGGGTCTGAAGGGCGGTGCGCCAGGCGAGTTCGCCCACTTCCGAGGACTTCGTTCGCGCGAGCGTCTGGTCGAGGAGCGCCAGAGCAACCTCGGGCTGCTCCCTGTGCGCGGCGATCTCGGCGGCTATGACTTCATAAAGGGACTGGGCGGCGTCGCGCGATTCTGAGGAATGCGCTTCCACGCCGGGGAAGGCCGCCGCGCAACCTGAGGCTGCGGCGAAGACGGCGAGCACGGCCGCTTTTTTGAATAGTTTTCCGGTCATGATCCCCACCAGCAATCCGGCAAGGATGAGCACCGGTATATAATAGTATAAAAAAACATTGACCAAAAATCGGGCGGCAATCAGCTGACCGATATTATGAAACACCGCTCCTACCACGCTCAGCGAAAGGTAGTGCAGCTGTTTTTTGGACAGAAAGTCTGCCAGTA
>OGQF01002438.1_pt1 | contig 10648 bp, 10 predicted proteins | sample 1553141 | NCBI WGS metagenome assembly OGQF01 (sample SAMEA2580005, study PRJEB22360) | human gut metagenome | biome: human gut; feature: human-associated habitat; material: faeces | place: Denmark | collected 2008/2010
TAATACTACAATAACTATTAAATTAATAATTACTTCTGCTATGCTTTTGGCAATAACTTCATTTGTATTCTCTTTAACAGTATTCATTTGCTTGTTTATAGAGTCCACTATTATATTTGGTTCTGCACTTTCTTCTGCATTCTTATCTTCTTTTGAATCTAATGAGTTTTCTATGTTTGTAACTAAATCATTATATATATTAGTATGATTAATTATAATCGTAGAAACCGGTTTAAATAAAATTAATGAAAGAATCAAAGAAATTACTATAGAAAGTAACTTTACTATTACACCTGTTAGTCCTCTTTTTACTCCAAAAAATACACATGTTGCCAAAATTAAAATAATTATAATATCTGCCATAAAATTCATTTTCCCCTCCTATAAATTTAAAATTTCTATTTTGTCTGCGTAAACAATTCCCGCTATGTTTTCTCCTAAAATAATATTGTTTATTTCTGTTGATGAATTATATCTTTTAATTAACCATCCATTTGTATTTATAAAATCTACTTCTGTTCCTAAATTTATAGCAATTACATTTCCAAACGCTTCTAATGCACTGGCAACTCCTTCTATATTATAAATATTAGTTTTTCCACTTGATGTATTTGTTATTTCTACATCTATATTAGCAAATAATCCTGTTGATTTTTCTGTTACGCAAACTATATTATCCTTTAAGTTTACATCTGCAAATGTATTTTTTGTACTAGAAATATCTAATATCTTTTTATCTTCTTTATTTTCTATGGTGTGTATAGAATCATCATACATACATATTAATTTATTATTGTCTTGATATTTTAATTCTATTATTAGTTCTTGTGACTCTGATGGATATATGTATTCTATAGCATTAGATGGATCTGTTTGTGCTTTTTCTATTGAAATTATTTTAACATTTGACTGAATAAAACTGCCTGTTACATCCACTTCTCCATATGCTAAATATTTATTATCATTTGATATTTCTACATCTATCGCAGTTGTTTGAGATAAAAATGTTCTAAATAACTCTGTACCTTCTAAATTATATGTTATTATAACATTGTTATGGGTCGTACCTGTAATTATTACAGAAACATATCCATTTTTATTTACAAAAATGTGCTCTATATTTCCTTCTATATTCTTTTTCCATAAAATATCTGTTCCAGAAATAAGCTCCAATTTTGAACCTTCTTTTTCTGCCATTGCTAAAAATCTATTTTCTGTATCATATATACAATTACTAATTTCGACCTCTAATTCTTTTTCTTTCTTTCCATTAGAATTATACACGCTAAGTATGCTTTTATTTAATATTCCTATATAATTGTTATATACTAAAATATTATTATCTTCTATTTGCGCAGGCAATTCTATTATAGGTCCATTATTTTCTTGTATATTTTTTCTAAATATGTATTTATCCACACCATTTCTAAATGTTTTATTACACATATATATTCCTGCCAATATAGAAATTATAAGTATAATTATTAATATTACAACAATTACAGTAACTTTTTTCTTATTTAATTTCTTTTTATAATGTGTACTTTTATACTTATCAAAGCTAATTAATTGCATTATTTTCTCCTTTTAGTTCTTCCCATTCTTTCTCTTTAAAACCTTTCAAAATCCTCTTATCTGATATAAATAAAGGTCTTTTTATTAGCATTCCGTCTGATGATAATAATTCGTAAATTTCATCTTCTGACATATTTTTTATTTTTTCTTTTATATTAAGTTCCCTATATTTTATTCCACTTGTATTAAAAAATTTTTTTACATCAATTCCAGATCTATCTATCCATTCTTTTAATTCTTCTTTTGATGGGGGTTCTGTAATTATATTCCTATCTATATAATCTATATTGTTTTCGTCCAGCCATTTCTTAGCTTTTTGGCATGTTGAACATTTTGGATATTCTATAAATAAACTTTTCATATTCATTCCACCTTCATTCTTTTTTGTTACATATTATCATAAAAATAGAAAAAAAAACAGTCTTAAATTTTTATTTATTTAAGACTGTTTTCTATTTATCTTTTTCTTCTTCTAATTTGCCATATAACTATTCCTATAACAATTATTATAAGTGGAATCACGAAGATTATACTTCTTATTATTAAATCTTCTTTTTGTGTTGCTGTATATGTTACATATTCTGTTTTCTTTTTAATCGTAATAGCTGGTTCTCTATTTACTAAATATGAAACCGTATTTAAAAGTATATCTGAATTACTTCTAAAATTAATTGCATTTATAGATTGTGTTCCTGTACTACTTTTCATTGATATTTGTGAATCTGAAACAAATAAATTATTTGCAAATATTATAAGCTTTGATTCTTTATCTTCTCCTACTTTTTTAGTTAATTCTTGTGCTATTGGAAAGCTTCCTTTTTCTTCTTCTTCCTTAGCTGTAGTACTTGTTATACTTTGGTCTATTCTATAATATGAACTTTCTGAAGATTTCATTATTGGTTTTGCTACTACTCCTAATTTTTCTAGTTCTTCATCATTTTTAAATTCTAATCTAGCAGAATTAAATAAAATTACATATCCATCTGATACATTTTCTGTTACTTTATGTGAAGATAAACTTGGTAATATAAAGTTTTGTGTTCCTGGTAGTATTCTATCTGAATTTGTTTCTCTTACAATTCCATTACCTACGCTTACACCATATATATCCAACACATTTTTAACATTAGCTAGTTCCGTTGTTTTAGGATTATTTAGCCATAAAATATTTCCACCATTGTTAATATAATTAATTATTTTTTCAGTTTCAACACCTGTAAAATCCTTTGTTGGTGTTGCAATTATTAATAGATTGCAATCTGCTGGAAATTCTGTTGTTAACAAATCTAAATCTGCTACATCTATAACGTCATTTTGTAAATATTCTTTTGCAAGTGTCATATTTTCTACCATTTCACCATGACCTGTTAAAAAATATACTTTTGGTTTATTTTCTGATGTTGTTTCTATTATTGCATTTGTTACTTTTTCCTCTGTTAAATCTGTTGTTTCTCCAGTTGAATAGTTATAACTACTTAAATCATATGCAGATATTATTTTAGATCTTTCTGGTGATTGTACTACAATTGCTGAACTATTATTAGATATTCCATATTTTTCTAGTAAATCTGGTCTTTGCATACTATCTACAACTTCTACTTTTATCTTTTCATTTATGGCAGTATATTGTTTTGCAAAATCTATTATTGCTGTATTTTCGTCTGCACCAAAAAAGTAAATCGTTACTTCTTGATCTATATCTTTTACTTTTTCTTTACTTTCATCTGATACAGAATATAATTTTTCCTCTGTAAAATCTAGTGTTGGCAAATTAAGTTTATCTGCCAACATATTTATTGCTAAATATGCTACAACAAGTAAAGCTACTAATAATATAACTCTAGTTGTATCTGCTATCCATTTTTTCTTTATTATTTCGAAAAACTTTTTCACAATAATTCTCCCTTCTCTTTATTTAACACTTTTTCTTCTTTGTATAACTATAATTGTTAATAATACAAATAATACTGTATAAGAAAGAAATGCTACAACTTCTGTACAAGCTATTTGACCATTTCCAAATCTATTAAACATATTCATTAATCCTAATGGTTCTAAGCCTTTACCAAGATAAGGAGTTCCCATCCATGTTATTACATAAAATGCTATTGATATAATAGCTGCAATTACTTGATTTTCTGTAATGCTTGAAGCAAACATACCAAATGAAATTAGTGCTGCTCCTAACAGTATAAATCCAAGCATTGTTACAAGTGATGTTTTTATGTTTGGACTTCCCAAGAACATTAATATTACATAATATATTAATGTTAAAACTACTGCTATTAAAAATACTATTAGTGCTGCAAAGAATTTTCCTAAAACTATGCTTGTTACACTTCTTGGCGCTGTTAATAGCAATTGCTCTGTTCCATCTTTTCTTTCTTCTGAAAACATTCTCATAGTTAATAATGGTATTATCATTATTAATATTGTAGATAATGAATAAAACATATAACTAAACATTGTAGAACCTGTTACTAATATGTCTGAATAGAAGAATAAACTTGCCATTAATAAAAATAGTCCTACAAATACATATCCTATTGGAGATAAGAAATATGTTCTAACTTCTTTTTTTATTATTGCCCACATTATTTTTTACCTCCTTTGTTTCTCTTAGCTTTTTTGCTTTCTTGTTTTTTCTCTTTTTTATCTAGTTTTTCTTGTTTCTTTTGCTCTTCCTCTTGTCTTTTTTCTTCTTCTTTTATCTTTTCTTTTTCTTCCTTGTCTTTTTCGTTTTTTTGTATTAATTCCATAAAAGCTTCTTCTAATGTTATTTCTGGTTTTTTAAGTTCAAAAATTGTAATATTTTCTTTTGCTAAATCTGAGAAAATTGTTTTTCTTATATCATAATCTTTTTCTGGAATAATTCTATATTCTTTTGTATTGTCATCATTTTTCTTAATTAGCTCAACTTTTTTTGCTCCATTTATTTTTAAGCTTTCTATTTTATTTTCCATATCTTCTACAATTATATTTATTGCATTTTCTACATTTACTTTATCTTCTAAATTTTCTGGTGAATCTACTGCTACTATTTGTCCTTTATTTATTATTATTACCTTTTCACATATTTGGCTTATTTCTGATAAAATATGTGAGCTTATTATTAAAGTATGATTTTTTCCTAATTTTTTAATAAGATTTCTAATTTCTATTATTTGTTTTGGATCTAAACCTACTGTTGGCTCATCTAATATTATAATTTCTGGATTTCCAACTAAGGCTCCTGCCATACTAACACGTTGCTTATAACCTTTAGATAAATTCTTTATTAAAACTTTTTTCACGTTTTGAAGCCATGTATCTTGCATAGCTTGTTCTACGCTTTCTTTAATATTTTCCTTTTTTACACCTTTAAGTTCTGCCATATATGTAATAAATTCCTTAACAGTCATATCTTTATATAAAGGAACTCCTTCTGGCATGTACCCTATGCATTTTTTTGCTTTTTTAGGTTTTTTAGAAATATTATATCCATTAATTATAACCTCACCTTGTGTTGGCTCTATAAATCCTGTCAAAATATTCATAGTCGTACTTTTGCCTGCTCCATTAGGACCTAAAAGACCTATTATTTCGCCATCATTAACTTCGAAGCTAATATTGTCTACGGCTTTAAATTTTCCATACTTTTTCGTAACATTTTTTACAGTTATCAACGATTCTTCCTCCTTTAAAATTATACGTAAATATTATCACTTACGATTTTAAATTTCAATATTATTTCTAAGAATAGCTACTCTTTCACAAAAAATTTACATTTCTATCAGGATTTTTGGACGGTCCTTAAAGTCCCGATTTTATATTTATAAAAAAAATATAGTATCCCAATAAATTTGAAATACTATATTTTTTTCCAATTATATTATTAATTTTTGAATATAAATTTTTTATTTAGTCTTATTTTTTGTGTTCATTATTAAAATTTATTATTCTTTCCTTAACTTCATTTGCTGAGGACATTTTTAATACTTCATTTGCTAGTTTTCTGCACTCCTTGTGATTTAAATTTCTAATTATCTTTCTAGAATTTAAAATCTTTGTAGGATTCATAGAAAACTCATCTAATCCTAATCCTACTAGGATTGGTATAAATCTTTCATCACTTGCAGCTTCTCCGCACATTCCACAAAATATTTTAGATTTGTGTGCTCCATCAATTGTCATTTTTATTAGACGTATAACTGCGGGATGAAATTTTGTATATAAATCTGATATTTTCTCATTTCCTCTTTCAACTGCAACTGTATACTGTATTAAGTCATTTGTTCCTATACTGAAAAAGTCACATTCTTTTGCTAGTTCTTCTGCTATTATTACTGCTGATGGAACTTCTATCATTATTCCTATTTTTACATTTTTATCAAATTTTATATCTTCTTTTTTTAATTCTTCCTTAACCTCATTTGCAATATTCTTTGCTAATTTTATTTCATCTATAGAAGAAATCATTGGAAACATAATTGCAAGTTTTCCATAAATACTTGCTCTATATAAAGCTCTAAGCTGAATTTTAAATATCTCTGGCTCTCTTAAACAAATTCGTATTGCCCTATATCCTAAAAACGGATTATCTTCTTTTCCTAAGTTTAAATATTTTAAATCTTTATCTCCACCAATATCCAATGTACGAACAATTACTCTTTTTCCATCAGCCTTTTCTAGTACTTCCTTATATGCTTTAAATTGCCCATCCTCTGTTGGCATAGTTTCAGAATCCATATATAAAAATTCACTTCTAAATAAGCCTATTCCTTCTGCACCATTTTCTATTACATTATCCATATCTTTTGGAGTTCCAATATTAGCTACTATTTCTGTTTTATACCCATCTTTTGTAATAGTTTTTTTATTTTTATACTTAATTAAGTTTTCTTTTTCATCATTTATAGATTCTTTTATTTTATTTAACTTCTCTATTTCTTCTTCAGATGGATTTACATATATTGCACCAGATATTCCGTCTATAGCAATATATTCATCATTCTTTATTTCTTCTAAGGAATTTCTTGCACCTACTATTGCAGGTATTTCATGGGTTCTTGCCATAATAGAAACATGTGAATTTTCACTACCATTTTCTATTATAATTCCTGCTACACACTTTAAATTAAGCTTAGCTGTATCTGATGTAGATAAATCTTTTCCAACTATAATTGTATTTTCTGGCAAATTGCTTAAATCTATTTCTGCTTTATTAGTCACTTTATTTAGAACCTTATTTTTCATATCCTCTATATCTAAAGCTCTTGCAGACATATAGTCATCTTCCATATTTCTAAATATTTCCTCTACAGTTTCGAATCCCATTTTTACTGCATACCCTGCATTATATCCTTCTTCTTTAATTAATCTTTCTGTTTCTGCTGTTAGTGTAGGATCTTGTAGTATCATTAAATAAGCATTCATAATTTCAGCTTCTGTACCAGAAATTTTATCTACTACTTTTTTTGTATCTTCTATTACTTCATTTAAACATTTTTTAAAATAATTTAACTCTTCGTCTTTATTTTCTACCTTAAAATCTGTAAATGTTATTTCTTCATTTTTTAATACTTTTGCATTACCAATTCCAATTCCCCTAGATACACCTTTACCTTTTAACATTTTTATCTCCTCTTTTGTTATTATTCTCCAAAATTATTTTTAAATGCTTCTTCTATTTCATTCATTGCATCTTTTTCATCTGCACCATCACATATAACTTCTACGTTTGTTTTTTGTTTTATTCCTGCAGACATAATCATTAATGGAGATTTTGCATTAACAGTCTTTTCATTTGCAATTAATTTTATATCACATGAATATTTCATTGCAATTTTAGCAAGTTCTGTTGCAGGTCTTGCATGTAATCCTGTTTCGTTTTCTAATTTTAAAACTTTACTTATCATGTTATTTACTCTCCTTTGTCCAAACATTTTTCTTTAATGCTGCTAAAATAAGCATTGCAACTAAAGAACCTACTACTATAGAAAGTAAATATAATGCTGCATTTCCTACTACTGGTAAAACAAAAATACCTCCATGTGGAGCCATTAATGTACAGTTAAAGAACATAGACATAGCTCCTGCAACTGCTGAACCAACTACGCAAGAAAGAATTACACGTATTGGATCTGCTGAAGCAAATGGTATAGCTCCTTCTGATATAAATGAAAATCCCATAACATAATTTAATAAAGCAGATTGTCTGTCTTTCTTTGGTAATTTTTTAGGGAAGAATGTTGCAAGTAATGCTATTGCAAGTGGTGCAACCATACCTCCAGCCATAACTGCTGCCATAATGTCGTAATGTCCTTCTGCAAGCATTCCTGTTCCAAATGTATATGATGCTTTGTTAACAGGTCCACCTAAGTCAACAGACATCATTCCACCTAAAATTGCTCCTAATATTATTTTGTTTGCTCCTTGCATAGATGATAAGAAATTATTTAGTGCTGTATTAATTGCTCCTACAACTGGATTAATTGCAACCATTATTAATCCTATTAGAAGAATTCCACCTACTGGATATATTAATATAGGTTTTATACCTTCTAAACTCTTTGGTAGGAAAGAAAATAATTTTCTTAATAGAAGAACTACATATCCACCAATGAAACCTGCTATTAAAGCTCCTAAAAATCCAGAACTTACAAGTACAACATCTGGGTTTGTTAAAGATGCAAATGTTGTTCCTGCTTTTGCAACAGCTCCACCAACAAAACCAACAGCTAAACCTGGTCTATCTGCAATACTCATAGCTATATATCCAGATAAGATACATAACATAAAATCAAATGCTATTCCTCCAATTGTTTTAAAGAATGCTGCAACTGGAGTATTCATACCAAAGTTTGCTGGATTTAAAGAATAATCATCTAGTAAAAATGCTATTGCTATTAATATACCTCCACCAACAACAAATGGTAACATATGTGTTACACCATTCATTAAATGTCTATATATTTTATTTCCTGCATTTTCAGAATTTTCATATTCTGAATCAGCTTTTCCATTTCCTTCGTATACAGGAATATCTTTACCGTTTAAAGCTTTTTCTATTAAATCTTTTGGTTTATGAATTCCATCTGAAACTTTTGCTTTAAGAATTTTTTTACCTTTAAATCTAGATAAATCTATATCTATATCCGCAGCAATTATTATGGCTTTTGCATTTCTTATTTCTTCTTTTGTTAATTTATTTTTAACACCAGATTGACCTTGTGTTTCTATTTTTACAAGGTGTCCCATTTCTTTTCCTGCATTTTCTAATGCTTCAGCTGCCATATAAGTATGTGCAATTCCTGTAGGACATGCTGTTATTCCTAAAATTTCATACCCGTTTCCCTGTTTTGCTTCTTCTTTAAACTTTTCTTTTTCTGTTTCATTTATTATTTCTAAAAATTCTTTTTTACTTTTTGCGGAAATTAATTTGTTTTTAAAATCTGCATCCATTAACATTGTAGATAATCTACTTAATACATCTAAATGTAAATTACTATTTGTATCTGGAGCTGCAATCATAAATAATAAATTAACTGGCTTTCCATCTAATGCATTATATTCAACACCTTCTGGAACCACCATTGCAACAAGACCTGGCTCTGTTACACAGTTTCCTTTGCCATGTGGAATGGCAATTCCTTCTCCAACTCCTGTACTTCCTTCTTCTTCTCTTTTAAATACAAGTTCTTTGTATTTATTTACATCTGTAATTCTTCCTGTTTTTAGCATTAACTCTGCCATTTTATTAATTATGTCATTTTTATCTTTTGCTTTTACATTAAGCTCAATTGCTTTTTCACTTAATAAATCTGTTATTCTCATGTTTTCCTCCTTAGTTTAAATATTATTGTATAATTTATATACTTCTTCTTTTGTTGCCAAATATTTTGATAAAGCACTAGCTGTTCCTGCAGCTACTCCCATTTTTAGAGCTTCTTCATAATCTCCATATTTTAAATATCCGGCTATAAAACCTGCAACCATAGAATCACCTGCACCTACAGTGTTTATTCTTTTTCCTTCTGGTGACTTTAAAAAATGTTCTTTATTTTTTTCGTCTATTAAAACCGCTCCGTATTTTTCCCATAGAAACTAACACATTTTGTGCTCCCATTTCCTTTAACATTCTTCCATATACATAAGCATCTTCTTTTGTATGTATTTCTACATTGAATATTTCTCCTAATTCTTCATTATTGGGTTTTATTAAAAATGGTTTATATTTTAAAGACTGCAATAATAAATTTTTAGTTGCATCTACTACAATTTTTACATTTTGTTTTTGTACTATATTGCAAATTTTTTCGTATATATCATCTTTTAATGATGATGGTATACTACCGGATAACACTAAAATGTCATTTTCTTCTAACTTTTTAAGTTTTTCCAATAATTCTGTAATTTTCTCCTCGTTTATTTTTGGCCCATTAGTATTTATTGCTGTTTCTTCTTCTCCTGCAATTTTTACATTGATTCTTGAATTTCCTTCTTCTAATTCTATAAAATCTGTTTTGATTTTCATCTCTTTTAGACGTCTTTCTATTTCTGCTCCTACAAAACCTACTTTGTAACCTAAGGCTACATTATCGGTATCTAAATTTGTTAATACTGTAGAAACATTTATCCCTTTTCCACCTGGAAGTATTAATTCGTTTTTTGACTTTTGTATTTTTCCTATTTCTAGCTTATTTAGTTCTAAAATGTAGTCTAATGCCGGGTTAAATGTTACTGTATAAATCATATTCTCCCCTCCCATCTTTTGTAAATTTTCATTTTAATTTTATCATAAGCATTTATCTTTTACAATTAGTATCTATTTTATTATTGACAAAGCTTACATTTTTTATTATAATTTTTTTACTTTATTTAACTTTTTAGGAGATTCTATGAAAAAATTTTTAATCTTTTTATTTTTTATTCTTTTATTTTCTTTTTACAGTTATCTTGTTTTATATCCACAAACTTTTAATTTAAATTTTAATATTGCCGAAACTGCCAATTTAAATTCTTTGTATAATGGTAAGCTCGCACCACGGCTCATACGGCTATTTTTCTTTATTAATTAATTCTAATAAAAATA
>OGQF01002440.1_pt1 | contig 10646 bp, 11 predicted proteins | sample 1553141 | NCBI WGS metagenome assembly OGQF01 (sample SAMEA2580005, study PRJEB22360) | human gut metagenome | biome: human gut; feature: human-associated habitat; material: faeces | place: Denmark | collected 2008/2010
TAGCGGTATAGCGTGCTATGTTGAATAGTCCGATGCTATCGATATTCCAACACTTACATGCAATACCGCTACGTAGCCCCCTCATCTCACTTCGTTCGAAATGGCGTCTCACTGGATTTTCGCGTCGCTTCGCTCCTAAAAATCAAGTTCGCTTGCACATATGCCTTCGCAGCTTCCTCCGAAGGGCGGATAGGGCACTGGCGGTAGGAAAGACTGCACGGGAAGACGCGAGATGCGTTTCTCATGCACTCAATCATCGTGTCTGTTTCCTGCCAGCCCCACCTATGCTATAATGAGAGAAATTTTAAGGAAACACTGATTAAATCGTTGTTCGATTTGACTCTTGCATTTTCATGCAAAGCGAGGAATAATCTGACGCGAATAGCGAGCTATTTAAGGCGGATTATGACGAAGCGTTGCATGAAAATGCATGTCAAATCTGACTCTGCGATTTAATCAGCGTTTCCTTAATTTCAAAGGAGGAAGTAAGTATGTATTCATGGTTTCTGATCGCACTCACCATCATCTTTGCTGTGATCGTGGCGAAGCTGATTCTGAAAAAGTACAATGCTATCTTTGTATTCTTCGCATCCGGCGTGGTGATCCTGATGGCAGCGAGCCTTTTGACCGGTACACCGATCCTTCCGAAGGGATCCTTGGGCAATGTCTTTCTGGATACCTTCGGATTTCTGACCGCCACCTTCAAGAAGAACATCGCAGGCATCGGCACGCTCATCATGGTCGTCACCGGGTATGCGACCTACATGAAGCACATTGGCGCTTCGACGAAGCTGGCCTTCACCGCGAGTCGGCTCTTGGGCGGGATCTCGAACAAATATCTGATCCTCTCTGCTTTCTATCTCATCGGCATGTGCCTGAAACTCGTACTGCCGAGTCAGGCGTCGCTGGCCGTTCTGATGCTTGCGACGGTATTTCCTGTCTTCATTGCCCTGGGGATTCGACCCATCACGGCGGCCTCCGTGCTGGCGCTCCTCTGCCTTGACTATGGCCCGAATGACGGCAGTACCCTCTTCATGGCAAATGTCGCCGAGATGAATGTCGTCGACATGTTCCTCCGCTACCAGTACAAAGTCGTGCTCTCAATCGTGCTTGTGACGGCGCTCCTTATTCCCTTCTACTACCGCTACATGGATCGGAAGGATGCGGCCCGGGCCGATGCGGATGGCGAGCTGGGGAAGGGACAGGAAATCGAGAATCCGTCCGTCCCCTTCTTCTATGTGTTCCTGCCGCTCATCCCGCTGGTGCTGGTCTTTGCCGCGCATTTTCTCCCATCCATCAAGATCGACGTCATCACAGCCAACTTCATCGGCTTTGCTGTGACCTTCGTCTGTGAATTCATCGTCCGGAAAGACAGGAGCCGGATCCCATCCGATATGGCGGAAATCTTCAAGGGGATGGCGAATGTTTTCGTCTCCGTCGTTGCGATCATCATTTCCGCCTCCGTCTTTGCAGAAGGCATCAAGATTTTGGGCGGCATCACGATTTTCACGAATATGATCTCTGATATGAAGGGAGCGACCCTCCTCATCATGGCGATCCTGACAGGGATCACGTATGTCTTTGCCATCATCATGGGGAGCGGCGCGGCCCCCTTCTTCGCCTTCGGCCCGCTGACACCTGCCGTCGCGGCGAAACTCGGCGTCCCGACGCTGACACTGCTCCTCCCGATGGAGCTTGCGACCTCCATCGGTCGAGCATCGTCCCCTGTCTGCGGAGCCCTTATCGCGATCGCCGGGACTGCCGGACTTGCCCCGATCCGCCTTGCCAAGCGCACCGCTCCGCTCCTTTTCGTCATGCTCATCGTCGACATGATCGCATCGTATATCTTTACGATGTGAGATTTTAGTGACTAGGGATTAGGAGACGTCAGGCCCTCGTATCGTCATTTCGAACGAAGTCGAGGGATCTCTATTGCAGGCAGTGAATCGCAGGATGCATATGTCGGAAAAACGTAGTGCAAGAAAGATTTCTCGACTTCGCTCGAAATGACGATACGGGGACGGCTCAGGAGCACATGTCGTGAAAAAATGCACTTTCGTGTTTGCATGACTGCTGCGGGCATCACTCCCTTATAAGAATCGGCGCGTAAGCGCCGCACCACAACCCTGAACCCTGAAGTTTGAAAGCCGGGATGAGTAGCTAGGGATTAGGGATTAGAAGCCTCAAGTGACTGGTAGCTAGTGACTGGTGACTTGAATACCACTTTCGGGCATCGCCCTATTTATACTCTGCGGCGCTTCTGATTTTTATGCGCCGCACCACCACTCCTCACTCCTCACTTCTAACTAGAGAGCAAAGCTTTCATCCACAATCAAGGGGCGGTACGTCCCACGGGCTAACCCTACACCTTTCCCCCAAAAATTCCCCTATTTTCCTCAAGGAGGTATTCTGCTATGATTCCGAAGAAAGTGATTCTTGACTGCGATCCCGGCTCTGATGATGCCATTGCCATGATGCTGGCGATGAAATCGGACGCCATCGACCTCATCGGCGTGACTACGGTGAATGGGAACCGCATTGTTCCGAAGACCACAGAAAACGCACTGCGTGTGGTGCAGTTCATGAAATCAAGCGTTCCGGTCTATCGCGGATGTGAGGAACCGATCATCTGCAATGAGATCCCGGGCCGCAAGCCCGGCCTTCCGCGCGTGACGCTGAATGACTGCCACGGCGATTTTCTCCCGCTTCCCGCAGCCGAGATCCGGACAGAGAAAGAGCATGCCGTCTTCTATCTTGTGAAGACCCTGATGGAGTCAGAGGGAGATATCTACGTCGCGGCTGTCGGCCCGCTGACGAATATCGCGATGGCGCTTCGCATCGAGCCGAAGATCGCAGGAAAGATCAAGCAGCTCGTCATCATGGGCGGCGGGCACTGCGGTGCCAATGCCAGTCCGGCAGCCGAATTCAATTTCTATGCAGACCCTGAAGCGGCGAAGATCGTCATGGATTCGGCCATCCCGAAGGTCATCCTTCCACTCGATGCTACTTGGCGCGCTTGCCTCTCTGAAGAAAAGTGCCGGGAGCTGGCGCAGCTCGGCACACCGGAAGCGAAAGTTGCAGCGGCTCTTGTCCAGAAACGCATCGATAACCTGAAAGTCAATGATGTGTCGGAGCATAACTATGCCCTTCGTCATCAGGCAGGGACTGTCGCCGGCGCGATGCTCTACCGCTACGATAACCACATGGCCCCCATTCACGATGCCCTTGCTATCGCCTACCTCATCGATGAAAACGTCGTGACGGAGCTCGCGGATGCGAATGTAGACATCGACATCGCAGGCGGCCTCTGCGACGGGCGCATGGTGGCCGACTTCCATAATACGAAGAAAGGGAAAGATCCTGTGACAGCGAAGGTCGCTCTCAATTCCGATGCCGGCCTCTTCACGGATATGCTCTTTGCAGCGCTGGGGAAATAGGAGTGGCTGGTAGCTGGTGACTAGGGACTGGTGACTAGTGACTAGTATTGCGTTCTCTAAATGATGGACATTTAATCAGCGCTTCCTTATATCAATTAGCAAATCAGCTCTTTTATAAAATGAGGGGTATTGGAGCGTTCTATGAATGGTGCGACCCTTCCGCCACTTCTCATTTCTAATTTCTTATGCAAGTGGAATTTTCAAACGCAATCAAAGAGTGGTACGCCCTTTGGGCGAACTCTGCATCCCAAAAATAAACGCATGACACATATCATCTGTGTCGTGCGTTTTTATTTGCCGGAAATGACAATTTTTCTGCCCTTGAAAACACTATATAGACAGAAGGAGGTGAAGAGAGATGAATGACATGCTGGAACGGCTGACGGACGGATTTCCCGTGAAGCTGATGGGCGGGATCCTTTTCCTGACCTTTGAGAAACAGCTGGCGATGCTCCCGCTTTTTGGCATCCTGATCTTCCTCGACTGTCTCACGCGCTGGATCGCGATCAGCCATGCGCATCTGGTATCCTGCGGCAGGCAGCCGACTTTTCTGGAGGCGGTCTATGGCATCCGGGAGGCGCGCAGGCAGCGCCTGATTTCCAGTGAAATCATGAAGAAGCGGGGGACGGAGAAGCTCATCCTTTATAACCTCTGCGTGGCAGCGGGGATCGTGAGCGACGCACTTCTCGAAGAAGCGGGAACATCCACGGGCGGTATGGCCGGGATCGTCGTGAGCTATCTGGCCGCGACGGAAGCGCTTTCTGTCATCGAGAATCTGTCGGACGCCGGCGTCTCATCCATGACAGAGCTTTTGAAAAAGCTGCGGGGGAGATAGTGACTGGTGGCTGGTGATTGTGGACTGGTATTGTATTTCCCTAATCCCTAATCCCTAATCCCTAATCCCTAGTCACTATTAGTATCAAAAAGGAGAAAAATATGTACAACACAGGAATCGATGTATCGGAACACAATGGGGCGATGGACTGGGAGGAGATTCGCAGGGCGGGGATTTCCTTCGCCATCATCCGTCTCGGCTGGGGACGGGGGCATCTGGATCGTCTCTTTTACGAGCACATCAATGGCGCACTCGCCGCGGGGCTGCCGGTCGGGGTCTACTACTACAGCTACGCGGATACGCCAAAGGCAGCGGAGAATGAGGCGTGGTTCACCGTGCATGTCCTCACAGACTGCGGGCTTTTTTCGGAAAAACTGCCGCTTGGCGTCTGGTATGACATGGAGGATGCGGACGGCTGGAAGGCGGCGCGGGGGCTCGTGGAGCCTTCGCTCATCACGGCAATGTGCGGCGCGTATGTGGATTTTTTGAAGAGTGCGGGCTATCCCGCCGGTGTCTATGCGAGCTATGACTGGCTGACGCGGATGATTTGTCCGGAGAGAGCTTCCAGCTGGCCGCTCTGGTGCGCGCAGTGGGGAAGCACCTGCGACTTTCCTGAGGCGTTCCTCTGGCAGTATACCGATCAGCTGGATATCGGAGGGCATCGGCTGGATGGGGACAGGATTTTGGGACTCGGGACTAGCCCGCAGGGCATATTGCCTGTTGATTTCGTTTGAAAATTTCGCTTGAATGAGAAATGGTGGCACGGCGCATAAAAATATGGAAGCATCGAAGAGTATGGATGGTGGCGATGCCCGAAGATGGCATTTCAGTCACCAGTCACTCGAGGTTCCTAGTCCCCAGTCCCCAGTCACTAGTCCCCAGTCACTTTTAATCCGTATTTCCTTACATTTTTCCTCTCACTCGCACATCACATCCCAGAGATCTCTGAAGCGGATGACGCCGTCTTCCGTGCGAAGTCTTCGATAGACGGGATCGACTTCGACGATGGTGGTGCGGGTATGGGCGTAGCCATTTCCTGTAAAATAGGTGATGGCGACGGTGTCGCCCTTCTTAAGCTCGAGCAGAGCGTCGTTCAGGGCGCGGGCGCGGTCTTCGGTGATTTCTCTTCGGGCGGCTCGCCGGATTTGGGCGGCTGTCACTTGTTCGGCGTAGCCGCGCAGGCCGTTGAACGGCATGAACTGCGCGGCTCTTTTTCTATCAGGCATGGTGACCTCCTATCAGTGTATTTCTGAGGCGCAGCGTCGCCTTGGGCATATAGTCGATCCCGCGAAGCATGGCATTTTTGCCATGCTTTTTTTTGATTTCGATCATGACCTTCTCGATGGCGCGCTCTTTCGCTTCGGCTTTGGCATCGCCGAAAAGGCTCGTCTCCTCATAGCCTTCGCTGGCGGGCGCGAGACGGCCCAGACTGAGGTTTAGCGAGCGGATGGGGATCTCTCGGCGGACTTTCGCCTCATAGAGCGCAGAAAAAGCGCTCTGGATGCGGCTGGGAATGTCGGTCCAGCCGGGAAGGCGGCGGCTTCCGCCAGAGGAGGCGCGCTCTTCTCCTGCGTAGCCGATGCGAAGGCTGATTTCCCTTGTGACCAGCTCTTTTTCCAGAAGTTCTTGGATCAGTGTCTCTGCCATTTCATGGAGAAGGATGCGGGCGTCTTCGCTGGTGTAGTTCGTAAAGAGGATCTGTCCGGTGGAAATCGAGCGGGACTTCGGCGCATAGGTGCGGATATCGGACAGCGTGCAGGGCTCACGACCCCAGGCATGGTCGATGAGAGCGGCGGCATTTTTCCCGAAGAGGCGGTAGAGCGTCGCCTCAGGGATGCGCGTGATGCCGTATAGGTCGTAGACGCCGATCTTGGCAAGACGGCGCGCGGTGCCGCCCGCGATCTGCCAGATGTCGGTGATGGGACGGTGATGCCACATGATTTCCCGAAAGGATCTTTCGTCCAAGACGCCGATGTGTGAGGGGACATGCTTGGCAAGGATGTCCATCGCGATCTTGGCAAGGAAGAGATTCGTCCCCACGCCGGCGGTCGCGCAGATGCCCGTCCTTTGGTAGACCTGATTCATGAGGGAAATCGCCATTTCCACAGGCGTCTTGTCATACATGGCTAGGTAGGGCGTGACATCCATGAAGCACTCGTCGATGGAGTAGGGGAAAATGTCTTCCGGCGCGAGAAATTTCAGGTAGATCTTGTAAATCACGGTAGAAACGTCCATGTAGTACTGCATCCGTGGCGGTGCGATGAGGTAGGGAATACCGCTCGGGATCTCGAAGAGGCGGCAGCGGTTCCGGACGCCGAGCGCTTTCAGTGCGGGGCTGATGGCGAGGCAGAGCGCGCCCATCCCCCGCGCCTGATCGGCAACGACCAGATTCGCCGTGAAGGGATCCAGTCCGCGGTCCACGCACTCGACAGACGCGTAGTAGCTCTTGAGGTCGATGCAGAGGTAGCTGTGATTCATTTCTTTCTCCTTCCTGCTATAAGGATACGCGATAATCTGTTCGCGGACTAGAGAACGCCAGATTAAGAATGAGGCCAATCTAAAACTCACGAACCGGAAAAGGTTCGTGAGTTTTAGATTGGCGATGATAGCAGGTTCTTCTACCTTCTGCTTGCCCATTTCCATCCGTAGTACCCGATGACCGTATAGAGGATCACGATCGAGAGATGACAGGCAAGGAAAAGGCAAAGTGTTGTAGGCGGCCGCGCCAGTGAGCGCACGGGAATAAGCAAGAGGCGGCTGCCCAAGGCATACAGGAAAGAACTGTATACCCCTGCTGCCGCGAGGATGAGCGCCGCGGCGTGGCTCATCAAGGATGCCAGCGTCGTATCCGGTATGTGCATGGCCCGTTTCATCTTCGCCCAGATCCCCTGCCAGTGGATACCGAGATGGAGTCCCATCGCAAAGAGCATCAGAAAACCAAAGAGGCGGTGCAGCCGATGCACCCAGAGCGGCGGGTGGATATTGAAGATCGGCATCGTGTGCGAGAAGGAGAGCCCCGTCAGCATGACGCCCAGGAAAAGGAAGAGCAGAAGCAGATCGATACCGGTCATGACGATGCGCTGCTTTGGCCAGCGCCCACGAAAGAGGGCACGGTACCACCTCGCATTCCAGATCGTGTGGAGAAGAAAGAGTGCCGTAAAGACAAAGGCTAACATCTCGTGACCGAAATTATGGACGTAGCGGTAGTCCAGTAGCAGAAGAAAAACAAAGAGCATCGAGGTATCGACAAGCATTCGTCTGTTCATGGCCTCCTCCTTTCGGGGATGAATGACTAGTCACCGGTGACCACTCACTAGTTACCAGCATAGCGATTTGTTAACTTCTGGACTTAGTGAGAAGTGAGAAGTGCAGGAAGGGGCACACCATTCATATAGTGCCCCAATACCCCCTTCATTATATAAAACAGTTTGTACATCATTTATATAAAACTCCGCGGCGCTTCTTCATTTTATGCGCCGTATCTTCACTCCTCACTCCTAACTCCTCACTCCTCACTCCTCACTTGATTCGGAAGTTGACTTAAATGCCAGTTATTTAGAAAACGCAATACTAGTCACCAGTCACCTGTCACTCCTTCATCCCAAGCATCATATGTGACGTCGCCTCGGCAGCGATCGTCCCGTCTTCTTTTGTGATCTTCGCGCTCATGACGATGAGATGCCCTTTCCGGCGGACCTCCTCGCAGGTGATGAGGACCGTCTCTCCGATAAGGATCGGCTGCCGGAAGCGGCTCTCCATCTTGCCTGTATAGGCGGGAATACCGTCTTTCAGGAAGAGATAATTACCCATTACCTCATCCATCAGTGTCATGATGAGGCCGCCATGCATGCGGTCATTGTAGCTCTGATGCTCGCGTGAGGGGGTGAAGAGGGAGAGGCATCCCTGCGGCAGTGAGAAGAAATGCAGGTGCAGACCGATGGGATTCTCCGTCCCGCAGGCAAAGCACATATTATACGTCGGATTTCTCGGCCATTCGACGAGCGTGATACCACGCCGTTCTTCTTCCCGGCGGAGCAGTGCTGTCTCTTTTTCATTCAGCGGAAATGGATGGTTCATGATAAAGACCTCCTTTATATGTATTATATTATAGCATTATCTCTGTGCCAAAAAACAGCTCCACATGCCCGAACATGTATTTTGGCTTCATCCGCATAAAGAGAACGCCCATTCTGCTTATGCGGATTTCTTATGCCGTGATGCGACGCTTACAGCCATCGAAGGCGATTGGAAAGAGAATAGATGTTCTACTATTCTGAATACATCCGGAAATACAAAAGAGAGCGCGCTCCGGAAAGAGAACGCACATGTTTGACGAAAAACAGAATCAGAAAGACATCTGTCGGGCGCTTGCCTGGCAGCACGGGGACAAAGACGCCGCCGAAGCCCTGCTTCAGCAGTACCAGCCCCTCATCCGAAGCATCCGGCAGAACTTCTGCCGAGATCTTTCCTACGAAGACCTCGAGCAGGAGCTCATCCTTCATTTCTTAGAACAGACCGCCTGCTACGATCCGAAGAAGAATCCGAGCTTTGCCGGCTACATCACGCCCCGTCTCAGATGGTATCGGATGAACCGCATCCGTAAGGAAATGACACGCGAAGACCACGAAGAGCTCACCCTCGAAGACCAGGCCGAAGGCACTTCGCTTGACGACTACGGCGAGGCGAAGGCCACGCTCGAAGACGTCGCCCGCCTCGCCCGTCTCACCGAGAAGCAGAAGCCCGTCTTTTTCCTTTGGATGCAGGGGCTGACGCCCATGGAAATCTTCACCCGCACCGGCGACAGCCTCCCGTCCATCACAAGAAAGAAACAACGGATCCAAAGGCAGCTGTCCAAGTATGCCAAGGAAATCAGGGGATTGGTGGCTGGTGACTAGTCACTCGCGGCTCCTAATCCCTAGCCACTAATTCCTGCTTTCAAACTTCTATCGGCGGCTTCGCCGCAAATATTTATGGGCGCAAAGCGCCTTTCCTTTTGGGCCTTCCCTGTGTGGGAAAGGCAGCGATATGAGAATACCGCTATCCTCGACACAAAGCCTTCCCCTCGAGGGGAAGGTGGCGAGCGAAGCGAGCCGGATAGGGTAGTAGCGGTATGAAAGATAAGGTGGGGAAATGCGTCTCAAGTCGACGATATACGAGAGCACCCTATCCACCGCTGACGCGGTCCCCCTTCCCCATGCGGGGAAGGCTTAAGCGGAGCGACGCTTCGCGTCGATTTTTTATGAAAGGGCGATGCCCGAAAGTGGCGTTTAAGTCACCAGTCACTCGTAGCGCCTAATCCCTAGCCACTAATCCCTAATCCCTACTTTCTGGAAAGGAAATGCTCCAATTTCTTAGGCAGCCCAAAGTTTTTCGGGGGGGGTAGTACTGCATCTTTATCAGCAAGCGCTGCCTCGACGCATTTTGCTGCTTCGATTTCTTCCTGCAGAGCGTGCAGATGATCCTTCAACTCCGCTACATGCGAGGCGATCATCCGGCGGCGCTCCTGCCGGCTCGCATCCCCCTGCTGTACCAGCCCGATGTAGCGGCTGATCACATTGACAGGCATATCGAGATTGCGAAGCAGCTGGATCAGACGGATCTTCTCTACATCCCGATCCGTGAAGATGCGCATCCCATTCGGGCTCCGTTTCAAGAAGACCAGGAGTCCCCGCTTGTCATAGAAGCGGATCGCTGTAGCCGGGATCCCCGTCATCTCTTCGATATCTTTGATCGTGTAATAATGTTCTGCCATGAGCATCTCTTCCTTTCGGCATAAGTAATGATTCCATTATTTTAATCCATAGAGTAAAGAAGAAGTTAAGTGTATACTTTATGGGTGGATAGTCCTGCGGGAATCCCTGAGATTGTGATGCCAGATGATGAATGGTGGCGGACGCATAGAAATAAGAAATAAAAGTATCATGCATATATCATTTGTTCTAAATGAGAAATATGAAAGAAGTCGATAAAATCGAGGGCTTCCCAAGATTGCTTTCCTTTCAAAATATTCTTTTTCAACTTATAGACTATTTCTATATGACTTGTAGTCACTTCAAGAAGTCCCCGATTTTATGATAAAGTTCCCCACCTTAGATCGTGGTAGAAGGTATAGAACCTAGGGTAAAGCTCATCCTATTGAGTGCTTCGCCAATACGTGATATCCTAAGTCTAGCTTCAGGGCAAGCCCTTGACTGGAAGCTGATGGAAGAAAGAAGCATCTCGGACTACGCAGAGGAAACACGGTCACTCGAGCCGAAAAGAGATCCTTCGAAAATTCCTGATACACAAAAGGGCAAAAATTTTCAAAGGAGCGATTGACTATGAAAAAGATCCTCGCACTGGCTGCTGTAGCAGCACTCACCGCTGGCGTATCC
>OGQF01002449.1_pt1 | contig 10633 bp, 5 predicted proteins | sample 1553141 | NCBI WGS metagenome assembly OGQF01 (sample SAMEA2580005, study PRJEB22360) | human gut metagenome | biome: human gut; feature: human-associated habitat; material: faeces | place: Denmark | collected 2008/2010
CAAGCTCCTTAACTGTAAGACTTTCGGGGATTTCCATAAATCTTATTTCATCCTCTTCCTCTACTACAGGTTCGGGAGCAGGTACGGGTTTTGCCATGTTTTTATTATTTTTATTGTTTCACTTGTATCTTGGCACCGTTTGTCAGGCTCAACAGGAAATATCCGTCGGAATGCCGGCAGCAGGAGATGATACGGCGCGAGTGGAGTTTTATTTTCGTCAGGGCTATTCCACGTTTTCCCCCTCTTTTCGGAATAATGAATACCGCATTGATTCTTTATTGGAGCGTGTGGCTTTGCTTTCTCGTGATTCGGCTTGGCGCATGTGCCTGATTCGAATTGTTTCAGGGGCTTCTCCGGAAGGAAATCCGGAACTTAACAAACGTCTTTCCGTTCGTCGGGGCATGACGGTGCTTGCATATATGAAAAAACGGCTTGGGCAGAAAACTGTTTCTTTTGAGACAGTGTCTGTGGGAGTGGACTGGGTGGGGTTGACAAGGCTGGTTGCTTTGTCGGATATGCCTTATCGCGAAGAAGTGCTGGATATATTATACAGTACTCCGGAGGAGACTGTTCGTGGCGAAACGGCGGCAGGCAACCGTAAAAGTCGTTTGAAGCGTTTGTATGGAGGACAGGCCTGGCAATATATGGAAAAGTTTTTCTTTCCTGATCTACGCAGGGCGGAGATTCTTTTCGTTTATGAACCCTGTTCGGCCGGAAGGTCGGAACCGGTAACAAGAATTCCCATTTTCCAAAATCTCTTTAGCGATTTGTCAGGTACTGTCCCTTCTTCGCTTCCGATGAAGCCTGTCAGGGCTATAGGTGGCAGGCCTGTTTATATCGGGCTGAAAACCAATCTGCTCTATTGTGTTGCCCTTGTCCCGAATCTGGGTGTGGAGTTTTACCTGGGAAAGGGCTGGTCGGCAGGAGGCAGTTGGATGTATGCTTGGTGGAAAAATGATAGGCGTCATTATTATTGGCGTATTTATGGGGGCGAGCTGGTCCTTAGAAAATATTTCGGTTCCCGTGCCGCTCAGAAACCGCTTACCGGACATCATCTCGGTGTTTACTCGCAAGCCTTCACTTATGATTACGAGGTGGGCGGTCGGGGATATATCGGCGGTATGCCGGGCGGTATGCTTTGGAATAAGATGAATTATGCGGTTGGGATGGAGTATGGCTATTCTCTGCCTGTTGGGCATCGTTTGAACCTTGACTTTGTTGTTGGAGCCGGTTATTGGGGCGGGGAGTATCACAAATATGACCCGGAAGATGGGTATTATGTCTGGAAAGAGACTTGCCGGCGTCATTGGTTTGGTCTTACAAAGGCGGAAATCTCACTTGTGTGGTTAGTCGGGAAAGGTAATTTTAACGGGAAAGGAGGCAGAAAATGAAAAGATACTTGTCGGTAATTGTTTCCGTCATGATGCTTTCGGTCATGCTTGCCTGTGAGCATAAAGAACTTTATAACGGTTTGCCTTATGAGATGGATGCAAGGGTGGTGTTCGATTGGAGGGAGGCACCGGATGCCAATCCGGCATCCATGTCGCTTTATTTGTTTCCTGTCGGAGGAGGCGATGTGCTGCGTTATGATTTTACGGATCGTAAAGGGGGTACTTTCCGGGCTCCTGCCGGATCGTACAGTGTGGTGTGTCTGAATAGCGATACGGAAAATATCCGCTATCGGGGTGCAAAGAAAAGAGAGACTTTCTGTGTAACGACACAGGAGGCGACTTGGGCTTCCGGTTATGCTTTTATGAAGAATATTCCGGAGGCTGGAGCCGAGCCTGTCATGTTGCCGCCTGATATGATCTGGAGTGATTATCTGGAGCGTGTGGAGTTGAATAGAGAGTCGTTGCGGACAATCACACTGTATCCGAAAGTGTCAGTATGCCATTATACGATAGAGGTCCGCAATGCCGAAAACCTGAAATATGTGTCAGGAGTGGGCGGTATGTTGTCAAGTCTGGCAAGCGGGTTGTTTGCCGGCAGGACCGAAACAACGGATGAGCGGGTTACAATACCTTTTGACGGAGTCATTTCTGATGACAAAACAGTTGTCACAGGAGAGCTGCTCACCTTCGGACAAAGCCATTCGAAGCACGGTACGCACTGGTTGACGATCCAGACGGTTTTGTCTGACGGGAGTATGTGGGAGTATAAATATGATGTGACAGATCAGGTTCATAAGGCTCCTGATTCCCGTAATGTGTATATTCGGGTGGACGGACTTCCCGTGCCGAAGCCGATTACTAACGGAGGTGGTTTTCGTCCGTCTGTCGATGATTGGAAAACGGAAGAAAGAGATATAGAGATGTAGTAGTCAATTTTATTTAACAATTAAATTTTATTACCTATGAGAAAACAACTATTTTTAACAACTTTGGTTGCAATTGCCATGATGTCTTGTTCGAAAGACGAACAGACAGAGATCAATAATGGAAGAGCTATTGATTTCCGAACTGCAATGGGAACCCGAGCCTCGGAAATGACAACAGCAACAATGAATCAAATTTATGTAACGGCTCTGAACGTACGCAATGAGAACCTTTTTTCCAATCAGCTATTCCAGAAGGAAAGTGGATCGTCATTTTTTGTTTCCACTCCCGCTTATCATTGGCCGGGAGACGGAAGTAATCTGATATTTTATGCTTATTGGCCTTCCATGTCAGAGCTCGGAGGTACTTTAGAAATCACTTCCGCTAACAAGCAACTTAAAGATTTTTCACCAAAAGCCGATATTACCCAACAGAAAGATTTTGTTACGATTAAGGCAACCGGTAATAAGACAAATGCAGCGGCAGGAGTTGCTTTGGAATTTCAACACCGGCTTGTGCAGATTGAGGTTAAGGCTAAAAATACAAACACGGGTTACACGTATAAGGTGCAGGGGGTGCGTATCGGACAGCCGAAATCCAAAGGAACGTTTGATTTTGAACAAACAACTTGGATTTTGGGCTCTGAGAAGACCAATTATGAGGCTCTCTGTAATAACGAACAGACATTGACAGATACGCCTGTTTCCATTATGAAAGCGGAAGGTGATAATGCAATGTTAATTCCCCAGCAGCTAGTTAAATGGGAGGTTGAAACAGACAAATCGAATGTAGCCTTGGGAGCCTATCTGGCTGTTAAAGTACAGATTAATACACAAGCAGGTGCTCGTGTGTATCCTATGGGTACTCTTGAATATGATTGGGTGGCAGTTCCTATAGATACGCATTGGGAAGCAGGCAAGAAATATGTTTATACATTGGACTTCTCCAATGGGGCAGGTAAGGTAGATCCCGAGAAAGTAGTGGACCCGTCAAATACTGAAGATCATTACAATCCTGGGGATGATGTATTGGGAGGTGTCATCAAATTTACTGTGAATGTGAGACCATGGGAAGAAAGCCCGGAAAATATTAGTATGTAGAAAAGCAGTTGCCCCTATTCAGAATAGGGGCAACTGACTGCCAGAATGCATGAAAATAGTTGCATACAAAGAAAAAGATACGATGAATATGAATAATCTATACTGTTTTTTCAGGAGTACTGCTTGGAGGAAAGGCGTGATCGTGATGTTGCCGATTGCAATGACGCTCGTTGAATCGTGTCAGGATGAGATGGTGGAAACCATTTACTCCTGTTCTAAAATCAGCTTCTCTCCATCCGATACTCTGGAACTGCCGGGTACTCGTGCGGACAGAGGAGAAGGATATGCCTGCACGATGGAGGAGGATTCCCTCTTGGGAGTGTTGCCTTTACAGGCGGAAGACGGTGGGGAAGAGCTTTACCTGCATGCTTTCCAGTCTGAGAGTGCCGGCAGGAACGAGCAACTTTCTACTCGGGCTGCGCCTGTCGTAGAAACGGACTTCTACGAATCATTCGGAGTATTGGCTTCCGTGTATTCGGGTGCATGGGATGAGCATTCGTGTTTGTCGGATTATATGTATAATGTCAAGGTTACGAAAGCCTCTTCCTGGACAACCACTTATCATTGGCCGGGTGGCGGTCGTAATGTACGTTTTTTTGCATATGCCCCATATAACCCGGAAGGGGTTGCCCTATCTGACAAGAGTGTGGCGGGAACGCCGGAAATCACTTATTCGGTTCCGGCAGATGTCTTGAATCAGAAAGACTTACTGGTTGCTGTTTCCGGAGATATGCCGGGAAATACGTCATCCGCAGCTTCCCTGACTTTTGGGCATGCGCTTACAGCCGTACGATTTGTCACAGGTGATGACATGCTGCCCGGGTCTGTATCAAAAATCACATTAAAGGGTGTGTATGGGAGAGCCGTTTACCGGATGGGGAGTGGCTCATGGCAGAATTTCAGTAGTGTGACGGATTTTTCACAGACTCTCGAAAAAGAAGTGGACGGACAGCATGATGAAGAAATCACAGGCGGAGCCCGCACTTTTATGATGCTTCCCCAGCAACTTCCCTCCGATGCTTCTATAGAGGTTATTTATACAGATAGGCTTACCTCAACTCAGCGTACTTTGAGAGCCTCTATTGCCGGGAAAATCTGGCCTATGGGTAAGACAATAACTTACCGGATTTCCACGACAAGCATATCGGTAGTTTCGAAATTTTTTGCAACAGTACCGGGAAACTTTACCTATGAAGGGGGGAGTATCAGTTATTCGATTGTCAGCCAGGCAACCGTTTCCGGTGGAGATGGTTCTTCTCAGAATGTAAATGTGAGCTGGTCTGCCGAATTTGTGGAGGAGGATGGCAGTGGAAATTATCGCATTATCCCTCGTCCTACTTGGCTTTCGGATTTTACCGAGAGTGGCAACGGTGGTCCGTCGCAAAGTTATACGGCAACGGCAGATGCCCAAAATGGGGAGGTTGAAAATCCTCACAATAGTTTGTTGCAAGCGGCAGCGGATATCAATATCCGGACAGGAGAAAATCCGTATAACCTCTCGAATGATGAGGGTAAGGAGACAGTGGAGAATACGGCAAACTGTTATCTGATAAACGCTCCGGGAGTTTATTCACTTCCGTTGGTTTATGGTAACGGAATCAAAGGAGGAGGTGCAAATACTTCTGCTTATAGTGGGAGTTTTTTTAAAAATCATCTCAATAACGGGATTACCAGTCCGTATATTTATGATAATCGAAATTGTTCTCCTACAGATGCTGTACTGATTTGGCAAGATGAGAAGGATTTGGTGACTGGAGTTCGGCTTTCGCAAGACAAGAAGCGATTGGAATTCAAAGTAGATAGATTGACAATTAGGCAGGGTAACGCCATTGTGGCGGTGAGAAAGCAGGGAGTAATCATGTGGAGTTGGCATATTTGGGTTACCGACTATAAGCTCGGTGATGGTATTAAGACCATGTACAGCAGAGGTGGTAGAGGGTATGAGATGATGCCGGTGAACATCGGCTGGTGTGATGGAGAGACCAAGACTTATGAAAAACGTCAGGTGCTTGTGCGTTTCACGCAGACAGGGACAGGGAAAACAGTGGTTGTGCCATTAGTCCAGACAGAATATAAGATTACACAAAAGGGCAATAATCCGTATTTCCAGTTTGGACGCAAGGATCCGATGCTGGGAAGCTTCGTTATAGGTTCTTCTTCTCCGACTGCAAAAACCTGTTATGCTTCAAACGGATACCAATTTGCCGTTCGGGGAGGTCTGGTTGCGATTGCTACTGGAATAACGAATCCGCATGTGTTCTATCATGATAACTCTTCAAATCCTAACGGTAGAAATTGGACGAGTGAGAAAAGTTCCGAGCTTTGGGGATGTGCTTTTTCAAGCATCACACCTATTGATAGATCGGTTAATAAGACCATTTATGATCCTTCTCCCTGCGGTTATTGTCTGCCTGCATCGGGAGTATTCTCTGCAACGACATTGGATGGGAATGAACAGGGACAGGACAGGAAAATCAATGCGGATAAATTTATATCTGATTTCTTGAGTAACGGTGGGGGATATTTTTATTGCAAGAGGATGAAAGGACTCGGAAAGTGGGATGAGTCTGATGGGACAATATTTTTCCCGGCTTCATACGGGCGGGGGAATAAAAGAGGGACGATAACACCCAAAAACTATTATTGGACAGCAACAGCTGCGAGTGAAAGTAGAGCTCCAGGCTTCTGTTTCCAGGCCAATCAAGTTTCCCCACCTGGAGCGAAGATCGGTATAGATAATGTATTGTGGGCACGGGCTTGTGGTTTTTCAGTGCGTCCTGTAAAAGAATAGTATGAAAAAAATACCCTAAATAGAAAGAAGCGTGTGCTTGTCGGACATAGTAGTTCCACGCTTTGCGCTAAACTAAACTAAGTTAAAATCAAGGTTTCCGAGAGTTGGGGAACCATTTATCCGGGACTGTCCTCCTTTACCCTTGGGAGGACATGTCTGCGGATTGATTTTAGAAACAATATGACAACACAATGAAGATCGAGAAGATAAAAATAAATGATGAAAAAAAATACTAACCTACAGAATATGTTTATGACGAGAATCAGACTTATTTGTTCTGTGATGGCCTTGATGTATATGACAGTCGGGGATATCTGTGCAGAAAATGTTATTGTAAATGCGATTGCTTCTCCTACCGTGCGACAGCAGAGTTCCAAGGTAACGGTCATTAGTGGCAGGGTTATGGATAAGCGTGGGAATCCATTGCCTGGAGTGACGGTGATTTTAAAAGGAACAAATATCGGTGTTGCCACAGATGTTGATGGGAAATATGAAATAACCATACCAAGAGAGTATGCTACTTCTTTGGTGTTTTCTTATATAGGTATGAAGGTTCGTGAGGTTGTCATTGACCGTAAAACAGTCATAAACGTGAAGCTGGAAGAAGATACAAAAGAAATGGAAGAGGTCATTGTGACGGGTATATTCAAAAAACAGCGGGAAAGTTATACCGGCTCTGTCACCACTATCAGCAACAAGGAGTTGAAAATGTTTAGAGGACAGAATCTGTTGGCTACTTTAAACAATATTGATCCTGCATTTAATATTGTTCAGAATAATGCCGCCGGGAGTAATCCCAATGTATTGCCGGAAATCAATATCAGGGGAAATTCTTCACTTCCCATGTCTGTAAGTGAGTTGAATAACCAGACAGCCCAGCGATTGAATCAGCCCTTGATTATTATGGATGGTTTTGAAATAGGTTTGGAGAAACTGATGGATTTTAATGATGAAGATATTGCCAGTATCAATATTATGAAGGACGCTTCTGCTACAGCTATTTATGGTTCAAGAGGAGCGAATGGCGTGGTCGTGATTACAACCAAGAAACCCGAAGCCGGGAGGCTCAAGGTCATGGCTAAAGTCGGATTCAGTTTGGAAATGCCGGATTTGTCTTCCTATAATCTTTTGAATGCCCGGGACAAATTGGCATTGGAAAAAGAGGTTGGCTTGTATGATGGCAAAGAAGGCGATCCGCATGATATTAAGGAAATGGAAGAAAAGTATTATGAAACGCTGAAAGATGTTGTTAGAGGAGTAGATACCTATTGGTTGTCAGAACCGTTGCGAGTAGGCGTAGGTCAGAGATATAATTTACGTTTGGAGGGAGGAAGTCCTGAGTTCCGTTGGGGAGCTGGCGTGTATTATAATAAAATCCAGGGAGCCATGAAGGATTCAGACCGCGATGTATTTTCGGGTACCCTGACTCTTTCCTATATGTTGAAAAATGTCATTTTTCAGAATCAGACAATATTGGATTTTAACAATTCTTCTGAAAGCAAGTATGGTACATTCAGCCGGTATGCGCTCATGAATCCCTATTGGCGCCCTAAAGATGATAAAGGGAACTTTATTCCTATTTATAAGACCATGTGGGGAAGTGAGGTGGAAAATCCATTGCATAATACAACGCTTAATTCAAAAGACGAACGAAAATCGGATGCGATTACGAATAATTTTTCGATTGAATGGAATATTATGAATGGCTTGCAGTTAAGAGGTTTATTGGGAGTCAGCCGGGGACATTCCGAATACGATGAATTTCTTCCTGCCGAACATTCTTATTTTAAACGGCGTGAATTTGAAGGACCTGAAAATCATTTTCGCAAGGGGAGTTATAAGTATGCAACGGGAAAAACAACTTCGTGGGAGAGCAGGGTGACATTCTCATATTCCAATTTATTTGGTGGTAGGCATCAGCTTTATGCCGGATTAGACTGGTCTCTGAAGAATGACAAGGATTTCTCTTATACTTTTAAGGCAGAGGGATTTAATAACGAGGATTATGATTTTATCGGTAATGCACTTCAATATGAGCGGAATGGAAAACCGGAAGGATCAGAAAGTCTCTCCCGTCAGATAGGAATTACAGGGAATGTCAACTATACCTATGATAATCGTTATTATGCCGATTTTTCATTCAGGACAGACGGTTCTTCCCAGTTTGGAGGCAGTAAGCGTTTTGCTCCTTTTTATAGCATAGGTGTCGGATGGAATATTCATCGGGAAAGATTTATGGATAGACAGCAGGTTATTGGTTTGTTGCGTATTCGAGGCTCTTATGGACAGACGGGTTCTCAGCAATTTTCGTCTTATCAGGCATTGCGTACATATCGGACGTTTACCTCCGAACGCTATATGATTTGGAATGGTGTAGAGTTGATGGGTATCGGTAATAAAGAGTTGGAGTGGCAGATTACCGATCAATATGATGTTGGCGTGGAAATAGGTTTGTGGCAGAATAGGGTTTCCTTGAATTTTGATGTTTATAGAAAAGAAACTTCCAATCTTTTGTCACAAATGGATTTGCCTTTGGCAAACGGCTTCCCCTCTTATGTTGCCAATGTCGGGAAGGTGAGGAATACAGGATTCGAGGCAGGTGTTAATACGTATATTATCCGCAATACGGACAAAGAAATCATTTGGATGCTAGGTAGTAAAATTGCACATACTAGAAATAAAATCATCAAATTATCCGATGCTATAAAAGCCCAAATGTCCGCTTATGGAAATTTATTGCGTGAAGGGGATTCGCGTTATGCAATTTATGCTGTCCCCTCATTAGGTATAGATCCCAGTACGGGCAACGAGTTGTTTTTGGACGCAAACGGAAATGTTACAACAACCTGGGAGGCTAAAGCCAGGCGTTATTGCGGACAGAGTGAGCCAAAATTTAAGGGTAATATCAATTCTTTGTTGACATATAAAGATTTTACGCTGAATCTGAATTTTGGTTTCTATTGGGGCGGACAACGATATAATAGTACTCTTTTGAATAAAGTTGAAGTTACCAATAGTGTGATTCAGTATAATGTTGACAGACGTGTATGGGCGGAACGCTGGCACCATCCTGGCGATTTGAAACCTTATAAGGGATATGGCAATGAGGCTACTCAGTATTCTTCTCGATTCATTATGGATGATAATGTGTTTCAGTTGCAAAGCGCAAGCCTGCAATATCGTTGGCATACGCCTTTCACTGCGAAACTTGGATTCCGGAGTATTAATTTTGATGTCAATATGTCTGATGTGTTTTATATTTCTTCAATCAAGCGGGAACGTGGAACGGATTATCCTTTTGCTCGCCGTATGGAGTTTACTGTTAATTTGATGTTTTAAATGACTAAATGGCGAATGACATGAAAACAAAATTTAATATATTTGTATTTTTGCTGAGTAGCTTATTGCTAGGTAGTGGCTGTAATGATTGGTTGGATGTGAAACCAATGTATCAGATGGAAAACGATGATATGTTTTCTACAGAAAAGGGATTCAAGGACGCATTGGTGGGGTGTTATATCAAATTGGCCGGTGAGAGTTTGTATGGGACAAATATGACCATGACTTTCACTGAATATCTTGCCCAGTTTTGGGATTTTTCTTCCGGGAACGGTCGTGATGAGGCTACGTTGAAGTCTTTTGATTACAAAACTGCTTATGCTGAAAATAACATACAAGGTATATATGCTGCATTCTATGAAGTTATTGCACATGCAAACGGAGTGTTGGAAAATATCAGGAAATACGGTCATGTAATTGAGAGAGAGGATATGCGTAAGATAATAGAAGCCGAGGCATTGGCGATACGGGCATTTTGCCATACAGATATCTTGCGGCTGTTTGGGCAAATTCCGCAGAACTCTACAATCTCTGTACAGTTGCCGTATGCAACCGCTGTATCTATTGAACTGGTGCCGTATTATCCTTACAAACAGTTTGTTTCTTTGATTTTTAAAGATATAGAAAAGGCTCAAGAGTTGTTGTTGGAAAGCGATCCTGTATTTCAGTATACTTTTGAAGAATTGGATGACTTTTTGAATCAACGGCAATCGGCAGTCGTCTTGCAAGATGCTTTTTTGGGTTTTCGGCGCATGCGGTTCAACTATTGGGCTTTGGAAGGTCTGAAAGCACGTCTTTACCTTTACATAGGGGATAAGGACAAGGCATATGTTGCGGCTTCTAATGTTATAAATGCTAGAACAAAGAAAGGGCAGGAAATGATTTCTCTGTCAGGACGTTCCGATTTGCAGAAAAACAAGTTATACCTGACTTGCCCTTCAGAATGTATATTGGCTTTGAATAACAACCATCTGGCAGATTATAGAGATGTCCTTTTTTCTTCAACGTCAGGGCATTTGACAGAGGAGCATTATCTTGATTTATATGAAGGACAGTCGTTGGATAGAAATAATCGCGCCAAGGTACTG
>OGQF01002456.1_pt1 | contig 10598 bp, 9 predicted proteins | sample 1553141 | NCBI WGS metagenome assembly OGQF01 (sample SAMEA2580005, study PRJEB22360) | human gut metagenome | biome: human gut; feature: human-associated habitat; material: faeces | place: Denmark | collected 2008/2010
TTAGGTTTGACATGTGCCCAAAAAAAGGGGGGGCCAGCCGCTACGGCTACCACCCGTTTGCCTCATATCTAGCCCAAAGCAGGCCAACTACTTCTTAATGCCGCGTCCCAGGCGCTTGGCGACCGATGCAACGGCCTCCTCGCTGGCCGGCCCGCAGCTCACGCAGCCGTCGTGGGCACGCATCTGGCCGGTGACCTCGTCCATCGCGAGCGGCGCCACCTTCTCGAGCTTAAAGCCTTTACCGGCGCGCATGTTTTCCTTGGCCACGCTAATCATGAGCTTAATGCGGTTGAGCTGGTTGACCTCGGATGCACCGGGGTCGTAGTCCACCGCGACGATGTTGCTCTCGGGATGTTGGCGGCGCAGCTCCTTGATCACGGCCTTGCCCACCACGTGGTTGGGCAGGCACGCGAAGGGCTGCGTGCAGATGATGTTGGGCGCACCGTGATCGATCAGGTCGAGCATCTCGGCCGTGAGCAGCCAGCCTTCGCCCATGTTGTTGCACACCGAAAGCACCGTGCAGGCCTTGTCGGCCATGGTGCCGATGCGCTCGGGTGCCTCGAAGCGGCGGGACTTTTCGAGCATCTCCTCCACCGGCGTACGCATCCAGTCCACGAGCTTGATGAGCGCCTGCATACCAGCGCGCGTAGTGGCAGAGCTTCCCAGCTCGTCCTTCTGCAGCTCGGCGTTGCTCATGGAGTACAGGAAGAAGTCGAGCAGGCCCGGCACCACGGCCTCACAGCCCTCGCGCTCGATAACGTCGACCACGTGGTTGTTGGCCGTGGGATGGAACTTGACCAGGATCTCGCCGACCACGCCCACGCGCGGCTTGGTGCCCTCGCCCGCAAGCGGCATGGTGTCGAACGCGCGGATGGCCTCGCGGCACAGCTTGGTGTAGTTGTGGCGGTTGAACTTGGGCGCCAGTTTGCGGGCGCGCGCCATGTACTCCTCGTAGAGCGCGTTGGCGGCGCCGGGCGTGGCCTCGTACGGGCGGCAGCGGTAGAGCATCTGCATCATCACGTCGCCAAAGAGCACCGCGTAGACCGCCTGCTTGAGCAGCGCCGGCGTAATCTTAAAGCCAGGGTTGTCCTCGCCGAGCGCCACGGCCGAAAGCGAGATCACCGGGATCTCGGGGTGGCCGCTCTCGCGCAGGGCCTTGCGAATGAGCGCGATGTAGTTGGTGGCACGGCAGCCACCGCCGGTCTGGCTGATAACCACGGCCGTCTTAGACAGGTCGTACCGACCGCTCTCGATGGCCTCCATGATCTGGCCCGTCACCAGGATCGACGGATAGCAGATGTCATTGTTCACATAGCGCAGACCGGCCTCGACGGCATCGTGATCAGTCGAGGGCAGCAGCTCCAGGTTGTAGCCGGCACCACGGAACACCTCTTTGACCAGATCAAAGTGGATCGGCGCCATCTGCGGGCACAGGATGGTGTAGCCCTCGTCGCGCATCTGCTCGGTGAAGGGTACCTTGGGCCACGCGGTCGACGCGCTCTCACGCTGGGCCTCAAACGTGTACTTGCGGCTCGCGAACGCGGGGGCATCCGTGGAGGGCGCCACCGGCGCGGCGTCACCCTGCTCGTAGGCCTCGCCCGCGGCCGTGGCCTCGGCCAAGCGCTCGGCCTCCTGGTCCTTGAGCGCTGCCATGAGCGAGCGGATGCGGATGCGCGCGGCGCCCAGGTTGGACACCTCGTCGATCTTGAGCACGGTGTAGATCTTGCCGCTGGCCTCCAGAATCTCCTGCACCTGGTCGGTGGTCAGAGCGTCCAGGCCGCAGCCGAAAGAGTTGAGCTGGATCAGGTCCAGGTCGTTGCGCATCGTCACAAAACGGGCGACGGCATACAGGCGGCTGTGGTACATCCACTGGTCGACGACGCGAATCGGACGCTCGGGCTTCACCAGGTGCGCAAGCGAATCCTCGGTAAAGACCGCGAAGCCAAAGCTCGAGATAAGCTCGGGTAGGGCATGGTTGATCTCGGGGTCGTTATGGTAGGGACGGCCGGCGAGTACGATACCGTGGCCGCCGTGATCCTCGACCCACTTAAGGGCCTCCTCGCCCATGGTCTGGATGTCCTCGTGGAAGCGCGCATCGGCCTCAAAGGCAGCGTTGACAGCGGCATCGACCTCGGAGCGCGTGATCTTGGGACCGCGCACGCGACCGCGACCGGCCTCAGCATCGGCCACGCGGTCGACGGCGAGCACCTGGTACAGGCGGCGCTTGAGCTCGGTCTTGTCGTGATACGGCACAAACGGATACAGGAACTCGATGTTCTGCTCGCGGATCTCGTCGATGTTGAGTGCCAACGCCGTGGGGTAGCTCATGACGATGGGGCAGTTATAGCAGTTACCGGCGGTCGGATCCTCCTTGCGCTCCCAGCGCACGCACGGCATCCAGATAAAGTCGACGTCACGGTCGATAAGGTTCATCACGTGGCCGTGGCTCATCTTGGCCGGATAGCACACGCTCTCGGACGGCATGGACTCGATGCCCGCCTGGTAGGTCTTTTTGCTCGACTGGTCAGATAGCTGTACGCTAAAGCCCAAGCGCGTAAAGAACGCGTGCCAGAAGGGGTAGTTCTCGTACATGTTGAGCGCGCGCGGGATACCCACGGTGCCGCGCGGGGCCTCGTCGGGACTCAGCACCTCGCGGTTAAACAGCAGATCGTTTTTCTTTTTGAAGAGATTGGGGGCCTCGGTCTTCTGCTTTTTGTGGCCGGCGCCCTTCTCGCAGCGGTTGCCGGTGATAAAGCGCCTGCCGCCGCCAAAGTCGTTGACGGTGAGCTGGCAGTTGTTGGAGCAACGGCCGCAGCGGACATGCTTTTGCGTCACGGTGAGGTGCGCGATGTCCTCGGCCGAAAGGATGGTCGAGGCGCCATCGGCGCCGGCGCGATCGCGGGCGAGCAGGGCAGCACCATAGGCACCCATGCAGCCGGCGATGTCGGGACGCACGGCATGGACGCCGGTGAGCTGCTCAAACGCGCGCAGCGTGGCATCGGACATAAAGGTGCCGCCCTGGACGATTACCTGGCTGCCGATCTCCTTGGGGTCACGCAGCTTAATGACCTTGAACAGAGCATTCTTGATGACGGAATAGGACAGGCCGGCCGCGATGTCGCCCACCGTGGCGCCTTCCTTTTGCGCCTGCTTGACGCGCGAGTTCATAAAGACCGTGCAGCGGCTGCCCAGGTCGACCGGGGCCTTGGCATGGATAGCGGCGTCGGCGAACGCGCGCACGTCCATGTTCATAGAGACGGCGAAGCTCTCGATAAAGCTACCGCAACCCGACGAGCAGGCCTCGTTGAGCATGATGTGCTCGATAACGCCGTCCTTGACGCGCAGGCACTTCATGTCCTGGCCGCCGATGTCCAGAATGAACTCGACGCCGGGCAGGAACGCCTTGGCGCCGCGCAGGTGCGCGACGGTCTCGATCTCGCCGGAGTCGGCCTTAAGGGCCTCGATGAGCAGCGCCTCGCCGTAGCCCGTAGTGGTCACGTGGCCGATGGTGCAACCGGCGGGGATGTGGTTGTAGAAATCGGCCATGATGACCTTGGCCGTGCCCAGGATGTCGCCGTTGTTGTTACCGTACCAGGTGTGCAACAGCTGGCCGTCCTCGCCCACGAGCGCGGCCTTCATGGTGGTGGAGCCGGCGTCGATGCCGATGAACACGCGGCCGGTGTAGCCGTCGAGTTTGCCCTTGGGGACGACCTCGGTGTCGTGGCGACCCTTGAACTCGGCAAAATCATCGTCGGTGGCAAAGAGCGGATCCAGACGCTCGACCTCGGCACCCTGCGTGTCACCCAGGGCATCGATGGCCTCGATGAGCTGCGGGAACGTGCTGAGCTTGTTGGACTCATGCGCCATGGCGGCGCCGCTCGCCACAAACAGGTGGGCGTTTTGGGGCACAATGCGGTGCTCCTCGTCCAGGTTGAGCGTGAGGTAGAAGCGATGGCGCAGCTCGGAGAGATACTGCAGCGGGCCGCCCAGGAAGGCGACGTTGCCGCGGATGGGACGGCCGCACGCCAGGCCCGAGATGGTCTGGGTCACGACGGCCTGGAAGATGGAGGCGGCCACGTCCTCGGGGCGGGCGCCCTCGTTGAGCAGCGGCTGGACGTCGGTCTTGGCAAAGACACCGCAGCGGCTAGCGATGGGATAGATGGTGGTGGCGTTGGCCGCGAGTTCGTTAAGGCCGCTGGCGTCAGTGTGCAGCAGGGTTGCCATCTGGTCGATGAACGCGCCCGTGCCGCCGGCGCAGGTGCCGTTCATGCGCTGCTCGATGCCGTTGTCGAAGTAGATGATCTTGGCGTCCTCGCCGCCCAGCTCGATGGCGACGTCGGTGGCCGGGATGAGGGTCTCGACGGCACGCTTGCTGGCGATGACCTCCTGGACAAACTCCAGGTCGAGCCACTGGGACAGCAGCAGGCCGCCCGAGCCGGTAATGGCGCAGGTCATCTGGGCCGTCGGCAGCACGGTCGCAGCGCCCTCGAACAGGTTGCGGGCACAAGCGCGGACGTCGGTGTGGTGGCGCTGGTACTTGGCGTAGACGATCTGGTTGTCGTCGTTGAGCACGGCGAGCTTGACGGTGGTGGAGCCCACGTCGATGCCCAGGTGCAGGTTGCCACGAGCGTTCTCGGGGTTGAAGATCGCGCCTTCGGGGGCCTGGGCGGCAGTGGCGGCTGCGGGCTCAGCGGCAGTGACGGGCTCGCTAGCGACGGACGTCTCCTCTGCCGCGTTCTTGGCCTCGGCAACCGCCTCGGCAACTTTCTCGGCCGCGGCCGGGCAGGACTTTCTCGGCAGCCGCGGTCGCGGCCTTCTGCGCGGCGTCCACCACGGCGGGCGCGGCCTCGCGCGCAGCAGCGACCATGCGGTCCTTGATGCCCTCGACGAGTTTGCTCATTGTCTCTCCTCTTAGTTGTTGGACTCGACGGTTGCGGTGGTGTCGACCGCGTCCTCGAGCTGCAGATTCAATAGCTTCATGCCGTATTCCGGCACGTTGATATCGATGGGTTGGCCATACAGGTCACCAGGGCGCACAAAAGCGAGCACTGTCATAATGCGCGCCATGGCCTCGGGCGATTCGGTGAGCCCACGCTCAAACCAGCGCTGAATCATGCCGACCTCGGCACTCACGACGTAGGTGACGTAGTAGTCAAAGAACGTGCCCAGCGTCAGGCCCAAAATGCCCGTCTGCGCACGCGGCACCACAGCCTCACGCGCGGTGTCGATGATCTTTTTAATAAAGGCGGGGTCGCCGCTCGGGCCCAGCAAGGCCCCGATAAGGTCGCGATTAGCCGCAAGATAGCGAAGCAGCTCAACCGAACCGGGTGCCGGCTCGAGCTCGTCGATGTTGCGGTAAAGATCAGGTAATTGAGCTGCGGTGATAAGCTCCACCCGCTCGCGAATCTCGGCAAGCAGGCCGTTCTCGATCTGGCTGATAAAGTCGGGAATATCGCGGTAGTGCGAATAGAACGTGCGGCGCGTAAGGCCAGCGCGCTCGGTGAGCGACGCGACATTAATGCGCGAAAGGTCGCCGCTTTCGGCAAGCTCGCTGGCAAGTGCCTGGCGAAGGGCACGCTGCGAGCGAAGGGACCGGCGATCACATTTCTCGAGCTGGGACAAGCGTCCTCCTTGTTACTCAGCCTGTGCGCTATTGCACAGTGCGAGTATTATTGCACACCGTGTGCATCAACACGTAAAGGCAATATTTGGGTTGTGACAAAGGGACGGTCCCTTTGCCACATTCAGCGGCCGCCTAGGTTGTGCCAGTTGTGCCTGGCTTTTGAAGCGGCATTACCAATTGTCCAAAATGTCATTCGTGGGTAGAATAGTGTCGACGGCAGCCCAAGTTGTAGCTAGCTGGGCAGCGCCGTTGTTTGCATTAGGGGGTCAACGCCTTAGCGGCGGCGACCCCTTCTGTTGCCCTTCGAACGCTGCTTGAGTGCCTCGGAAAGGCCGACAAGCGCCGTGAAGAACGAGACCAAAGCAGTCAGAAGCCTCACGAAATCGATCAAATCGGTCATGGGCATCACCTCCCATCAGATGGAGGGCGCTGCCCGGCACATGGAACTGCCGCCAACAGTATCAATTCTATCAAAGCGCAGTTAGATATGCGAATGTTTGTTCGTATTTCAAGAGACCAGCGTCACCTGTGACAAAGGGGCTGTCCCTTTGTCACATTATTCGATTACGGTGCAGGAATTCTGCTTGTGCATGGTGGCAAGCATGTGTTTGGGAACGGCGTGGACCATGCAACTGCCGATAGTTGCGCTCGCGGCGTCCTTGGCTGCCTCGCTTGCGTTTTTGGTCGCGTAGCTGTGGCGGAAGCGTTTGAGCATGGCAATGTCGTTGCCGCCGTCGCCGTAGACCGCGACCTCGTCCTCGGCAATGCCGTAGTAGCCCGCCAGCCAGGCCACGCTCTCGCCCTTGTTGCATGCCACATCCGTGATCTCAAACATCACCGGGTCAAACGGCGCGTTGACCACGCGGTCCGAGCGCTCGGCCAAATACGCCTTAAGGTCGCGCTCCAGCTCGGGCGAGATCACACGGCAGTTGATCTTGCACACATCGTGGCGCAGAATGTCACCGATCGACTGGTCGAAATACTGTTCCTCGTGATACCCGCCACGTGCACGCATGCCGCGCATCACGATACGCTTGATAGGACTGTCCTTTTTAAAGCCCGCCTGATGCATCTCGAACGAGCCGCTCGAGAACATGCCATCGGGCGTGGAGCAATCAAAGCAAATGTCCGGGAACTCCTTGAGCAGCTCCTCGGTGATCTGCGGATCGATGGTCCAGGTCTTGAGCACCTCGCCATGACTGTCGCGCACGATGGAGCCGTTAGAGCAGCAGGCGTCAAGCGCCAGGCCCGTAAAGCCATGCTCGCCGACCGGCAGCGTCGAGCGCCCGGTCGCGGGAACCACATGCAGGCCAGCCTCGGTCAGCTCGCGAATGGCACGGCGGATGGTCCCATCTGCCTCGTGCAGGGCGTTCAGCAGCGTTCCGTCTAAGTCACTCGCAAACATCTTGATCATGGGCATGCCTCTCCTTCGTCTGCACGATATTGTAGACGAAGGAGAGGCGCGTCCATGCAAGGGTGTTCCAACGCGCCGGGACATTCGCTTCCGCAAAGCAACGGTTCCCCAGCGCGTTAAATCAATCGTTACGAGCGACTTTTCAGCCGATAAAACAGCGCCGTCGTCAACGTCAGCACCGCCAACATGCCTGCGAATACAATCGCCGGTGTCCATCGATCATATGCGAGCCCGTAAACCAATTGGCCAATAGGCGTTGCACAGGAAAGCATCATATAAACGAGGGCCAGCACTTTTCCGCAGAGTTCCTTTGGCGCTGACCGCTGAACAAATGAAACGATTTCGACCGATGCAATGCTTGCCCACGCCATGACCCATACCGAGCCGGCCGCAAGCGCGGCAAACGCTAATTCATCAGGACCGCTCAGTAGTGCGACAATAATCGGTACGACTCCAAAACTAATCATCGCAACATATCGACATATGCCCTTGAAGGAAAAACGATGCGGCCAAATACCGACCAAACCACTGCCGACAAGACCACCCAAGCCCATAGCCACCTCAATAATCCCAACAAAGGATGACTGTATTCCGAGATGCTTTGAAACAACAATGGGAGCGCCAATCGTTAGCCCAACCAACGCAAGGTTCAAAACAGCCGCAAGCAAAATCACGGCGACCAATGATGATTTTTGCAACAGATACCGAATCGACTCCCGAAAATCGCTTCGGTATGTCGAGCAAGTCGTACTGTCCCCTGTCATTCCAGATGAGGCATTTCGCTTGAGTGCACCCCCGAACAGCAGGGCTGACATCGCAAATGTCAACGCCGCGGTTTCGCATAGAGCATCGATACCAAAGCACCCATAGACTGCCGTCCCGACCACAGGGCCCAAGATATTGCTCGCCATGGTTATCTGCGAGACCAACGCAGTGGCACGCTCAACCTTTTCTGGGCCCGTCATGCGCACCGTCTCAATTTGAAGCATCGGTTTCAGCAGCGATTGGATACTATATTGGACGCAAAGCATTGCTACCACGACAACGGCAAGAGGCAGCGAACGCTTCATGGGGATAAACAACAGTGATGCAGCCATCAGAACAATGCCGAGCACCACAAGAACCCCGCGATGTCTCCCGCGATCCGCCAAGATTCCGCCAGCCGGAGTCGCAAGCACGCCCGGCACGAACGCTATCGCCGCGACGGCACCATATAACGTTGATGAGCCGCTGCAATCGAACAAGTAAAGCGGGCACGCAAAACACAGTGCCGACAACATCGAATACGCGCACAGCTGCGCAACAAGAAGGCCAAAAAGCCTGATAGATCGCACTGTTTTTGGCGCCAACGAAACGCTAATTCTTCGCATCCCAGCCATAAGCCTGCCCCCAAATACATACCGATAGTATGTATTTAATGACTTGAAAAGGGCAGCCGTGGCTACCCTCGCAAATCAATTACATACCGTTGGTATCTATATTACCACCCGGAACGGTCCCATACGTCCCAAATCAGCGCCGTTGTCTGAAGCACTTCTTCCCCCAAATCGAGTCCCACCGCAGCAGCCATCTGCGCCAAACATTGAGCGCGAGCGAGCATTCGATCCTTGGTCTCGAGTGGACGGAACAGCGGCAGCAGCCAAAGATTCGCCAACAACGATACGGCCTCCGCCGCTTCGCGCGGGCATTCGCACGCAATGGAGCCGTCGGCGACGCCCTCCTCGATCACTGGCAAGAGATAGCCATCGGCCGACTCGTCAAACGAACCTTGGTACTGCATCGCCAGCAGCCGCGAGCTTTTTACCGGATCCGCCGCAGGATGCATGCGTGCCCATAGCTCAATTTGTGGAACGACGGACTCGGGCGCGTACAGCCGCTTGAGCTTTTGGGCCCCCGTCATATTGCCAGCACCAAGTGTCGCGCGGCGGTGCTCAACAATCGGAGCCATTGCCCGATCAAATGCGGCGTTGAAAATCTCCTCTTTGCTCTTAAAGTGATGATAGACAGCACCTTTGGTCATGCCATCGAGGCGGTCGACGATGTCTTGAATGCTCGTCCCCTCATAACCCTGTGCGCAGAATAACTCCAGCGCCGCGTCGAGAATCTTCGCGACCGTCTCTTCAGGATATTTATTGCGACCCATAATCATTCCATCCGCAATGCAAGTCTTGTGCTTCACTGCACTATTTTAACGTTGAGGATGGCAGACGGTCGGCCCTACACCGCGGCGGGGCCGTGTTCGCCGGTACGGATGCGGATGACTTCCTCGACCGGCTCGACCCAGATCTTGCCATCGCCGACGGCTCCGGTGCGAGCGGCGTTGCAGATGATGTCGACAATGCCATCGACGTGCTCATCGGCGCAGATAAGGGTGAACTGCACCTTAGGGATCGTGTTGACAAGCAACTCGTTGCCGCGCACGTATTCCTTCCAGCCATGCTGTGCACCGCAGCCCTGCACCTGGTTGATAGTCATGCCGCGAACATCGGCAGCAAACAGCGCATCTTTAAGAACCTCAAGCTTCTCGGCACGAACGATCGCCGTAATTTTCTTCATAGTGAATTCCTCTCTTCATCAAAGAAATGAATTGCCATTCAATGACGCGGGTTTTCCAGGTGCCCGAGATTGCCCCGAAAGAGGAGCGCCGCGTACTTCGGTACGCAAGCGACGGTTTGAGGGGCAAGGTCGGGTGCCTGGGAAAGCCGCGCGACGATTGAACGACAAGGTGCGGAGCTTGGGGAAGCTGCTAATCGAGTCCGGAGAACGAGGGATACGCGCTCTCGCCGTGTTGACTCGCGTCCAGGCCCAGCGCCTCGTCGGCCTCGTCCACGCGCAGGCTGCCGTGGAACAGCGCCTTGACTACCGCGGCGATCACCAGATCGAGTACCAGTACAATGACGACCGTCACCACAATGCCCAAGATCTGAGAGATGAGCAGCGACACGTCGCCCGTGTAGAACAGGCCGCCCTTACCGGTCCACGAAAGCTCCGGCACGCAGAACAGGCCCGTGAGCACGCCGCCCAAGATGCCGCCGATACCGTGGCAGCCAAACGCATCGAGCGCATCGTCGTAGCCAAACTTGGTCTTAAGATGGCTGATGGCCAGGTAGCAGACGGGCGATACGATCAGGCCCATGACCAGCGCCGCCCACGGCTCGACAAAGCCCGCACCCGGCGTGACCACCACAAGGCCCGCAACCAGACCGGTGCTGGCGCCCACCAGCGTGGGGCGACCGGTGTGCACGCGCTCGACGGCAAGCCACGAGACCATGCCCGCCGCGCTGGCCGTCACAGTGTTGAGGATGGCGAGTGCCGCCACGGCATCGGCCTTAAACTCGCTGCCGCCGTTAAAGCCAAACCAGCCAAACCAAAGCAGACCGGCGCCCAGCGCCACAAACGGCACGTTATGCGGACGGTAGCTCACCATGCCAAAACCGCGACGACGGCCGAGCATTAAGCAGAGAATCAGGCCCGTCAGACCGGACGAAATGTGCACCACGTCGCCGCCGGCAAAGTCGAGCGCGCCGATGATGTCGTCGAGCGCGGCGCCGGGGGCGACCA
>OGQF01002463.1_pt1 | contig 10566 bp, 8 predicted proteins | sample 1553141 | NCBI WGS metagenome assembly OGQF01 (sample SAMEA2580005, study PRJEB22360) | human gut metagenome | biome: human gut; feature: human-associated habitat; material: faeces | place: Denmark | collected 2008/2010
TAATCTTTTTAAGGTCGGTAAATTTTGTTGGTAAGATTGTGTATTGTGTGCACATCTATTCCTACTAATATATAAATGTTCTTCGTATATTTTTTTTAAAGAAAATCCTTTATTTATTTCTGCAAATAGATTATTATTATCATTAGCAAAATGAATTGACTTAATCTCATTACAAATATCTACATGTTCATTGTATTTCCTTTCAGCCCATGTAGATAAATTTGTATTAGCAAAAATATCTACTACGGATGATGTTGAATCTTTTATAATAGCTTCTTTGTCTATATTGTCTTGAATATTAAAATCAGGAATATGCTTTTTAATAAGTTTGATTATATTTTTATATACAGATTGCTTTTCTTTATAAGAAGAGCATTCTCCTAGTGGATTGCGAGTAAATTCATATCTGTATTCGTAATCATTACTTGCTAATTCCCAAGAAATACATTTCATTTTTTGCTCTTGAAACCCTGTCATTTTCAAAAATATTGATTGCATTATATAATCGTATAACAGGTGTGTTTCAATACCATTTCCAATTCCAGTACTTGCTATTACAGCTTCTTGTAAAATATTCGTAATTGGAGATAAAATAAAGTCATTATGATGATTCATGTCGGCTATCTTCTATATTGTTTATATATTTCAAAAGAAGCAACTATTCGAGATTTTAAATATTTTAGAGCATTAGGATTGTATTTATGATTTTCGCTCTCTCTCAAAGCATTCGCTTCTGTATTTAATTGTTTTTTTAGTTCATCTTTTTTTAGTTCATCTATCTCTTTATTTAAAAATACGACTTCATTTACTAGACCAAAGAAGTACATATCCATATCTATAATAGAATTAAATTTAGAGGGTATATTTAATTTCAATATAGTTGATTTTAGTTTTTCCATTCTTTTATTATTGTATGGGTTGGTTGGATATGATATGTTAAAGTGTAATTCATTATTGGTTTTATTATCCACAACTGCCATAATATATTTTTGATAGTAATTCTCATTTTTTTCCCAATCTCTACCGCCATATCGAAATAAAGTTGAATTATTTCCTCTATATTGTGATACAATAGAAAGATATTTTATAAAATCAATCAAACCGCTTTCTTTGCTACTTGTTTCCACTTTAAATTTATCCAAGAATGAGGGGGAAAAGAAATCTTTTAAATCATCTTTTAAGAAGTATAAGGCTTTCCTAGTCTCTAAACGAGTAAGTTTTGTGCCACCAGTGTTTATGTTTCGAAATATATCTGAATAAAACTTAGATTGGTCTTCTTCTTTTATATCATTACTTGGTTTTATAAATGCAAAACCAAGATAGTGTTCATTGAAGAATTTTTCATCTTTACTACTTTCAAGTAGTTTTTTATAAAAAGAACTTTGCAGTTCTATTAAATCAAATTTTCTATCCTTAATAATATCATTAAAACTCCATTTTATCATTTTAATTTCATTATCTATTATTTCATCCTCATTATCTGTTGCATCGTCTGCAATTTGTTCTATTTCATTTTCGGGTTTTTGGTATATATATTCCTTTTTATCAACGTATTTATTGCATTTGGCAAAGAGAATAGAAGTTAATCGTTGTTGTCCATCTAATATGTAATTTTTCCATTCATCATCTTCTTTAACGGCGCCAATAACGATTGGAGGAATAAATTGATTATTATCAAGTGTCTTTATTAAACTTTTAATCTGTTCTTTTTCCCAAACAAAAGAACGTTGGTACCAAGGTAGCAAAATGTTACCTTTAAGAATTAATTCTATCCAGTGTTTTAATGAGTATTCTCCGTAATAAACTTTGTTTTTCATATATGCGCAATCTGTTTTTAACATTACTGTATTCACCTATTATTTAGGTTTTATAAAAACCATATATTAAATAGAGCTAGATTTTTGCCCCAAATCTACTCATAAGATAAACATTCAGCAAAATATTGCTAAATGTTTATTAATATATTTATTCAAAAAGATTATTCTTCTTCGCTGCTATCGTTATTAATATTGAACGTCAGTTGTACTAACTGCCCGAAGCTGTCCTGAAAATACACATCTATCGTTTGCTGGTCGGTGGATGCAGAGGTATAGTACAACCGGAATGTTTCACCCGGAAGCGGGTACAGGTCATTCGGCAGTAAAACCGTCCCATCGGACATTTTCAGCGTTCCCGCCCCGTCCGGCTGGAAATAACGGATGAAATGCCTTGTTTCCTCAAACCGCCCGTCCCGGTGAAGCTGGCAGCGTATTTCCGCCGTTTCACCCACCTTTAATTTTTTCGGCACTGGCATCGTTTCGATACTGAACGGGTAAGACTGCTGTATATCCACGTTGTCATTACACGCACCCACTAATAACAAGGCGGCCACCATGTAGCAGCCTGTTAGCATCTTATAAATTACATTTCTCATATACATTATATATAATAGGTTAGTTTATCACATTATTATCTTTAGACCGATACCGAACTGTGTATGGAACTTTCCGACTGAAGAACCGAACAGGCATCTTTCCCTTGCGTTAATCAGGAACACCACCCGGTCGGTAATGTAACTTTCCAGTTCCAGCGTCAGCGCACCGCCATAGACAAAACCGTCCTTATCGGTCAGGGTAGAGCCATCGGGCAGCAGCTTGTCACCCCAATTACTTGTTTCGTACCCGGCAAGGGCTGACAATCCCAGCGAAAGGAAAAAGGTTTTCTTTCGGTCTGAAAGGAAGTTCAGGTAGTAACCGCCCTCACCTGTAAACTGGCTGACTGGTATCTGCAAATCCTTATAGGGGTAATGCTTTTCGAGGTATTCCCCGCCGATAACCCACCTGTTCCCGTTTTTGGTATAGGTACTCATGGCAGCCCCGAAGTAATAAGCGAAATCACTTTTACTGTTCCAGTGAACACCGTCCGCCATGCCACCCGTAACCTGCAAGCCTTTCATTCCCGGCAGACATCTTTGTGCGTGTGCCTGGTTAAAAGTCAGGCACAGCACAAAAAGGGATATAATACAACATATCCTTTTCATGTTCATTTGATTTTAAGTTCATTAATCACTTTGGCTGCCACTATATCCGAATTTTCCACCCGAATAGTTTGGTGTCTGCCCCCGTTCTTTTCCACCAGTTCGATAACCAATATCTTATCGTCAGGGATAGTGAACTGTGGAACGGTGTACACGGTGCGGACGGTACTTTTACCACCGATAACCAGTATCTCGTTATAGCTCCGCACCGGGTCAATGACCGTTTCCTGAATAGCCGTTCTTTTGGCTACTTTCTTATCCACAATCTTGAAACGGATAAAATCGGTATCAAACGGTACGTTTGAACTGTTCCTTATTTGTGTGTGGAAGTAGAACAGTCCGTTATGCGAATAAATGCCCTTTACCAAGAACTGCACCCCGAAACGCTTGCATCCCAAATGTTTTATTTCCCGGTCATTGTTCTTGTAGATGGACTGCATAATCAGCTTTACCAAAAGCGGGCTTTCGTTACCCAGTTCACGGAAATAGATGTTCATCCGGGTATGGCTGAAATCTGTTGTGTCCTCATTCTCCAAGAAATCTTTCATTTCGATATTCAGCATTTCCGGTTCGTGTGCGTATTTTGCATTAAAGGAATAAAAGCTGCCATCCTCACAGATAACGGAAAAATTCGTTTCACCGGAAAAACCCTCTGTCGTAGCCTTGACCCTGACAACATTTTCCGCCCCGTCCGCTTTTCCGGCAATAATGTAGTTACTGCCTAAATCCACGTACTTGACGGCAGACGGGAAAATGATATGTACCGTTTTTGCGAACGTCACCTGTACGCCGTAAGGTGTCACCATTTGACGGTAAGGCAGTTTTTTTGTAATGCCTTGATACAAATCGTTACTTTGTGCTTTCACGGAAACCACGCCCATGATAAGAGCGAATAAAATCATTAACTTTTTCATTTTGGATTGAAATTTTTATGGTTGATAAATAAATTATTGTTGTTTGGCGTAAAGCATCACCTGATAGTTCGCTTTCAGGTGTACTTTTACCGTTCTGAATTTTTTGGCAAGGTATTGCGACCCGCCTTGCATCAAGCCCCTTGTAATATCCATTGCGACCTGCTGCCCGGCACTTTGCGCAAAGGAAATACTCGTACCCAGTCCCGCACCGATATTCGCCATCGCTTCTTTTGCCGCTTCCTGTTCCAGTGACGAGGGGACGGAAAGCCCTTTCTGCCCGTCACTGTCGTAAACGGCAAGTTCCACCGGAATGATGTTACCCGCATATTCGAGCGAGGACACCAGTATTTCGAGCCGTTCACCCTGAACTTTGGCACTTCCCGATACAAGGCTGTTTTTCGGAACAATGACATTGCCCGCTTGCAACGGTTCTAACAGTCGCAGTTTGACAGTCTGCCCGTCCATAAGTGTTTGGTCGTTATGAACGCACGCCCGGATAGTGTTCTTTCCCATCGAATAACCACTGCCGACCGCCGTATTAAACCCGTAATTGCGTGGCTTACTGTATTCGGCGATAAATTCGGCGTTGTTCATGGGCTGCTGCAATCCTGAAACCGTCCTGTCCGATACCGCTTTTACAGGTGCGGCATTTCCTTTGCCATGAACGGGTGCAAATGGCGTAACCTGTGCAATCTGTTCAGTTTGCAGGGGTGCGTTCTGTCCGTTCATGTATTTTGCCGCCAGTTCGTATGACTTTTCCATAAGTGCAACCTGTTCATCCATGCTGCCCGCCCCGCTTTCTTTGGCATCGAGCCGGGCAGTGAGTTCTTCCACCTGACGTTTCAGTTCCTCTTTTTCCTTGTCCTCTTTCGGCGTTTCGTAGAAACTGCCTAACTGACGGTTCATGTCCCGGTAAGCCGCCGCCGAAGACTGGATAGAGGAACGGCTATTGTTCGGCGCACCCGCCCCGAAGTCTATTACATTGGTTTTCGGTTTTTCCGCCGGAGCATCATCTATCAGGGTCAAATCTTCCCCGTTCCCGTTTTCCTCTCCGAGTGAAAAGGCAAAATCCTGCAAGGAACGCATCTTGTCCGCCTGTTTGTTCTCCATCTGTTCCTGTTCGTAAGCTGTCTTTTTATCGCTGATTATCCCGTCCCCTTTGGGTTGCGGAATATCGGCGTTAAATCCGCCCACGCTTTCCACCTTTGCTTCGTCCTTGTCGGACGGTGCAAAAATCAGGTACATAGACCCCAAGAAAACCAGTCCCATAAGCGGGTAAACCAGCATCTTCTTCCGTTGCTGTATCTGTTGCGGGGTAAGTTCCTTTTTCTCTTTTTCTTCTTTCTTCCTGTCCGTTTCCGGTGCGGGAACTTCATTCTTCACTTCTTTTTCTTCCATTGTCTGACTGATTAAAAATATTCGTACTGTCTTTACTTTGAAGTTGTAACTGCCTGATATGTTCTATCCGTATGGTTTCGCCATCCTCTTTGCCTATCCGGTAAATGGATGATACCGTAAAGTAGATGGATAGCCCGCCGAAGAACAGGAGCATAAGCAGGATTACCGCCAGCCTTATTTCCGGTGTCATGCGCCCGCACAGGTGGCGAAGTTTTTCATCCGCCCAGTCCTGTACATGGGTAACAGCCTGATTCACCGGAGAGAGTATTTTCCGTATCATGGCTTACCGCTTTATGGTGTTCAAATCCTTGTTTTCCGTTATCTCGAAACTTTCCATCATAAAGCCGTGCGGGTTATTATCACTTCTTACGGCGTTCAATAACCGGCAACGGGTGACAAGGCTTCTTTCCGTCACGCTGCTTTCACGGATAATCATTTGCCGGGCATAGGTCACTACCGCATACGGGTACACATCGAAATTGCACGAAACACTGTCTATCCGTATGGTTTGGCTGATGTTACCGGAGATTATACGGTTGTAATACCCCTTTTCCGAAAGGTCACGATAATAGTTGAATGCGCTCTTGTCGGCAAGGAACAGCGACCGTTTGATATTGCTTTCGATAGCGTTCTTATCAGGGGACAATGTAAAAAAGAGTTCGTGAAAACGCTTCACGTGTTCCCTTGCTTCGACCGGACGGTTTTGCGAGAGGTCTTGCGAAAGCGCAAGCATCAACGACTTACCACCGTCCAGCACATAAATCTTTTGCCGTTGCGCTTCGGCAAACGTGTAGGAGTTCCAAACGGCATAACCCGTTATCAGGGTACACATGACGACAAACACGATACCGAAAAGACGTATCTGTTTGAAACTGGTTTCAATGTTCTTTAAACTTTTAAATTCCATCTTGATTTTTAATTATTGGTTACTTTTGATTAGTTTACCGCCGACCCTGCCGCCAGCGTTTCCGGTGGCTGCCCCGGCTACCGCACCAACACCGCTACCCGTTTTATTAGCCGCACTGTTTATATTCCGGCTCATGTTACCCATTCCGCCCGCCTGAATAATCCAGTTTGATACAGTGGGAATAGTGAAGTAACCGATGATACCGATTATCATAAAAATTATGTACACTGAATTGCTGCTATCGGGTACGAAATTGGGGTCTGATAGCTCCTGAATATCCTTTTGCAACATAAGCACCTGTATTCGGGCAAGAATGGAACTAAACAGGTCGGAAACGGGCAACCACAGGTAAACGGAAATGTACCTTGTTATCCATTGGGTCAGTGTCGCCTGAAAGCCATCGTACACACTGATGGCAAAGGCTATCGGACCCAGTATCGCCAACACGATAAGGAAAAAGGTTCGGATAGTGTCTATCACAAGGGCTGCCGCCTGAAAGAGCAGTTCCAACAATTCCCTGAACCAGTCCCGGACGGATTGCTTGATATTGTGGGCTGCCCTATCCATGTACATACCGCCCATTGTGGCAATATCTTTGGCAGACCATCCCAATTCGTCAATCTGTTTATCAAATGCTTCATCCGAAACAAGGTAAGCCGTTTCCGGATTGCGCACCATCGCTTCATATTCCAGCTTGTCCTTTTGTTCCCGGTAGGCGTTCATATCGAAAGTTTGCGTTTCGAGCATATTGTTACAGCCCTTGACTACTGGCGACATAACGCTGTTAATCGTACCCAGTACGAATGTGGGGAAGAACATAATACAGAAGCCAATCACAAAGGGACGCAGAAGCGGGTAAACGTCTATCGGTTCGGCACTGGCGAGCGACTGCCATACTTTGGCAGCCACATAAAACAAAGCCCCCAGTCCCGCTATTCCTTTGGCAACCCCCGCCATGTTCCCGCATAACGGCATCATATCCGTGTACAGACTTCGTAAAATCTGATGCAGGTTATCAAATTCGATTGCTAATAACATATCTTTGATTTTTTAGAGGTTACCAGTAGCGTTCATCCGCCGAACCGTAAAGAGCCATTACCCGGTCGGTGTCCTTTTTCTTTTTCGCACGCAGGTAGGAAACTGAAATGTTCTTGCGGGTATAGTAACTCACCAAATCCCGGTAATTCCTGATAGCGTTATACGTCCGGTCGATAACGTCCATCCGTTCCTTGTCCGACATGGAAAGCCCGTTGATGTTCACCACGCTTTTCATTTCTTCCAGCACATCGGAACTTTCCTGCAACAGTTGGGTATATCCGTAGGCAATGGCGGAAAGTTCGTCCGGCGTATAGTTTTCATCCGAAAGCATCTTCTGAAAACTGTTCACATATATATCGGAAATCTCACCGATAAGCAGGATAGACTTCTGTACTTTCCGTGCATCTTTGACAAGGTTATGCACTGATTTTAAGGCATCGTAGTATTCCTTACCCTGTTGGTAAATCTTTACGGTTTCCTGAAAGCTCTTTATCATTGTTTGGGCTGTGGAGGACGTTTGAACGATATTCTTTGACGCATTGATAATCCCTTGCGCCAAATTGCCGGGGTCACTCACCACCCACTGTGCGCTTACCTTTCCGGTAAACAGGCTGCATACTACGAGCAGCATTATAATCTTTGTTCTCATACGCTTATTTCTTTATTGGTTGGTTACTCCGTTTATATTCTCCGCCGGGTGAAAGTAGAATCCGGTCATTCTCCTTGTCATAGGTCAGCAGGACGGAAAGCCCCGTTTCGATGAACAGGTTTCCGTCCTGTTCTGAAATCTGATAGGTTTCCGTTTGGATAGTTCCCCGGTAGGTCTTTCGATAGGTTGTTACCCTGTATTGCCCATTTTCTTCAAAAAGGGTAAACGCCGGACGGTTCTTTATGCTTTCCCAGTCGCCACGCATTGCCCTAAGATGGTCGGCGTTCGTTTCCTTACAGGAGGAGAGCCCCAGTAACAAGGTGCATAGCAGCACCGGAAACAAGAATTTTAAATGTTTCATACTGATTGATTTTTAAATTGTTAATTGATTATTTTTCGGGATTGCGCTTGCTTTCGGCAAGCCGTTTGATAGCCAGTTCGAGGTTGCCGCCCAGCTTTTCGGACAAGGTGAAAAGTTCCATCTTTTCCGTTTCTTCCGTTGTGAACGTGTAATATTCTTCCAAACTCACCTCGGTAGCATATACGGCTGACTGTGTACCGCCTAAGCCTATCCAAACTTCCTTATATTTCCGGTTGGGATGGTTGGCAAGGTTGATGGAAAGCACCTGTGAACGTTCCTTGTCGGTCAGTCCCAAAAGGTTCTGTATGCTATCAAATTTATTAAGGTACTTCCGTTGGTCGAGCAGGATTTTACAATCCGAATTGTTTATAATACTCTCTTTTACAATGGGGGAAGATATAATATCTTCCACTTCCTGTGTGACTACAATCGCTTCACCGAAATACTTTCTGACGGTTTTATAGAGGTACTTAATATAATCCGCCATATTCGCCGATGCAATCGCTTTCCATGCTTCTTCAATTAATATTAATTTCCTGATACCCTTTAACTTACGCATCTTGTTGATGAATACTTCCATGATGATAATCGTAGTAATCGGGAACAGGATTTTATGGTCTTTGATATTATCCAACTCAAAGACAATGAAGCGTTTATGCAGTAAATCAAGCTCTTTGTCGGAGTTCAGCAGGTAATCGTATTCACCACCTTTATAGTAAGGTTCTAATACATTCAGGAAATTGCCTATATCGAAATCCTTTTCCCGGACGTTCTTTTCTTGCAGGTGCGCCCGGTAGTCATTCCTCACATACTCGTAGAACGTATTGAAGCAGGGAGTAACGGAACTGTCTTTGGTAATCAGTCCGATATAGGAACTTACAGCGTTCGACAAAGCCACTTCTTCCGCCCGTGTGGGTGCTTCATCGTCCCTTTTCCACAGGGTCAGGATAAGCGTTTTGATACTCTCTTTCTTTTCAATATCAAATACCCCATCTTCCACATAGAAAGGATTGAACGCTATCGGGTTTTCAGTGGTATAGGTAAAGTAAATCCCATCTTCCCCGTGCGTTTTCCGGTTTATCATTTCACACAACCCCAAATAACTGTTTCCGGTATCGACCAGCAGCACGTGTGCATTTTGTTCGTAATACTGGCGCACCATGTGGTTGGTAAAAAATGACTTGCCGCTACCACTCGGCCCAAGTATGAACTTGTTGCGATTGGTAATGATACCTTTTTTCATGGGCAGGTCTGAAATATCAATGTGCAACGGTTTTCCCGTGACCCTATCCACCATCTTGATACCAAAAGGGGAAAGCGAACTTTTGTAGTTCGTTTCTTCGGTGAACAGGCAAAGAGCCTGTTCAATAAAGGTATAGAAACTTTCTTCCGCCGGGAAATCCGCCTGATTGCCGGGTATTCCCGCCCAAAACAAGGTCGGCGTGTCGGTGGTGTTGTGGCGTGGCTTGCACTCCATAAGTGCGAGCTGTGACCCCACATCATTTTTAATGTGTTTCAGTTCGTCCCGGTCGTCACTCCACGCCATGATATTGCAATGGCATCGCACGGAGATAAGCCCCTGTGAATGGGCTTCATTCAAATATTCCTCTATCCAAGACTTGTTTATCTGATTGGCACGGCTGTATTTGGAAAGGGAGTGCATATTGCGAGCCATCTTTTCAAACTGTTTCAGGTTCTCCGTGTGGTCGTCTATGAAGATGTACTGGTTATAGATATGGTTACAGGAGAGCAGCACGCCCACCGGAGAAGCAAAAGATAACCTGCAATCGCTCCGGTCGGTGGATAGCTTTTCATAGCGGGTATCAGTTCCCACCTTGCCCGGCATATCTTCCGCATCCGAAAGGGTATGCAGGCAAAGGATATTGTCGCCAATCTTCATTTCGTCTGCACCCAGTGAAATATCTTTCAGTGTGGTGGTATCGGTTTGTGAGAGTGAAAAGTATTTCTCCACGATACCCGCCGTTTCCCTTGTCCCGGTGATTTCATCAGAGTTCAGGCGGGTAAGGGTAATGAAACCGCTATCGTTCATAATGCTTTCAAACTGCCCCACCGCTTCGAGGAACTTTGTAACCGTTTCCTTGTCCTTTATCTCTTTGGGGACAAGGAAGCCCCGGCAAAGGGTGGAGAAATTACTCTGCATCCGGCTACGTTCCTTTGTGGTTTTCGTCAGGAACAGGTAGCAGGTATGATTCAGGAACGGTCTTTCGTTGAAATGCCGTTCAAAGGAACGGGAAAGGAAACTCAAATCATCCTTTTGGATGT